>Ga0209630_10002981_pt1 | contig 15732 bp, 5 predicted proteins | sample COG_01_FD_184745 | JGI IMG/M metagenome (GOLD analysis project Ga0209630, IMG submission 184745) | Pelagic Microbial community sample from North Sea - COGITO 998_met_01 (SPAdes) (version 2) | ecosystem: Environmental > Aquatic > Marine > Neritic zone/Coastal water | place: Helgoland, sampling... | reverse complement strand
TGCTACATTACAGCATGGCGGAAATGTAACCTCTATAGCCGTGATCCAAGACAACAGGGTTGTAACAGCGGCTGGGGTCGTGAAAATGTGGGATGCGGACCTGTCCGAAATTAAAACTAAAGAGTATGAAAACGATGTAAGCATAGTGGAAGCATTTGCCGACGGTAGGGTTTTAGTGGGGTCTGGTAATGAAGTACATGTGTGGGATCCAGTTAACATGCATAATGAGACATTTGTACATAATTCAGAATTCATAAGTTCTTTGGCGGTACTTGGCGAAGACTTAATTGTTTCAGGATCGGAAGACGGAACGATAAAAGTATGGAATGTAGATGAGACCATGGAAGAACAGGAATTAGCTCCAAGCTCATGGGCTAGTGCCCTGGCTGTTCTCCCTGACGGAAGATTTGTATCGGGATCGGACGATGGCACTGTGCAAATATGGGACGCAAACACACCTGAACCTGTTGTAACATTTGGGGAAAAAAACTTTCCAACAAACACGCGGCTGTTTACTTTAATTACTAGCAGTGTTTTCAACCCAGATCGAGACTTGGCTTTTTTTGGTAAGCGTCTTACACTGAATGTCAGAGCAACACTGCACAACACACAGAGTTTAGATTATGTATATTTGCATGTGTTTAATACAACAGGACCACTCCGACTCCTTACAGCCCCACACGATTGGAGACAGTCTATATACGATACATATATGGGACACCAAGAATTAGAAAAACACCTCGTGAAATACTGTATCCAAAACAATTTTGACGGGTGGTATATGCGGGTGAAAATAGATAACAAAGACATAACATTAAAAGACGCAGATTATGAAACTGTGGTTTTAAAATCAAGCTACCACAAACTGAAATTCAGAATGAAAAGGAAAGTCAGATTGAAAGAATTAAAAGACAAAGATCATGTCCGGGTGACAAATGGTAAAATAGTATTTGTTAAAAGAATCGAACGCTTACACGAACTATTCGGAAAACTTAGGTTTTAGAAACAAGCCCGAGTCGAACAGAATATCCCCATGTCCACCCAGCAGTATAAATACCAGTTAGTACATCTTAAATGTACCCACAGGTATCGGATGAAGAACGACAAAACACTCAAATGACGGGAGCTGCAGTGTGTTTCTTTTTCCTAGCTATAGTAGCACTCGTTATACAACTTATGGGTGGATTCATGGTCGCGTGGACAGTGTTGGGAATCATGGGGCTCGTCTTCGCACTCGTGCTTATTATTGTACCTAGATTTTTAGGTCGTGCCTCTAGATATTAGTATTATAGGAACTAGCCGGAGTCGAACCGACGACCACTCGAACTGCAATCGAGCGCTCTACCACTGAGCTATAGTTCCAGTAGTTTTTCCTCATTTCGGAGTATGATGGTGCCGCATGAGCGCGCTCCCACTGTGCCAATCAACGCAGTTGATAGAGGATTTGAACCTCTGACCTCTCATGTACAGCGTTTACCCACCAATTCCTCGTACGGGACTCGAACCCGTGCCAGCCCGGTGAAAGCGGGCTATCCTAACCACCTAGACTAACGAGGAGCGCCGAATGTGAGAATTGAACTCAAACCTAAAGCCGTTATGCGTATTGTAGTTAGGTCTCTTATACAAACGCTTTTTTAAATTCACAGTTTTTCCGACATACACTTTTTTATTTGGAAACAGGAACATATAGACACATTTCACCATTTAGAGGTCTCCCGACCCCTTAAATACACCCCAGCAGGGCTTGAACCCGCACCGCCTGGAATCGAACCAGGATTTAATGCCACCAGGCACGGTTTAAAAAAAAGCCGAATTCCGGATTTGAACCGGAGACCTCCTGAGAAAATGAAAGAGAATGAAAAAATGGTTAGATTAATCAAAGTTACCAATACAAAACAAAATATACTTACTGCATTACAAGTGCAGCGCTCTAACCGCTGAAGCTAATTCGGCTGCACCCCTACCCGGAATCGAACCGGAATCAGCGGTTTAGAAGACCGCCATGCTATCCATTACACCATAGGGGTAGTTCTCGGTAACGGGATTGAACCGCTGACCAACTGTTAATAAGACAGTCGCTCTGACCACTGAGCTAACCGAGAGTAGTCCCAGCGGGAGTTGAACCCGCGCCCTTCTCCGTGTAAAGGAGACGTCATAACCAACTAGACCATGGAACTGTACTCTGTCCGAGATTCGAACTCGGGACTTGGGTTTCAAAGACCCACGTGCTGTACCCACTACACTAACAGAGCAATGTCATCTGTGGGACTCGAACCCACGAAGCCGAAGCAACAGATCTTGAATCTGCCCCCTTTGACCGCTCGGGAAAGATGACGTGCCATCTGTGGGATTCGAACCCACGAAGCCGAAGCAGCAGATCTTAAGTCTGCCCCCTTTGACCGCTCGGGAAAGATGGCATAAACAACAACTTACCTGTGGATGGGAAAAAGGGTTAGTCACATATACACCGTGCGTTTATATAGAATGTAGTTTTTATTTCAAATGCTCTAATAATCGTCATCTTCCCATTCGTCTATATCGTATGCATCGCTGTCTTCTTCTCCTACTTCTTCTACTTTTTCTGCCTTCTGCTCCTCATATTCCTGTTCTACAGCAGGGGGGGTTATGTCGGCGGGTACATCTTGCCATTCGTCTGTATCGTATGCATCGCTGTCTTCTTCACCCGCCGTCCTTCTTTCCCTTCGTTGTCTTGTATATTCCTTTACTGGCACTCTCGCTTGTTCAGCCTGCCATTCTATCATCTTTCTTTTCTTTTTTTCCCTACGTAGTTTCATATATTCTTTCACAGTTAATTTTTTCTTTTTTGCCCTTTCGGCTATTATATTTCGTCGGACCGCTGCTATGTAAGCATCCGACTCACGGTATGTTTTTGTTTTGCCATCCTCGTCCTCCTCGGCATCGCTATCTTCTTCGCCCATCGTCATTCGTTCCCTTCGTTCCCTTCGTTCCCTTCGTTGTCTTTCGCTATCTTCTTCGCCCATCGTCCTTCGTTCCCTTCGTTGTCTTGACTGTTCATTAGATGTACCCCCCGTATCCGTAATCACACCACTGGTGATGTTAACAATATCATCTTCAAACGGAATACGTTTTCCAGTATCTACATCTAGTTTCCCAAGGACCTTGCCAGAGCAATACAAAACCACATTAGATACTGGAACAGCTGTAATATAAACTGCACTGCCCGGGGGCAGCAAATGAGCTTGGGATATTTGCATAGACTTATTGCTCTTCTTGAAAAGATCAGCATATGGTCCAGGGTTTACTTGCGCAGGGACCCCCATAGCTATTAAATCCACAGTAAACAAAAGTTCAAATAGATTACCCTCCTCCCCTCTCCATATACGCACTGTGTTATCTCTTGACGATGACACGATATGTTTGCCCCAAGTAACTTCCATGACACTGTCCGTGTGTGCGTACATTGATTTTAAATAAGCAGATGCTTCGCATACGCATCTGCCTGGTTTTTTTGTTTTTGGCTGGCTGGGGGTTTTAAACAATTGAACGATACATAATTCAACGCTTAGAATCCTGACCACTCTCCCAAAACGAAATTTATTCCTATCTTTTGCCAACACACGCTCACCTTCTTTTATTTTTGGTACACCACCTACCCATGCGATAAGACTATTGTCGCCAGACCCCGTAACAATAACATTTGCCAAACTTTCTCCAACATTTTCCTTAACGCATATTGTATTTATAACACCAGTATGACCCTTCAATTCGTGAGTCTTTGTATAGTTGCTATTTTTATCGAAACAATGTACTACATTGCCTAATACTACCAACAGAGTATCTCCACACCACTTTAACGCGGTGTTTTTCACTATTTTGATTGGAATTGTTTTCCCTTGCCATGTTCCGTTGTATGTATATACTTTAACTGATTTAGTCCAATTTTTCTCAATCACGCATGCGAATAAAATATTCGATTTAATCGCAGCCTGCATTATCGAATATTTTAGTAGTTTCACCCCATTTGTGTGATTATACAGCGATGTGTTCACATGAATAATGTCGTATTTATATCTGGGGTATGATGTAATAGACCCATCTGTTTTAAAATGTACATCGTTTATTGAAAAAACACCATCGTGATAAGAAATGGGACCCCCTGTGTCGCCTAGTCGAATCAACCCATCTGATAGTGGGGCACTAGCGTCGTCAGAATCTTCAATGGTCAACTCCTGCATTAGAGATTCAACCCCCCTTTTCTTGTCGATCAAACTTGTCTCCATTTTACCCTTTGCGTGTTCGTATAATATTGAATGATATTTGTGCAAAAATGCATCGGGGATCTGTGTCATTACTCGCGTTCTGGAACCTTCTAACTGGTTTTTATTAGTTAATTCGAGAAATTCCCTTTCGCTAAGACACAGCGAAAAATTATAGCCTTTATAATCTTCTTTCGTGTAATAGAGAGGGGTTATTTTTTGTTTTCTACTCTTAGAAGGAGGCTTATAATCTCTGTATTTACGCTGCCGTGGTAAAAACGTATTAGAAGCCCTGTTACGAACTTGCATGCGGGTGTATCTCCCATAAGCAGCACTGTAGAGTGTCACTATATAAAATGGCACGAGTTTTCGTATGGGTTTTGAATCGCTGCCCCTGCCCCTAATACTGTCAAAATAGACATGGTTTAACCGCACATGTGTAGGCTCCCCGGGCACTGCATTTCTCACCTGTTTTAGTGTATCAAGGTCAAAATGAAAACTACCCACACAGTCATCGACGATTCTTAAACTCCCATCGCCGTCTGAAGGTTTCCAGTTCTTCTCTATTTGTATAGCCTTGGTTTCAGATGCTATATTGTCTTCAACCGCTCTCAGTTGCTTTCTCAGCAACGTATATTCTTCTCCAAACTCAGCTTTTCGATTTGTCTCCAAATCCCGTTCCATATCGTGTATGTCCTCTGCCATCTGTAAGCGTTCGGATAAAGATAACCCAGTTATTCTCATTATGTCTGCACTCTGGTTTATCTCAAACCACGAGTTTCGCCCATAAGCCACCCTTACCGGTGCAGATGTTGTACTTTTCCTGGGTGCAAAAGCAGCGCTTTCTCTTGACAACTCTTTACTCGATGGTACGGGATAAACAGCACTGTCGTCTCTTATAACCATAAAATCCCGCTGATATTCTGTTTCATCCACGTCGTCGGGGGTCAAGCCGATGTTAAATGTTCGCTTTTCGGTCTTTTTCACATAATCTTCCAGGCGTGCAAAATCTGATTTCGTTAACTTTGCGAGCGATTTATCAACTTCCAATTCCCACATTTGTTCAGTATACACCCGTTTAGGTGTTTTAAGTTGTCTTACAACATCGTCGTCCATTTCAGTTTGAATATAATTTCTAATATTCTCATCTCGTTCATCTTTAAGTCGTGGGTTTTCGTCACCACCATGAATCTTACCTATTATTTCATCTATAATTGCAAGCACACGACTGCGAGCCTGTAATACTTTGTCACTAGCTTTTCTGTTCACTTTTTTTCCTTCCATTATCGACGCCTGCTCTTTTGCCAAGAGCCCGCCAGCCTGGCTTAAAAGTACTTTTTGGCTCTGCAGGGCTACCCATGCCTGGTAGCTTTTTTTCTGTAAGGCATCTTGGCGTTCTGTAGCTTTCACCCACCCTTGCCGAAAGGCATCAATGAATGTTTTTCGATCATCACCAACTTTATCGAGCATCAGTTTAAGAATATCATTTTTTATTAGCTGTTCTTTCCCTTCTTCGTTTTTGGAATATATGCATATATATCTGATGTATCTGCGTGTGTAAAAATTGGATTCTACGCGCGTGGGTGTATCTTTGAATTTTTCAATAAGTAGAAGTGACAATTTAAAGTCACTTTGCTCCTCAGGTGTTCTCATTCTTTTGTCTTCTTTACGCGTTAAAGATCTCCTCGAAAACTTGTACGCGACATTTGAGCCAAGTTTGTTGTTTTTCAACCACTGTTCTCTACCGTCTTCATACATAACAAATAGATGAGGTTCTTGGGTACATTTACCTAAGAGGGCTGTAACCACTGTATTCTTTTGGACTGCGGCTTTCAACAAGCCCAGCCACTCCTCAAATAGCTCTAATCTATCCGGAGCCTTTTCCACAGAGTGCATTAACTTATTAATCTCTTCTAGGTACTCTGTCTGGCTATCTCCACGCCTTTTATTTTCCAATTCGTCCTCTGTCAATCCTATAAGCATTTGTCTACGCTCCAGCATTAAATTTCGTTCAATGTCAGCCTCTTCTCTTCGTTTCCGTTCCACTTCGTTTTCTCTATTTCGTCGTGCTGTAATTGCCTTATAGTCAGGACAATTGTCATATATGTCACTAAAGGGAACCTCCACAGAGCTGATTACCAAACTTTGATGCCTGGCTGGATTAGTTATAATAAAGTCTTGGTGTGCCCGAACACGTACCGTATCTGAATCAACACGCTCCACCCAGGCTTGGTGAATACCATTTGTATCATCCCCGCTTTTCCAGCTGTCGTCTTGGGATTCAGCGGCGGCGAAATTTGAAGCAGCCACATAGTAATGATTTTTAGATTCTCCACCGCCGCTAGTTTGACTTTCGTCGGAACCTGTCTGGGCAGCTCCGCCGCTAGTTTGACCTCCGTCGGGACCTGTCTGGGGAATTTCTCCCTCTGCGTATTTCTGATAATCTATGTAGACATACACTTTAGAGCCTTCAAATACCCATAGTCTTATATCGTAGTATTTATTTTTTAACCAATCATTGACACTATCCCGCTGCAGTTTGCTTAATATAGATCTCTTTAGTATTTCTTTCTCGTAAACAATGTTTTTAAATAATTCTCGTTGGTTATCGATATTTTTGAAAAGATGGTGTGTTTTAAATATTTTTGTGTCACTAAGAGTATCTAACTTCGTCCTCGGACATGGGCGAGATCCGCGGGGTTCGTAATAATGTCTTTTAAACGCGTTTACAGCTTCTTTTGCATTTTCTACGAAGCGTTTACACCTTAATCTTTCATTATGGGGTAGATTACCGAGCAAAAAATTATCCATTTGACCAGTGGATGGTGTCAAACTGTTAAAAATAAGGTTATTCAGTTGCAGTTCTGCATTGACTTTATTCCCAATCTCCAAATATCCAGCCGACTGCATTGCTTTCATTCTAAGTGCACTTACTTTGTTGTCTACGACTAGAAGTGCCTGTGTAAACACAGACGGTGGCTCGGGATTCAAGTCCAAAATGTATTGATGCAATGCCCTCGCCCGAGTCCAGAAAAATGTCTTCCTTTTCCTTTTTTTAGAACTCCAATAAAAATCCCAATTTTTGATTAATCCAGCTTGATTAATGTCAGACAATAATATTACCTGTGCCCGCGTGGGAGTCATGGGAGTTTCTGGATGTAAACTTGTCGTAATTCTATATGCTTCCATGAAATTCTTCATACATCTCACTTTATACTCTTCCCATTTATGTGTGATATAGTCTCTTAGGTTCTGAGGGAAATCCGATAAAATGGACATCATAGGTTCAGCTATGTAGTTTTCTACATAATCGGACCGTTTTGATACAACCTTTTTAGCCCAAACTTCATCCAAAACTTTAATCTTGTTCCTATTAAATACGGCTGTCCGACCAGAACGAATATAATCACGAACAGCCAGAGCGACATCAAATCGTTTGTGCATGCTGTTCGTGTGAAAATCAGTTGAATGAGAATTCGTCCAAATATACCGCTCCTGGCGAATATATTGTAACTCGCGAGTCAAACTAGGTTTCCACCATGTAACTTGTTTAGAACCATCGTCCAGCATAGCTTGTGCGAATTGTTTAAGTAACGCCAGATAAAAAGTACCAGTATTGCTTAGTCTATAATCCCTACTCAGTGTAGTTTTTACCATACCATCTCGAAGTCTAAATAATATTTTAAAATTTTTCCTTTCGATGGGTGTTAGAAAAATAGAAAACTCTGCATTAAAAGCTTCATAAGCATGCCGTACAGGTATTAACTGTAAATCCTCAAGTAGATATAACCCTGTTTCAACTGCAGTGATTTTCGAACCCATGATAGCGAGACGGTTCCTAAGTCTTTTTTCTTTATCGGCGAGACGTGTGAGATCTTTAAACTCTTTATATCCTTTTACTCTCTGTATTCTGCCAATACCAATATATCTTAGTAGATGGTCGTGCAGGAATTTATGCTTCCAAAACTCGCTCAATTTACTATGTCGATTTCCAATGGATTCTAACGATTTCTTGTTTTTTTGGGGGTAGTGGGCGCTTTTCATTACCTTTACAATAGAATGTATTTGACGTAAATTCAGACTATGTCCCGATAAAGACTTAACTTTCCTAAGTCTCGAGTGCAGTTCGAATTCGTCATCGTATCTCTTTTGTACAGCTTTTATTTTATCATTCAAACTAGGCGTAAACCTGTCAACATGTACCCCTTCGTGATCAATAAGGTTACCCATATCTACAGGCTGCATTATACCCTCTATGGAAGCTTGGAGGCTGGGAAGTTCGGCTTTCGGATCATCGTTTCCAAAAATCATTTTCCACAAGTGTACGATTGCGTCTTCGGGTATATTATATGCCCTTGCTATTTTCGCGAAATCAACCATTTCCATGCCTGAAAAAATATTATCTTTTTGCAGCTGGTCAACACAGCACAACATTTTTGCATAATTAGCAGGGTGTTCGAATCTACTATCAAACCCTTTGCGAAATGTCCAACATAGTACACAATTGCATCTTTCGTCTGCTGTACCGTCGTCTTTGGTATAGTGAAAAAAATCACCACTTGTGTTACCTATGCCCTCGAGTGCTCTACGGTAATAAAAATCTTTGTTTGACCCAAATATTAATGAAATGTCCTTTACACTTCTAAGAGACACAAGACTACATACATTATCATAGGTAGTGTCTACGGGTAATGATATCGTACATCCACCCGAATTTATATTCACCCCAAGTACTGATTTAATAATAGACATTTTAAAACAAAGTAGCAGTTTAAATAACCTAGAAATATACAGCATCAAATGTTAACTCTGTGTCTATTTTATATTTTACCTCTTCATAACCACCCACAAATTCTCTGTTATAGAACACCATCGGAAAAGTACGATACTCCTTTCCAGTAAGCGTATCTATCTCCTCGAAGAAATCTCCCCCTAGTAATGTGTCACACTGCACGTAATGCGCAGTTGGGAGCAACTCTTTCACCTTTGTGCACCACTTACAACCTGACTTTGTTAAAATAGAATATCCCATATGCAATTCTATCATTTTATATATATGCTTCTCTGAAATACACCGTTATTTACAAACCACACCGAGAACAATCATGCCAAAGCAGTAAATGGGAAGCAACGAAAAGCCCAACCCTAGTAACTTGAACGGAATAAAGGTCGCTTGTCGAATGAACCTGTAAGTGCAGGATGTCCGGCATTTTTCCACCACCTCGCGATGACTCTCTTCGGGGGATACGAACACATGATCATAAATATATACAGCCTCCTCGAGACTGTACTTGAAATACATGCGCTCGTACTCATTGTCCAGATTCATCAAGAACTCGAGAGCCAAACTATTAAAGAGTGCATCTAAAAGATCTTCACTCACAAACACGATCCATAGATTTGCAATGTGCACGAAAAGATTAAATGAATGTTCTTGGAACGCGTCAAACACCACAGTGTACGAACCGGATGGAGCTACTCTTCTCTGGCTGGATCTATCACGAATGGCGTCGTACACGAAGAAAGAATGTACGAAATAGACCATGGCTACAGATACCATGAGCATCTTGTGTTCAATACCCTCACTGCCACATGTGATGTTCATATGCACATTGTGGATTACAATCGCTGCAAACATCATCCACTGGGCAATGAAGATGAACACGGGGAGATAAAACTGTCGTCCAAACACGTGCGAACACTCTCTTCCAACACCACGCTGTAACATGAAATGCATCATAGACCACATGCCGAACTTTGGATCGTTGAGCACACAGTCCATCTTCTCCTCGGGTGTCAACTCACGGAGAGGTAAGGGCTCCACTTTAGAATTCTTCCTTTCGGTAACAGCATCATGACAGTTGGCTATCATCCCTGCAAAACTTAGTCTTCCTGGGATACACCGTTACTGAATATCATTATACGCACTGACGACGGCATCGATATCATTCGAAACACTTGTATCGACTATATCCACACACTCTCCATTGTCCATACACCACTTATTACATGTTGTACCGTAACATGTGCATTCCGATGCTTGGGCATTATCTGTGCAGGTGTGCTCTACACATGTGCCAGCCACACAAGCTTGGTCTACTCCACACGGTTCGTCCTGGCTGCATTTGATTGGACAGTACAAATATATTGTTCCCTCTCTCGTTACAGCCTCCCTGCCCCCATTAGCGGTGTAAAATGGTTCGTCGTTTTGTGAAATGTATTTGTAATTATACTCACATTTTGTGTTATGGTAGTTAGCAGTATTCACAAACTTTGTCCATGTATTTATACTGTTATCGCCCCATGTGTTCGTAGGTGTTATACAAGCTTCCTCGTTATCAATACCCGATATAGAGCATTTGGCTGTCCAAACAGCCTTTTCGGCAAGACAAACCTCCATAGGGGAAATCGACAAAGCATTGTCCTGTGGATCATAACACGAGTAAAAATGAAGACCATATGCAGAACTAACATGTCTCCACGTGTTCACAGACTGTGACAGGCAGCTTGACCGATCTGTAATCGAGTTTATTGAGCATGTGGCTGTCCACACGCCCTTTTCTCCCAGGCATGTGTTTTCATTAGTAAATTGTTGGTTAGAGCATTCGCGTACAACATCTGCTAAACATGTACTCTCTGTAGTAAACGTAGTATTGGAACAGGTACCATCGAACATGATACTATTGACATTGGTCCCGTCATATTCAATTTTTTCTCTGTACGAAACAAATGGTGGACAGACGAAAGCCCCCAAATCCTTTCCGCTTTCCGTAGGGTTCCATGTAAGCCTAAACCCTTCTGGACAAAGTTCCACATTCTCCCGTGAAAATGTTTCTAGTGTGTCACCCATTCTAATATCCGATGTACAATAATAACCATTTAGTAGGTCCACACATTCGGCACAGCTGACACCTACGCAATCGTCTATGTCTGCACAGTTCTGTAGGGGGGACAAAAGTTCCCCATTTTCATAGACTACACTGTTCGAAGTAAAGTCAAGCTCATACCCACCGGGACAAGTGATCGGTATACAATTGTCACGTGTTGCATCTGGGATCGTTTCCCCCACACATGGTGAGCACTGCGACCCGTCCTTTATTGTATTACCCGAGCACGTGGCTCCACAGTTGGATGTATCGGCATAAGCAATAGTTTGGTCGAACGAATCTGAAAACGCCTTCAAATTGCAAAACCCTGCTGTACAGACCTTGCCGTCCCCCACATGGAAATCTGGACAGACCTCACAGTTACGATCGTCCTGAGGACTATAACCTGTACCCACGCGGTTAATTTTTTGCCCAAGAGGACATATTATATCTTGGCATTCGGTACCATCACTAACCTGTGTTGATAGACACGGTGCACAATTTCGAATGTCGTCATAATCATATGTATGATCCACTGGATTTACTCTATATCCATCTGGACACTCTATGGGTAAACACGGGACTCCTGAATTCAATCCTGAACATGGTTTACAATTATCATTATCGTTAAAAGCTAGTGCATGGTTGATAGTTTCCTTTGGGGTTTTATCCGAAGAACACCATATGTCTTTGCAAAATAGTCCGGGTCCATCATTTGAAGTCAGACCTTCACATGAAAGACAAGACAATTTGACTCGCACCGACTCACCGGTGATAACCAATTCCATTGTGTTTTCCCCGACCACATCCAAATGCGTAACACTTACATCTGGAATGTATGCTTCAGTAGGTACTTGGTTATATGGTGCAGATATACTATACACACCGCCTGAATTGCCAAAATAAAGTGTATCGTAGACCCACACGAGAGCTGAAGATTCGATATCTATAGAAACTGGTTCAGCGTTCTCTATATTCCATATATACACATCGCCGGTAGTCGTTTTGAAGGCTACATGCGTACCAAATTGATTTACATCCACCAACGAACAACCAGGCACTGAAAATGATTTTGTTGTACCATCCCTGTGAAACTGAATACTTCCGAATGCGCACCCAGCCACAGAACCCCCACCTGCAGATACATGTCCTCCAAAAACGGGCAGATTTATAGCGGATAAAGTCTCTGCGTTATATTTTTTCCCTGGGTCCCAACTTGTTTTTCCCAGATAAATATAATCGAACGAATCAACATCTATATGAGTGAACGAATCATAAATAATTTCCGATTCCTGGATCGTAAGAGGATAGATCGTAACAGTATAAAGCCTTACCCAATCGACATCCATAACAACTGCTATTTTGTCACCCACCCAAGCTAAATCTAGTATATTCTTATGTGCATGAGGTTGAACAGAGACACGATGTCCTTCTTCATTCACCACTACCAAAGTAATGCCTTCAACACCTGCAACAAGATCACCTTTCACAGCAAATGCACTAAACTGCGGTAAATCGTCCATAACCAGACCAGTACCCGCACTGCACGTGTTTGGAATGCTGAAGCAGTTTCTTGAATCATCATGTGCAAATGATTGATCAGGTTTGACTTTAGGATACCCGCTGGTACACACAGGTGTCACACATTGGATTCCATTCTTTACCTTATCAGAAGGACACTCTTCACAGTTCGTTTGGTTGGTGGTGCTCAATGTATGGTCTATAAGAATCTTTGGCACAGTTTGACCATCACAATTTATATATGCACATTGACCATAATATCCGGGTGATACAGTAATACCTTCGCATGGGACACAATTACTTGACGAATTATCTGCTGTCCAAGTATTAATGTCTTTTGTTGTACCCTGTCCGAGTGGACAATAAGCATGCGAACACCCTGCATCGTGTGTAACTTGATTGTTTATAAATGGATGTTCACATGCATCGCAAGTTTGACTTGTAGCATTCCACCCTTTCCCTTCGACACACTCGTGACAGTGGTCTCCTGTAAATCCAGAGTCCCCGCAGACGCACGAACATCCATCAACCGAAGCCCAGGGACCACAACCTGTTGTCCAGTCATCATTAAAGTTCGTGTCTTCGGCTGCACAGTATGAACAACCTGTTTTTTCAGCATTCGGAACATATACCACACTGCAGGATTCACACGAGATTTGACCAGTCTGGTCTTGATAAAGCCCAGACGGACAGCTCTTACACGTCGTAGAAATACCCTGCTGGTCCTGGTAAAACCCTGCTGCACAGTCTTCACATGTTTCTTCTGCTATAAGATCGAACACTTTTATATCCTTCGTGCCTGCTACATACCAATGAGCAGAGGTAAGTTGTACAAGAGCAGTGTCAACAGTACATCCCGACCCATCAGTAGTCAAACAATAGCAGTGGACAGTCCAGAAATCGTTATCTCTACCGTAATCGCCAACCGCGATCCGCTTTACCCCTGCCTCACCTTTACATTGGGCATAACAAGTCTTAAAATAGCTTACAGAAGTGTCCGCGTCAGGAGTAGCGCCCCATGTAGATAGGTATGCGCCGTCGTTCACATAAACATTACTATTATAAGACCCCAACCCAGCTGCAGCGTTTAGACGATTTGTTGAGCCTATATTCCAATCTTGTCCAGAATAAAAGTTTTTTTGTACAGACGAATAGCTCTCACCATCAGGACAATACAGTGTATTTGACTCTGCAATCCCTGTTACGGTGCCCATAGCGACATACTGACCCGTTTCACACGAACATTTGGTCATACCCTTTGTGTTTGCAGCAGGGCAATCTTTGCATGAAGTCTTACCCTCCTCGTCCTCATAAGATCCTATTTCACATTCTTTGCATGATGCTTGACCAGTCTGTCCCTGGTAATGACCTCTTAGACAATTTTTGCATGATGACTGTCCAACACCATCTTGGAATTGCCCCTGCAAACAAGCTTCACAACTGGCTCCATAGTACCCTGGGGCACAGCCACAAGCTTCCCTATTATTTAATGGTGCAAATCCACCTGGGCATGTTTTGCAAGTAGCCTGACCCGTTTGGTCCTGGTAGCCATCACACCACTGGCACGATGAGACTGATGTCTGACCTGTCTGGTCACCAAACTTGCCCTTTGGACACCCTGAACACGAAGACTGTGCAGTCTGGTCCTGGTATTGTCCTTCATCACACCCTTTGCAGGAAGTCTGACCCATCTGGTCTTGGTAAAACCCATTTGGACACACTGTACACTCAGATGCCATATAATACCCAGCATCGCATGGTTGTGTGCACACATTATTATTAAAGCGCCCACCTGCTCCACAAGTCTTTTGCTGAGGACCACCACCCTTGCAGTTGTTTGTAAAATCCCATGGTCCGGCAGTCACATCGTGAGGGATCACAGAGGTAGGGTAGTATTCACAATATACACCATGACACCCGACTGCCAATACCACGTTTGTATCCTCCTTACACTGTAAGTACCACTTTGTACAACGTTTTTGACTAGACGATATATAACCCGTTGGGTCCGAGATTACCTGTTTGATTGTCCCACTTGGTACCGAAGGGAAATCTTCTGTAACATCGAAAACGTTATATGCCGGTTGTGTTATAGTTTCACCATTGAATTCCAACGCATAACCATCCCAAGGTGTATTCATATATTTTGTATTACAATAATTTGTAGTCTTCCACCCGTACATTACAATTTCCATAGGTGCGATTACATCTTCTGTATACGGGCAGTCTCCCGTCAGGATGTTTGCACTGTTGATGCATACGGATGCGATACATGTAGCGCCATTCATTTCGTATCCAGCTTCACACTGGCAGTCTGTTTTGTCTGCATTTGGCTCTTCATTCCCCCCACAGGGCGCACAAGCAGCCCCGTCCGAGGAAAACTTCCCTGCAGCACATATTGCACATGGTGATCCACCATGTCCATCTTTACACTGGCAGCCGTGTCTATCTGATGTCGGATCTTCGGTCCCACTACAAACCTTGCATTCTGGCTGCCCAGCCTGATCTTGGTACTCACCGTCCCCACAGTCTACACATGCAGTCCCGTCCGAGGAATACTTTCCTTTCGCACATATCGTGCAAGGTGAACCACTATATCCAGAAGGACAGGATGGCTGGGTAGGCGCCGAAGAGAAAGTCATCGTATATGTAGTGTAACCACCTGCACCCGAACTGCGCGAACAGTCGTTATTCGTTGTACTTGTACATGCGCAGTCTCTATTATATCTTAAGAAAAATCCAGGTGAACCCGAAGTTGTATCTGCAAGACATCTCTTTGCACATTCCATTATCGGGTCTGAATGGTAAAGAGGGTGGCTCTGCGAAAGGCGGGGGGGGTATGCTCCCTCAGGTAAGTATTTCCAAGGGTTGCAATACTTACTATCTGCTATTAATGTATAGCCTGATAATTCTTGTGTAAAGGCAACATCCACAAGGGCAAAAAGTAAAAGGTACCACATTTTAGAATAGAAGAGTATTATTTATAGATATTCATTCTCTTCTAATGTAAGATTCATAGCATACGAGTATATTAAATTTGTACTGTTTTGCATGAGCGAAAAATTGTATAAAGCCTCTGTATAATTCACCGAACTGGGTGTAGACAG
>Ga0209630_10002979_pt1 | contig 15736 bp, 13 predicted proteins | sample COG_01_FD_184745 | JGI IMG/M metagenome (GOLD analysis project Ga0209630, IMG submission 184745) | Pelagic Microbial community sample from North Sea - COGITO 998_met_01 (SPAdes) (version 2) | ecosystem: Environmental > Aquatic > Marine > Neritic zone/Coastal water | place: Helgoland, sampling... | reverse complement strand
CCAGGGACTTCCTGTTGCTGCAGACTTTGTTTTCGTCTTAACATGTACGACGGCATCGACGGATACCGCAGCTGCTCGTGTGAACGAAGGAGCTTCTGGCACAATTAAAGCGGGTGTGCTCGCTGTGAAATGAGGCTGAGACTTCACATCAGCCGGTATCATTTGCGGATGATTTGCGAATGATTGAAGGGCGAAAAACATGACGGTAGCTCCAATGCTACCAGACAGGAGGCCAATGGTGATGAAGGTGGGTCTGTTCATTTGGATTTCTTTGATTCCAAAAAAACAGATGAATAAGTCGAATTGATATTGAACGTTTCAAAAGAAACTTTAAATCATTTGCCAAGAGGCGTTAAGAAACGTTGATTATTTGGCGAGACCGATCTCTTTCAATCGCTCATCCAAGTATTCCCCTGCGCTGATGGGAGCATCAATGGGTTCGTCTCCTTCACGCACCAAATGTGGCATGGCATCCAGGCGCATGTTCGGTTGAGGGTGACAGAAAAAGGGCATGGAAAACCTGGGCTTACCCCACTCAGAGCGAGGAGGGTTGACGACGCGATGCGTCGTCGACTTGAGGCGATGGTTGGTCAGCCGTTGTAACATGTCACCGACATTGACAACGATGTGTTCAGGCAAGGCGGTGATGGGAATCCACTCATTGTCATGGCGCAAAACTTCCAATCCAGCGGCTGAAGCACCAACCAGGAGAGTGATCAAGTTGATATCCTCGTGTTGGCCTGCTCGCACAGCCGATTCAGGCTCTTGGTTAATTGCAGGGTAATGAATCGCCCTTAGAATGGAATTGCCACCACGGACCCATTCATCAAAATAGCCTTCTTCGATTTCCAAATGAAGGGCAATGGCTTGGAGAATGCTTATTCCTAAATCTTCAAGTGCCTTGAACGCCTGAACAGCAGACGCCTGAAATTCAGGCCGCTCATTAACCGTGTCATTTGAGGGGAAGTGACTTGGGTCGTGCCCGGTGGGTGGCGTAGGTTGGCCAACTTGCCAAAACTCTTTGAGATCCGCTGCTTGACTGCCCTTTGCATGCTCAACTCCCATAGAGACAAATCCACGCTGGTTGTTTGATTCGGGTCTGGCGTATTGTGCCTTCACTTCATATGGCAGCGAAAAGAAAGATTCCGATTCCGCATACAACTTCGAGATCAGATCATCTGGAATACCGTGTCCGTGAATGGCGGCAAATCCGATGGTTTCGTACGCATCGCCCAAGTCTTTGACGAATGAGCGTTTTTCGGATTCTGTTCCTTGGGTAAAAGAGCGGATATCCAGGGTTGGAATGCCTGCTAGGAGGCTGACTTGTCGGTGATCCATGATGATTCGTCCGTTTGTAGGTTCATTGAAGATACGAATGTATGAGAGAGAACAGCGGTTGAACGCCTCCAATCGCAGTGTTTTTCCACCCAGTTTCGTGATAAACGGCCAATCTGCCGGCGTTTTTCGGTTTGACTGAGTAAGTTATCTATTTCATGGGCTAGTTGTGCAGGGGAATCTCCAAGGCACAAAGGAACGGGGTCGTTTGCTTCCCATAAAAATCCATTGAGGACGTGTTTGGTCGTCACGCAAGGCAGTTCCATAGCCATCGCCTCAAGAATTTTGTTTTGCTGCCCGGTTCCAATTCTGAGCGGTGCAACGAAAACATCGGACTGTGCATACGCTTCGCGAATATCCGGCATCCAACCCGTGACTTCTACTTGCTCGCTCGCTAGACGTAATACGGCTGAAACCGGCTGGGTTCCAGCGATGAGTACGCGAACATGGGGCGTTTGAATCAAGGGCAGAATTTGCTTGACGAGTTGCACGGCCGCATCCACATTGGGAGGGTAACTCATGTTGCCAGAAAACAAGAGAGTCGGAAATTTAGAAGCATGGTGCTCTTCGGCTTGTTGGCGACGAAAGAAAGAGGTGTCTATTCCGTTGTGAACGACCATGATTTTGTTCCTCTCAGGGTGTGCTATTAGCGCGCGGTCTGCCTGGCTGATGATGGCCTTGCCATCGAAATAGTCAAAAATTTTAGATTCGTATGATCTTAGACGCTGGTATTCCAATCGATAGACCCAGCGCAACAGGGGCTTTGCCAATTTGGTTTGTCTTGCGATGCCTGCACTCAGTGCATCCATGTAGTCCAATACACGAGGCACATCGTGCGTGTCTTTGACATATTCGGCCATGCGGACCAACTGACAGAGTACCACATCCGGTTGGATTTCCTCAATCCATGCGTCAAGTGCAGCATGGGCTGGCCTTTGGTAAAACCAATGCACTTGAAATGGACGGGAACTGAACACGGCCAATGCCAGGCGCATCCATCGTCTTAACGGCTGGAGGACGTGAACTTTCAGGTCTACCGAAACAGCTTTGATCTCTTTAGAACATTCATCCGAAGGCTGTTTTTCAGAGAGGCTGAAGACGAATACATCATGCTCTTGATTCAGGTGTCTTATTTGATGATAAGCTCTTAATTTGTCGCCTTTATCTAAGGGCCATGGAAGCCTCGATGTGATCATCAAAATTTTCATCGTTCAATGGACTGATTCAAGCGGGATAGAAATTGAGTTACCAATTCGTTGTTCTCGAAGTTTTCGCAAACAAAAGCCCTTGCAGCACTGCCCATGTCCTTCGCGAGCTGGTCATTCTTCAATAACTCCACCAGTCTACGAGCGAAAGAAAAGGCATCGTCCTCCACAAAAAAATGAACGCCGTCCGTCCCTGTGATCCCTTCAACCCCTAAAGTAGTTGTGACGATTGGCCTTCCCGCTGCCATTGCCTCAATGGCTTTGATGCGCATTCCGCTTCCTGAGCGCAAAGGAATGATCATGGCAGCATGGCAGCTCATCATATCCCAAGGGTTTTCAATTTCTCCCAGTACAGTCAGACCCGGTTTTGTGAAAGAATGCACTGTCGGGAAATTTTTCCCGGCCAATTGCAGTTCCACATCCGGCACCTCGCTGCGAACCAAAGGCCAAACTTCGTCCACGAACCATTGAACACCTTGGACATTGGGTGCCCAATCCATGGAGCCCAAATGGAAGACAAAACGAGCTGGGCCAAAAACAGGTTGAGGGAGCTCTTTCTCGTCCAGTCCAAATGGAATGGAGAATATGGGGGATCCACACCCCAAAGATTTAAAATGCCGGGTATCGTCTTCCGAAATGGAAGCTAACGCATCAAAATCCTCCAGTGCATTGACTTCATATGCTCTGAGGCGCTCTGCGAGATGCTTTAGATAGAGGCGCTTCGTCAAAGTTCCTGTTTCTTGAGCCATTTGCTCCCAAATGCGGTGTTCGACGTTGTGGGTCCGCAAAACTGCGAATCCATCGCAAAGTCGCCGAACGGTTTTCAGATAGGGTGCTGTGAAGAGGCTTTCAAAAATCACCAAGTCAAAGACTTGCTTTCTCAGAACATCGGTGAGCAGGCGCTCAAAATCGGGTGAATAAAACCGGCTGATGTTGTAGCTGTCACCGGTAAGAATGGTAGAGAATGCGTCGACTGGGTTGAGCGCCGTGTCCAAGGTGACCGCCTCTATGTTTGTTTCAGCGATGTATTCTGCGGAGACTTCTTCAGGTTGCCACGGGTGCTTTTCTGTCGCAATCGTCAGCACTTTGACTTGGTTTCCTGCGGCAATCAATCCACGCGTCATGGCATCCATGGCTCGACATCCTCCATCTCTGCTGGGACGGGGAGGCTTGTGGCAAATTTGAAGTATCCTCATACCTTACTCACTCGGTGTGGATTTGATTCGAAATATACCCTTTAAAAAGTTCGGCGAAGCGAAGCGAAAAGCCCGGGCATCTCGCATGGCCTGTCGGGTAAGAAAGACGGCGAGCGGCAATAGAATGAGGGAACTCATCCACATGCCAAGAGCAGGGGAGACCTGCCCTGCTTTCACCATTTGCTCGCCAAGCATAGAAAGGATGTAAAATGCTAAGAAAATGCCGATTGCAAGTACAGTAGGCATTCCCAAGCCGCCTTTTCGGATAATCGCTCCAAGAGGCGCTCCAATGAAGAATAACAGGACACAGCTGAGTGCGAGAAAAAATTTCCGATGCCACTCGATGGCATGCCGATCCATGGCACGTTTTCGTCCCCTTGCATCTTCCAAGCCATTGGCAATTCCTTGCCGGCTATTTCTTGCAAGGCTTCGAGCACCATCAAAGGCCATCCTTCGCTTGGTTGGATTCAACGCATTCCATATCCCAATTGTAGCCCATGAGGCCCCGGCCGTTTCGATGGTATCCCTCAAGATGGCGGTTTGCCGAGCTCCAAAGAATTGAATTTCATCCAAACGATCGCGCGCCATTCCACCCAATGAATCGATGGCTATTTGGAGCTGAGCGACCGTCATCATTTCATGAGCGCGCTTGAACAGCCCTTCATCCACTTTGCTAAAATCCAATGAAGCCAAATCAATTTCGAAAATTTGCTGTTCAAATCTTGAAGAAATATGGGGTTGCAATCGTTCTTTTCGTCGTTTAGACTGCTCTAAATCTTCTTCGTATGAAACGCCATTCTGGAGGGTCATAATCAACCGATTCCCTTTTTGTTCCATTTGTCCAGCCTCTGCACGAATGACCCTTGAAACTCCTGTCTCTCCCTCCCGGTGGTCGTGGATCAGAAGGTCGTTCAAAACGCCATTTTCTCCTTTCGAATCCACTCGGATAGCGAAGCCCTCTATGCCATTGTAAAAGGTACCTGGAACCAAATTGAGGGTTGGTTTTTTTTGCGTAACGGAAAACAATAAGGCTCGAAACTTCAGATTCGCAACAGGCCACGCAGCATTTGAAAACCAGAAGGCACCAAATGAAATCAGAAGCATCGTGACCACCAAAGGCCTAAAGATCCTGGAAATGGATAATCCTGCTGACTTTAAAGCGGTTAATTCATTGCGCTCAGAAAGCGATCCGAATGCCATAATTGAAGCAACCAAGATCGCAAGTGGAAGGGCAAGGTTGACCAAGCGAGCCGAAGCGTAGAGCATTAATTCAGCGATCACCCAAGGTGCCAGTCCTTTTCCGATGAGATCATCAGCATACACCCACAAAAACTGCATATCCAGAATAAACAGCGAAACGGGCATGGTCACTGCAAAGGGAGCTAGAAATGAACGCAGTAGAAGTCGGGAAAAACGTCGCACGATTCAAAGATAGGATGCAGTAACTTGCCGTCGTTAACCTATGAACAACGTATTCGATGGCCTCAAAATTATTACACTTTACTTCAGCGGCTTCTGTTGCCGCCATTTTATTCCTCTCCGCATGCAGTGAGCGGGAGAATTCAGGTTCTACCGGTGCAGTCGTGGATGATTGGACCGCTCATTCTGCGGCAGACCAAGGCGCTAGTGAGCCCGATGCCAATGGATTTGTTTGGCAAACGGAGCAATTTGCGGATTTGAAAATTGTTCGTTACCAAATTCCGGGATGGGAAAAGTTAACAACGCGCCAAAAGGCACTCGTCTATTGTCTGAATCAAGCAGGGCTTAGTGGTCGCGATATGATGTATGACCAAAATAACCGGTACAATCTGCGCGTAAGAGACTTGTGCGAGGGAATTTACACTCAATTCGAGGGAGATAAAGGCACAGAAGGCTGGAATCGATTTGAAACTTACTTGAAACGAATTTGGTTTTCAAATGGTATCCATCACCATTACGCCAACACCAAGATCATGCCTGAGTTTTCAGAGGCATATTTTGATGGACTGCTTGAAGACACGGGGCGTGAAGTGAGCGATGAGTTGAGAGCCGTGATTTTCGATCCTGCAATTGAGGCGAAGAAAGTTGAGCAGGACGCAACGAAAGGACTTGTTGAGGCTTCAGCCGTGAATTTTTATGCGCCCGACGTCAGCACAGAAGAGGCTCAAGCGTACCTCGAAAGCATCGTCGTTGAAGGCACTCGGACTCCGGTGGAGTACAGTTTGAATTCTCGATTGGTGAAGAATGCGGATGGCCAAATCGAGGAGCAGCCATACCGCGTTGGAGGTTTGTATGGCGAGGCACTCGAACAAGTTGTGTTCTGGCTGAATCAAGCAAGTCAGTACGCCGAAAATGATAAGCAAGCAGCGGCCTTAAGAAACCTCATCGCATATTATGAAACAGGAGACCTTGAAAAGTGGCAACTGTATAACATCAACTGGGTTCAGGATACAGAGGGAGATGTTGACTATATAAACGGTTTTGTGGAGGTGTACAATGATCCGCTAGGATACACAGGAAGCTATGAGACCATTGTACAAATCAAGGACTTCGATGCCAGCGATCGAATGAAGGTCTTGATGGAAAACGCGCAGTGGTTTGAAGACAATATGCCTTTCATGGATGAGCACAAAAAGAAAGAGGTGGTGGGCATTACGTACAACGTAGTCAATGTAGCTGGTGAGGCAGGAGATGCTTCACCGAGTACCCCGATCGGAGTCAATTTGCCCAATTCCAATTGGATTCGAGTGGTGCATGGTTCTAAATCGGTGAGCCTAGGAAACATTGTGAGTGCTTATGCTCAAGCGAGTGGTGGCGGATTGTTATCAGAATTTGCACACGATGAAGTTGAGATGGCCAGAACAGAAAGCCATAGTTCCCTTGCTGGTAAATTGCATACAGCCATGCACGAGGTGATTGGTCATGCCTCGGGTAAGCTCGAGGAGGGAGTGGGTGAGCCGAAGCAAACGATTAAGGAATACAGTTCTACCTTGGAAGAAGGAAGGGCCGATTTGGTGGCATTGTACTTTATGCTGGATCAGAAAATGGTGGAATTGGGTTTGATGAAGACCCTCGAAACAGGCAAGGCTGAATACGACAGTTACATTCGGAACGGAATGATGTTGCAGTTGCGACGACTTGAATTGGGAGCGAACATCGAGGAGGCCCATATGCGAAACCGCGCTTGGATCAGCCATTGGTGTTTTGAAAAGGGACAAGATGCTGGAATCATTGAGAAGGTCGTGCGCGAGGGCAAAACGTATTTGGACGTCAAGGACTATGAAGGGCTCAGGGGACTGTTTGGCGAATTGCTTCGTGAAGTACAGCGCATTAAATCCCAGGGAGATTATGATGCAGCGAAAGCATTGGTAGAAGGCTATGGCGTCAAGGTCGATCAATCGACGCACCAAGAGGTATTGGATCGTTCGGCTTTATTGGGAATTGCCCCATATGGTGGATTCATCAATCCGGAGATGCAACCCGTATTCGTTGAAGACGGAATGATTGGTGACATTGCCTTGGTGTATCCTGAGGACTTTGCCACCCAAATGCTTGGATACAGTAAAACCTATGGGTTTTTGCCGCTGAACAATGATTACCAGCCGTGAACAGGGCATGCAACCAGTTGTTATACGACTGGGTTTAATTAAAAACTGAAACCAACCATTCTCATGACTGCAAGATTCTTGATTCTTTGTGGAGCTTTATTTTTCGGATCATCCAGTTGGTCCCAATCTCCATTCCCATGTGAACTTTCTGGGGGTGAAGGAGATCCAGCGACAGGCGGATTGTCCGATACACAGGAAGGTCAATACCATGACAACAGCAATTTTTTCAATATCCTTGATTTGTATGAGCCCGTGACGTTGGTATCAGCCAAGGTTTTCGCAAATGGTGGGGGGCCAAGGACCTTTGCTTTGTTCTCGTTGGATGGCGATGTGCTTCAGGCAGAAGTGTTCGACGTTCCTGATGGAGAGAGCATTGTGGAATTCAATTGGACGATGGGTCCGGGAGTAGTAGGTCTTGGGTGCCTTTCAGGAGACCCTCAACTTTGGCGTGATGATTTGAACAGTGACATCAATTACCCATACGCCATTGGGGAGTATGGTGCAATTACAGGTACCAGCATTCAGGGCGACAATGAGTTTAACTATTATTACTTCTTCTATGACGTAACATTGGCTCCACAAGGTCCAACCGTTAACTCTGGCGGATACCCTTGTTCGAATGTGGAATTAATGGATGTCGAGTCTTTACAGGATCTTGGTGGCGGTGCAAATGGCAACGATTGCTGGGGTTGGATGGACAGTGAAACAGGCCGAGAAATCGCGATTTATGGTCGTTCCACCGGAGCATCTTTCATCGATGTTACCGATGCCACGGATATGAAATATTTTGCAAATTTACCTACGGCGACCGATCCAAGTTTATGGCGCGACATCAAAGTCTACAATGGTTACGCGTTCATTGTTTCGGAAGCTGGAGGCCACGGTTTACAGGTGGTCGATTTGAATGCATTGTTGAATTTGCCAACGGATGAGGTTACACAGATCCAACCAGATGCAACCTACGCTGGTTTTGGCAACGCACACAACATCATGATCAATGAAGAAACAGGGTTTGCCTATGCCATTGGAACCAACACATTCAGCGGTGGCATGCACATTTTGGATATTCAAGACCCATTGAATCCAACTTTGGTTGGTGCGTATGAGGGAGCCTATTCACACGATGTGCATCCCATCTTGTATCAAGGTCCGGATGCCGACTACGCAGGAAAGGAGATTGTGGTTTGTTTCAATGGCAATTCTGGAATTTCAATTGTAGATGTAGAAGACAAGTCTGATACGCAGTTGATTTCCCAATTATCCTATGCTGAATCAGGATACACGCACCAAGGCTGGGTTGGAGAAAATCACAGGTACTGTTACTTCAACGATGAGTTGGATGAAATGAACTTCGGCAACAATACACGAACCTACATCATGGATATAACGGATCTAGATGCCCCGCAAATTGTTGGTTTCTATGAGGCACAGATAGAAGCGATTGATCACAACATGTACATTATTGGGGACAAATTGTATCAGTCCAATTACTTAAGCGGTTTGCGTGTTTTGGACTTGAGCGATGCCGAAAATGGAAACTTGGAGCTCGTAGGTTATTTCGATACAAACCCTGAATCCAATGCGCCATCTTTTAATGGAACTTGGAGCAACTACCCTTATTTCCCAAGTGGAAATATTGGGGTGAGTACGTTCACTCACTTCTTTATGGTTCGGCCGACAGCTGATATCGCTCCGAATCCCTCATCGGTGGTGATGAATCCTCAACCTCTGAAAGCCGCGGTGTATCCAAACCCCGCGAATGAGTTCATTCGAATCGAGGGGTTTGAAGGCAATGCGACCATGGAAGTGCATGACTTGAATGGACGGTTGGTCAAGAGCTGGTCAACAATGCCTGTCCAGGATGGCCTTTGCCTCATGGTGGGCAGTTTACCTGCAGGGGTGTATGTTCTGAAAGGTGTGGAGTCGGGTCAATCTGCCCGTTTTATCATTCAACACTAGGACGGAAAGTTAGCTTCTCGTGCAATCGAACGACCTCGCTTGCAGCGCTAACGTCATGGACTCTGAGGATGTTAGCTCCTCGCTCTAGGGCCCATGCATGCAGCGCTGTTGTACCATTCAAGGCCTCATCAGCGGTGCAATCGAGTGTCTTCCAAATCATGGACTTTCGACTTATGCCGACCAAAATTGGACAGTCCAAGGCGTTCATGGCATGGAGTCGGCTGAGAAGATCAAAATTGTGCTGGATGTTCTTTCCAAATCCAAATCCAGGGTCGACCATTAATTGATGGATGCCCTCTTGGCGCAAATGGTCCAACCTTTTTTGAAACCATAGGATTACATCGGACACGACATCTTGGTAAGTCGGAGCATCTTGCATGGTTCGGGGAGTCCCTTGCATGTGCATCATGGCATAAGGACATTGCATGGCTTTAATGACTTCTATCATTTGACTGTCTCGCGTGCCACCATAAATGTCATTGATGAGAAAGGCACCTGCCTCTAAGGCCTTATGAGCAACTTCTGCATGAAATGTATCAACTGAGATGAGCGCATCTGGGGATGCGTCTAAGATGCCTTTGAGTGGAGCCTCTATTCGTCGCCACTCCTCTGGTGCATCGACTTCGATGGCGCCGGGCCGAGAGGATTGCCCACCTAAATCCAACATGTCAGCGCCAGAATTGAGCATTTTAACTCCAGCAATCACAGCAGCGTCTTCGGTAAAACGACTTCCGCTGAAAAAAGAATCAGACGTACAGTTGACAATCCCCATGATACGTGGCGAGGATAAACGCAATGTTTTCGAGCCGTTTTGGAGTTGATAAAATGGTGAAGACATTCGTGAATGGGCCAATTGTTGCTGGATGAGGCGTTGTATCTTGCCGAAAGATATCAAGATTGATGGATTCGCCTACGATTGAAGAAACCTTAGCGCAGTATAACCGAGTTTTTTCCCGGTGTGCTGATCTGTTTGAAGCCAAAACTGCCGATTATGGAACGGCATGGAGAATCTTAAGGCCCTCATCTCTTACGGATCAGCTTTTCATCAAAGCCAATCGTATTCGCACGCTGCAACAATCCGGCGAGGCGATGGTTGACGAGGGCATCGATTCCGAATTCATCGGCATTGTCAATTACAGTTTCATGGCCATGATCCAATGTGGCTTGCCGGAAGATCATCCGATGGAGTTGCCATTGGAAGAGGCCCGTTTGCGATATCAAGAAGCCTTTGAAGCGACCCGTTCCCTCATGATGGCAAAAAACCACGATTACGGCGAGGCTTGGCGAGATATGCGGGTCAGTTCATTGACTGATCTAATTCTAATGAAGATTTTGCGAGTCAAACAAATCGAAAACAATGATGGCCAAACTCATGTTTCTGAAGGGGTAGAGGCGAACTATCAAGACATGGCCAATTACGCTCTCTTCGCATTGATTTTGCTTGATTTAACGGACGAATCTGGTGCCTAGCATTCTACTTATCTTATTTTCGCTTTCATGAAAGAAACTCCCATTTTGAATGCCGTGGTTCACGCATGTCGCTTGGTCGTTGGTTCTCTTTTTATCGTTTCGGGACTGATTAAGGCCAATGATGCCTTAGGGTTCATGTACAAACTAGAGGAGTACTTTGAGCCTGGGGCATTGAATTTACCAGGTTTGACCGATTGGGCTCTTCCGCTTGCTGTGGTCATTTGCGTTGGAGAGATATTATTGGGCGTAGCCATGGTTCTCGGTGCATTGCCCAAGCTTACTGCAAGTTTGACGGGTGTCCTTATGGCATTTTTTACTTGGTTGACCTGGTATACTGCGAATTGTGATCCATTTGGAACGAAAATGATTTTGGATGCTGCAGGAACGTTGGTTGAAATTGACAATCAATGCGTTCTCGCCTGCGGATGCTTTGGCAATGCCATTCCGTTGACACCCTATGAGAGTTTTTTGAAGGACATTGTGCTCTCCGTATTAACCGTTCCAATTCTTTGGGGCGCCTTTACGGACAGAATTTCCTTAAATTCTAAGCAGCTGGGCATGTTCATGATCGCAGGCAGTCTCATTATGATTTACTTGTTTGGTGAATTGATGTTGGAGTGGAATTTTCCCGTGCTGTTCGCTGCCATAGTTTATGCGTTGGCAGAAGCTTTGAAAATGCGCTGGGATGGAGCGGCGAAGGAATGGATGATGGCGTTGGCCGTTGCAGCGGCATGTTTGGTGTTCCAGTTCCATACCTTGAATCACCTGCCCATGAAGGACTACCGTCCATATGCTTCGGGCGAGAGCATCATTGAAAACCGGAAGTCCGCCGAAGATTTAGGTCTTCAGGGGCCCATGTTTGCTACGGAGTATACATTTCGAAATCTAAAAACAGGAGTTGATACGGTCGTTCTCAGTTCGGAGTGGCTCAAAATTTACAACGAAGCTTGGTTCAAGAATGCTTACGAAACGGTGTCGTTTGATGGGAAAGAGGTAAAGATTGCAGACGGGTATGAGCCCCGTATCATGGACTTTCAGATTTTGGATGCGGATGGAGAAGATCGTGCCGATGAAATTTTAAATTCTCCAGGAAACGTCATGTTGTATGTGTCCAAGGATCTAGATCAAGCGAGTACAGCGGCACAACAAGAAATGAATGATCTAGCTGATCAGTTGACTGCTGAAGGTTGGATCAATGTGGGACTAACGAATGCGCCAGCAGATCAAAACCAGACGTTTAAAGATGAACACGAGGTCAGTTACTCCATGTTTACATGCGATCAAACGGAGTTAAAAATCATTGTCCGCTCCAATCCAGGGATTGTCTGGATCAAGGATGGCGTGGTGCAAGAAAAGTGGGCTTGGAAGGATGTGCCAGAAGCCAGTGAGCTACTGAATCCTTGATCATGAAACGCTTGCTCCATGGACTGGGCGTTTTGTGGGGCACATTAACGGTTGTCTTTTTTTTATTTACGTTGGTACCTGATCCGGCGAGGCAATTAGCTGGTCAAAATGAACAAGAGGAGGTGGTTCAGGCCATTCGGATGAAATACGGATTGGATAAGCCTGCCCATGTGCGTTATGCACAGTTCTTTCGGGGATTCGTTCCGTTGGAGTTCAATTCTGGGAGTTTGCGGTGGTCGGGTTTGAACTTAGGACGTTCGTTCATAACAGATCGACCTGTAGTGGATGCGATTCGAGGAGCGCTGCCTGCGACCATGGCACTCGCTTGCTTGGCCATGTTGATGGCCATGTGCATCGGGATGGCAGTGGGGTTTGGATTGTCCTTGGTAAACGGTTCTTGGATCGATCGATTCATTTTGGGGATTGCGGCGCTTGGAATGAGTGCGCCATCATTTGTCATGGCCATCGGCGTTTCATGGCTTTTTGGCTCCGTATGGCATCGATGGACAGGGCTTCCCATGACAGGAGGATTGTGGGAGATTCATCCGTTTGAAGGGCCACGCATCGCATGGCAGCATCTCATTTTACCCGCGTGCACGTTAGGCGTTCGTCCCTTGTCAGTTGTCATACAACTCACTCGCAATAGCGCAACTGAAGTACTGAAGCAGTCTTATGTGCGAACTGCACGATCCAAGGGATTGAGTACCGCCAGGCTCATGTTCAAGCACGTCGTACGAAATTCACTGAACCCCGTTTTGACCGCTGCCTCTGGTTGGTTTGCCAGCATGCTGGCTGGAGCCGTCTTCGTTGAATTTGTTTTTGGTTGGCAAGGAATGGGTTTGCTCATGTTTCGAGCGTTGGAGCAGAGTGACTTGCCCATTATTTTGGGGTGCGTGACCGTGATTGCTTCGACGTTTGTCGTGATCAATGGCGCAGTGGACATTTTGTACGGTTGGCTCGATCCAAGGACCCGAGTCACTGCGTGATGCTTGCGTTGAGTAGTTGGATCAACTCCTTTGATGTCGCGTTGAAATACCGCTTGGTGCGATACCGTGATACCCATTGAATGCCACGAATGGCATTCGTTAAAAACAACTCATCTGCCCGTAGCATCTCTTGAGGTGAAATATTGCATTCGTAGACCTTGTATCCCTCTCGAAGGGCCAAATTGATAATGGCAGCGCGCATCACTCCTCCGACCGGGCCTCCGTCTAGGCCAGGCGTGTAGAGTACCCGATTGCTGACTAAAAACAAATTGGAACGGGTTGACTCGATGATCTGATTAGCAGAGTTGGTTAACAAAGCATCTTCCAAAGCTTGCTCTTGCGCCCAAAGTCCAGCGTGGACATAAATGGACGCACTGATGTTTTTAAAGTTCGACAGGGGATCTTGAGATTTTTTCATCTCAGGATAAACGTCCACAGCTAGTCCTTGCTCATTCAGCACATACTCGGAGTCTTCCAATTTCTCAGCTTCCCCAATCCAGATGAGTTGATTGGATAACGGAGTATATCTGCCACCGCTTTCTCGGAAAAATGTCAACCGCAAACGTCCACCTTGATGGATGCCATTGGCCTCGCACAAGGAGAGGAGAGCATGCTCGAAGCGGGATTGATCCCAAGCATCGCCATCGATTTTATGAGCCTTCAAACTGGATTGAATGCGGTTCCAATGGAATGGAGTCAGTTGAGGTTTGCCAGAGCACACCCGCACGGATTCAAAGAACCCATCGCCATAGAGAAATGCCCGGTTTTCGATAGCGGGAGGGAGGTTGGCCGCTCCGGTGATTTGACCATTGACCAAGAACTTTGGTCGGGGTTCAGGATTCCACTTAAACCGTTCCATTCGATGCCGTCTTTGGGTGGTTTTCACCGTTCGGAACTTGGGTCAGGGTTGGGACGATTTGAAGAAGGTCACCATTGACTGGAATCAAGACTCCGGCCACTCCCGCTGCATTTCCCGCCTGAATATCACGTGGCTTATCGCCAACCATCCAGGATTGAGTTGGATCGATTTGATGCTTGGCGCAGGCTCGCTCAATCATGAGACCACCCGGTTTTCTGCTCAAGCTTTCTCCAAAATCAGGATGATGGGGGCTGTAATAAACGTCTGTGATGTCAATGCCTTGCGATTGACAGTCACGGCGAAACGCCGAATGGATTTCATGTACGGCTTGATGGGTATATAGCCCCTTTGCGATGCCGCCTTGGTTTGTGATGAGAATGAGCAGGTAGCCCTTTGCCTGTAATGCCTGAAGCGCAGGGTAGACTGTTGGTAAGACGGTGAATTCCGCAAGCGAGCGTGTGTAATCCCCTGGATCATGATTGATGACCCCATCGCGGTCAAGAAAAATGGCTTTCTGCAAGCTGTTTGAATTCATCATGGGTTTCTCATCGTGGTTCGAATCTAAACAAAGCGGGTTCAACGCCCAAAATTAAGACACGGGACTACCTAGCGGAACATCGGTAGGAACTTCGAGCACGGCAGTCCCCAGGTTTCCATTCAATGCGCCCAAAATTAGAAATTCAGATAGGATGGGGCCGATCTGTTTCGGTGCAAAGTTGACGACGCCGATAATGTGTTTGCCAATCAATGCTTCGGGGGCATAACGCTCGGTCAACTGAGCAGATGTCTTTTTAATTCCAATGTGACTTCCAAAGTCGACTCGAATGATATACGCTGGATTGTGGGCTTCAGGAAATGGCTTGACTTCGACAACGCGTCCAACGCGCATTTTTGTTTTTTCAAACTCCGTCCAAGTGAGTGCCGTATCCATGAACCAAATGTAAGTGGAAAAGGGAGGGCGGAGGTTTTGTAAATTTGGAGTATGACGACGAAGCGTTGGTCTTCTTTTCCTGATTTTGATGTGAATGCATGGGAGCGACAATTGCCTCATTCAGCGGAAGCCGTGCACCCCTTCGAGGGCTGGAGAAAGCCTCTCTGGACAGCGCATAGCGTATTAAGGGAATTGCCAGAACGCGGTGTTTCTCCAAGAACGGAGGGCAATCCGTGGATGTTGACTCAGACTCTGTCCCACAAAAGTCAAGTGATGCCTGCATTGATGGGTGGGGTTGAAGGACTTCGATTTGCAGAAGGCTCGGCCAATGACGGTTGGCTGGAAGGGGTCCACTTGGATATGATTTCAGTGGAATTGAATTCGGAGGAGGTCAGGAATGGTGCATTCGCTCAAGGTCACTGGACTTCGACCGAATGGCAAGGAGCTTGTGGATTGGATTGTAACTCCATGACCTCGTTGTCAGCGGCTGAACATATGTTGTTGTGGGCCAATCACCAAAAATTGCGCCGGTGGTTGCTGGATGGTGGAAGTGAGGCAAACCGCGTAAATCGTGCAGTCAAGGCCTTGCAACAGCTCGATCGAACCCATGAGTTATTCCGAAGCATGGACATGGATGTTTCGGCGGAATGGGGAGCATTTCAATGGAAATGGCAGTCGGGGGTTCATGTCTTGGAAGAAGTGGCGTTTCTCAGAGCGATTCGATTTGTATGGGAGCGATGGCTGGAGGTCAATGATCATGCGCTCGTCCCTATTTGGATTGATGCTCAGACCTCGCATGATTTC
>Ga0209630_10002978_pt1 | contig 15739 bp, 18 predicted proteins | sample COG_01_FD_184745 | JGI IMG/M metagenome (GOLD analysis project Ga0209630, IMG submission 184745) | Pelagic Microbial community sample from North Sea - COGITO 998_met_01 (SPAdes) (version 2) | ecosystem: Environmental > Aquatic > Marine > Neritic zone/Coastal water | place: Helgoland, sampling... | reverse complement strand
TTTTAGTTGAGCGTCGAAAATCTCTTTCCAGCTGCGGATCTTTGTGCTTTTTTCGACGGGATCGACGGCCCGCTGTGGGGCCGTCTTGATTTGGATATTTTGCAGCGCACGCGCCGTTAAGATCTGTCTATTGATTTTCATTTTTCGCATCCTCGACAAGTGAATCAAAACATTCGCAAGCCAGATCGAAATCTGTAAATCGTGCAACCTGCTGCGGCTCGGCCTCACCATCGCGCTCAAACACGATCCAGAGCGGAGTCCCAATAAATGGAGTTCTTTTGACAAGTGTAAATTCCCGCTGTTGAGCGGGAAATGTTACCTCTTTGACGGGTGGGAAGCTGTCTGTCACCAACATCACCATGCCCCCACGTCAATTTGACCTTGCGACCAGAGGTCGACCAGTTCGTCATTTGTATAAACGCGCTCGATTTTAGAGCCGTAGGTGATGCCAGAAAATGTTTCGGCCATTTTGCGGGTGGCAAAAGTCACCTCGCAGGGGACGATGTTTTGACGGACGCGGATCGAGTAGCTAACTTTAAACATTTCGTTTCTCCTTTTCTATAATCACCATAACCCGAAAAGCGGCAACCCGTCAACCCCTAAAATGAATTAAATGCAATAAAAGAATCGTTTAAAATCAATGGCTTAGCGGCCGGCCCCATCAGCTAAGTGACTGATAACATTAGCTTTTTTTGTTCCCTGTTTGTTCCGCGCTTTACGCAATGTTCACGTTTCGTTCGGCTGGCGCTGGCAGCACAACCATAGGTTGTGCCGTGGGCAGCGAACTCAATCGAGGTCACAAACCCATTCAGTGTTTAAAAATCTGGCTGTCAATTCAGCGGTGTAATAATTAAATGGGTTGCGGATCTTAGCAATGGGCGTGCCTGCTGCATTAACAGTGATGTCTAACAGCTCGACCTCGCGCACGCCGTGATCGTTGCCCCAACCTGAGTTGATGAATTGAACGTTAAGAGTTTTCATTTTGTGATCCTTTCAAGATCTGGTTTCTATAATCACCCTACGCTATGCAGCGTAGGGTGTCAACCCCTAATCGTGACTCCATTCGTCATTATATGCAAATTGAGACGTTAATATAACGTCGTGTTGTTGATTCAGTTGTTCCAGAATATATGCAGGAACTGAATAGGCGGCTGCATCGGACAGCGTAGTTGCGCCGCCAACAATGTCATCAAAATTTAAAAGATCTTCCATTGTATTTATCCCTATCAAAAGTGCTCGGCAAGTGCCCAGCAGAACAGTGTGATGACGGTGGCGATCACGCCACCGATGGCGAGGCATGTGGCAAAATCTTCCATTAGAACATTGCCAAAACTAGAGAGCCGAGGAAGATGCAAGCGATGATTTCGAGACCGGTCATTTTAGGATCCTTTCAAGATCTGGTTTCTATAATCACATTAGCCTAGACTCGCATCACATGCAAGAAAAAAGATGGTTGTATTAAAAGTATTTTTGCAACCTATGCGTGTATGCGGCTGGCGCGCTGGCGCACAACCATAGGTTGTATTCCGCATCTTCGATGCAACCTATGAGTGTGCCCCGGTGGACACACCCTAAGCGGGTGTTACCCCGCTTTCTTCAGCTTAGAGATGTGTTGGCGTAGTTTGCGCCGTCCCTTCTGCCAGTTGTCGCAGTTGGTCAGCCGCGTGCGTGGAGCCATGCGAACACAACCTAGAGTGTCGCCCTTGATGATGTTGCAAACCATGCAAAGTAATTGCAGGTTATGAGGCTTATCGGATCCGCCGTTGCATTGTGGGTCAACGTGATCGACCTGCATCATGTCACGGTCGCCGCATCCGCATGACGCGCAGGCTGTGCCGTAGGTGGCGAAGATCTGGTTGCGAAGTTTTCTGTTCTTGATGTCGGCCATTTCAATCTCTCCTCTATTTCTATAATCACCTTACCGCGCACGGTCGAGACATGCAACAATTAATTTGGTTGAATCGAAATTAAATTTACATCTTATAGGCGAGTTCAACTGCTCGCCTCTAGCGTGTATAGGGCGGTTAATACGACTTTGAGTTGCGCGGGCCCGCTGGCCCCATCGACAGACGCTTTATCAGGGAAATTTTCGAAAATCAAGGACTGTTCTTGACATCCTTTAAAAGGAGTATTATACTAGACATAAGTTTAGATTCATGCTTATTATGAGTCTTAAAAAAATTTTATGAGGTAAATTATGGAACAATACAAGTACGGGCCTTTAGTGTATAATACATCAGACTCTGATGATGATTCTGGTAATTACTACTGGTCAGGAGAACCACCTGTAGGGTATGACGATGAAAAAATTCCAGTAGACTCTAGAAGATTTCAGTGTCTAGACGCTCAGCAATGTCCATTGCACCCAGCTTTTACTGTTACAGAAGAAAATACAGAATGGAACGAGGCTTTAGGTTGTCAAATACCTACACTCAACTCTTTTAATTCATGGTTTGAGGACACATTTATTAAAGCTGAACCACGTGATTTAGCATTTTTTATTCTCCGCTGGATTAATTTTCAAAAAGACGATCACGCTGCTACTAGTGCTTTATATAGCGAGTACGCCCAGCTGGATATCGATGATATCATCAATGCTCTGTGGCCTTCTCTGAAGGCAAGCTAATGACGGTCAGGCGTACACAAATTGTCAACGCACTTGTTTCAGATATACACACTAACGTGACTCGTATTCTTAGTGGAAATGTTACACGTCAGATGGTGTTTTTGAACGAAGTGAACGATTTTCCTTTTGTGTGTATGCTAGTCGAGCCTGAAACTCGTTTTCACTATGGGGCTGGACGCAAGCTCGCTACGCTCGCAATTTCTTTACGTGGTTATGTACACGACGGTGACTCAGGTGAGATGATTGAACTAGCTGAGGATTTAGGAATGGACATTGAATCACTAGTGATTGAGCCATTTGCTGAGGCACATCGTGACCTAGGCGTTGAATTTGCTGGAGTGGAATCTTTTCGTACAGATGAGGGACTCATGGCACCCTATGGTATATCTGATTTAACCATCACAATAACTTATGAGGTAGAAGAACTTGTCTAAACAAATTACAACCACGGTGGACGCACTCACCAAATCACTTGACGCTCCCCCGCTGGATCCTGTTGTTTTAGCTCTTGCGAATGACTATTTGGCTGGTAAGAGCGTAACCGATATTGCTGAGGAGTATGCTATTACACAAGATCGTGTAACTTCAGTGATAGAGCAAAAAGAAGTCAAGTCTTACATAGATTCTGTATTCGCTACGCAAGGTTATTTAAATAGGATCAAGCGAGTAAATTTAATCAACCAAGTGATAGATCAAAAGATTCAAGAAGCTGTGGAAACAGGCATCTATTCTAAAAAAGATCTTCTTGACTGGATGAAGCATCTCCAAGAAATTGAAACTGGCATGAAGCCTAAAAATACTGGACCAGCGGTAGCAGTCCAAATAAACAACTATGACAAACTAATGAAAGATCTCATGGAATGAGATTACTGGAACCAACCGAAAAAAATCGCAAGCGCTTCGCGCAACGATGGATGACTCGTCCCGCATTTAGGAGATAAAATGAGTAGACAACCAATAGACGACAATAATTATGCTATACCCATTTTACCTCTTAAATCTGGTGGTGGTCAATCTGTGGCTGTAGGAGCAGCCTCACTACGCTCTACTGGAGTAACTACACAAGCTGTTACACTACATGCTACTGCCAATTGTTTTGTTGAAATTGGTGATGCAACTGTAGACGCTTCAGTTACAACTTCACACTATCTTCCTGAACTACAAACTTATGATGTGTCAACTGGTATCCAATTCGGAAGCCCTGGTACTAAGTTTGTAGCAGTAATTCGTGCAGATGCTCAAAATGGAACACTGTTTATATCTGAGCGTAACTAATGATTCGTCTTAGGCTTGGTGCTGGAGCTGGCGGACGATTCTTAGTTCGTAGACGTGCTGTACCTATACGCAATCCTGGTGAGTTAACTACTCAGGATGACATATTCCTGTTAACTCAAGATGGTAGAGGCATCTTAGTAGAACAAGAGGTTGTAGATCTACTTCAAAATATTACTACTCAAGACAATTTAACACTGCTAACTCAAGATGGTCGTGACATAGTAACCAACCAAAATCTTGTTGATGATCTGCCTGGACTCTTAACTCAAGATGGTTTAGAAATGATAACTCAAAATGGACGGCATATACTTACTAATGTTGCTGATTAACACTTTTGATTTTGACATTATAGCATATTCATGCAAAAATACATATAAATAATGTGAGGTTTCTCAGCAAACCGCAAAGGATATATTCATGGCTAACGTAAAGATTACAGACCTAACAGAACTTGCTGCTGCTGATGTAGCCGGAACTGATGTATTTCCCATTGTAGACTTGAGTGCTGATGCTACCAAAAAAGTTACAATAGCTTCACTACAAACAGCAGTTGCTGCAGCTAATGATTTTGTAACATATACTAATATAACAGCCAATCTAGACATAGTACAAGACAATGTAGCTAGTGAGGCTGCTGGTATAGAAGCTCGTCGTGTAGCCAACATTGCAGGTGCCATTTCCACTATAACAACTGGTAATCTAGATACTGGCCGTGCTCTTATTAGTGATGGTTCGGGTAAGGTTGCTGTATCGCCTGTAACATCTACAGAGATAGGATATGTTGACGGTGTTACTTCAGCTATTCAGACTCAGATAGATACCAAAATTGCAACCACAGACTCAGCTTCAAATGACTTTATTACTTACACACAACTAGACGCTAATATTGACGTTGTGTCTGCAAATGCTACAGCTATTGAGACAAAACGTGTAGCTAACATTCAAGGTGCTGTATCTACAATCTTAACTTCTGACCTAGCTACTGGTCGTGCTGTGATAACTACTAGTGATGCAGGTAAAATAGCTGTATCAGCTGTTACCTCTACCGAGTTAGCCTACCTAGATGGAGTAACTTCAGCTGTTCAGACTCAAATAGACACTAAAATTGCGACCACTGATTCAGCTGCTAACGACTTTGTAACTTTTACTATACTAGATGCTAATATTGATGTAGTTTCTGCTAATGCGACAGCTGTAGAGGCTAGACGTGTAGCTAATATAGCGGGTGCTGTGTCTACAATTACTACAGCTGACCTAACAGCATCACGTGCACTAGTATCTGACGGATCTGGTAAAGTTGCTATCTCTCCTGTAACATCAACTGAGCTAGGATATGTAGATGGCGTTACCAGTGCTATCCAAACTCAAATAGACACTAAAATTTCAACTGCCGATTCTGCCTCAAATGATTTTATTACTTATTCACAACTAAATGCTAATATCAACTTAGTACAAGATAATGTTGTAGCTGCATCAGGAGCGGCTGCAGTAGAAACAAGACGAGTTGCTAACATTCAAGGTGCAGTTTCCACAATTACTACAGATAATTTAACTGCTTCACGTGCGTTAGTATCTGATGGGTCTGGTAAAGTAGCTGCACTTGCTTCAGTAACTTCAACTGAACTAGGATATTTAGATGCTACCTCTAGTGTGCAGACTCAAATTGATTCTAAAATAGCTACCACTGCAAGTGCTTCTAATGATTTCGTGACATATACACGATTAAATGCTAATATAGACGTAGTTTCCGCTAATGCCGCAGCCGTTGAGACTAAGCGTGTAGCTAATATTGCAGGTGCAGTATCTTCAATTACCACTGCAGATCTTACAGCATCTAGAGCTGTTGTATCAGACGGATCAGGCAAGGTAGCTATATCAGATGTAACTGCTACAGAAATTGGATATTTAGATGGCGTATCAAGTGCTATACAAACTCAATTAGATACAAAAGGTACTACCACTGAAGATGCAGCTATTGAGGCAAGACGAGTTGCTAACATTGCTGGAGCTGTATCAACAATTACAACTGGTAATTTAACTGCTAGTAAGGCGCTAGTTAGTGATGGAAGCGGTAAAGTTTCTGCCTCAGCAGTTACCTCAACTGAGCTAGGATATGTAGATGGAGTTACCTCTGCAATTCAAACTCAAATTGACTCTAAACAAGCTACTATTACTGGAGCAGCTACTACTATTGATGACGCTGACTTAACAGCAAGTAGAGCTATTGTTAGTGATGGAAGTGGTAAAGTAGCTGTATCAGTGGTTACTAGCACAGAAATTGGGTATCTTGATGGTGTTAGCTCTGCTATACAAACACAATTAAATGCAAAAGCTCCTTTAGCTGGGGCTACATTTACTGGTCAAGTAAATATGAGTGATGACTTAGTTGTCACAGGTAACTTAACAGTTAATGGCGACACTACAACTGTTAATTCAGAAAATAAAGTAATTCAAGACAGATTTATCATGCTTGCTAATGCTGTATCAGGTGCTCCTAGTGCAGATGTTGGTATATTCTTTAATCGTGGTACTTCTGGTAATGCTGCTCTGTACTATGATGAGTCAGCTAAGTTTTTTACACTATCCGAAACTAGAGATCCTGATTCTAATATTGCTATTAGTCCTACTGGAGCTGCTAATTTAGCTGTAGGACAGTTTACTGCTACCTCAGTTAAATATAATGGTGCAGATTTAAATACTGCAATTACAGATAACCGTTCGGGCGCTGTATCTACTGTTTATAAAGACAATTTAACAGCTTCAAGGGCTTTAGTATCAGACGGTTCAGGTAAGATTGCTATTTCTGCCGTAACTGCTACAGAGTTAGGATACGTAGATGGGGTTACCAGCGCTATCCAAACTCAGATTGACTCTAAGCAGGCTACTATAACAGGCGCAGCTACTACTATTGATGATGCAGACCTTACAGCTTCCAGAGCTGTAGTTTCAGATGGGTCTGGAAAAGTAGCTGTGTCTGACGTAACGTCTACAGAACTTGGTTATTTAGACGGTGTTAGCTCTGCTATCCAAACTCAGATTAACACTACCAATACTAATCTAGCTGATAACTCTAGTCGTATAGCTAGTAATTTTAGTAATACTGCTGCTGTAGAAACTAGAAGAGTAGCTAACATTGCTGGAGCTGTATCTACTATTACTACAGGTAACCTAACAGCTTCTAGAGCAGTAGTCTCTGATGGTTCAGGTAAAGTTGCTGCCTCAGCAGTCACTGCTACTGAGTTAGGCTATGTAGATGGTGTGACTTCAGCTATACAAACACAAATAGATTCTAAACAAGCTACAATTACTGGAGCTGCAACTACTATTGATGATGCAGATTTAACTGCAAGTAGAGCTTTAGTATCCGATGGTTCGGGCAAGGTTGCTGTATCTGTAGTAACTTCCACTGAGGTAGGCTATCTAGATGGTGTAAGTTCGGCTATTCAGACTCAGCTATCTGCAGGAGTCACAGAAGCTACTGCTATAGAAGCAAGAAGAGTAGCTAACATTGCTGGAGCTGTATCTACTATTACTACAGGTAATCTTACAGCTAGCCGTGCTTTAGCATCTGATGGGTCTGGTAAGGTTGCTGTAGCAAGTGCTACTACTACGGAACTTAATCAACTTAATGCAATCACTAGAGGCTCACTTATATATGGTAATGCTTCGGGTGCTACTGCTAGATTAGCTGCTGGCGGTGCAGATAAAGTTTTAACAAGTGATGGAACTGACATTTCTTGGGAAGATCCTGCTGGTGGTGGAGCTATGGGCTTTACTACTAATACTACAATTGCTGATCCTCCTGGCACAGTGGACACTGATTTAGGTAATCTAACAGATACAGATGTAGATGCTTTTGGAGTCACATCACAACCTTCATATGACTTAATGGAGCCTTTTGGTAGAACAGTATCTCTAGATTTAGGAGCCTTATAAATGGGCAGTAAGGAAAGGTTATCATGAGTACAAAAGTTCATTCATACTTAGGCGGTCTAAATCAGGACGTCACAAATAAATTTGAGATGACATCTAATGCTACTGTTACTGTAGGTAATGGTACTACTACAGGTAACATACATGCAGGTGGTAATATAGCTATTGGTAATATTAGCCCAAGAGCTAATGGATTAGCAGTAGCTACAAATGTTACTGTTGCTGGTGACCTCAATGTAGATGGTTCGATAGACTTAGGTGTAGCAAATATTACTAATGATCTATCTTTAAGTGGCGGAGATGGAGCCTTACGATTCCCTGTAGCAAGTTCTATTAAAGTATTAGATAATAGTGCAACATCTTTAGTAATTGAAGAAGCTGATACAGCATACGTAACTATAGTTACTACTAATGGTTCAGAAGCTATTAAATTTGATAAAGCATTAGATATTAATGCTTCTGCTAATATTGATGCTACGGTAACTGTAGGTGTAAATGATCAAGGCTATGACGTAAAGATTGAAGGCGATACTGCAGGTGCCCATTTACTATGGGATAGTAGTGCAGATAGTTTGATGTTCTCAGACAGTACTAAAGCTGTATTTGGTGCAGGCTCTGACCTACAGATTTATCATAGTGGGTCTGATAATATGATTGAAGGTGTTACGGATGAATACCTTTTTATTAAACACGATAATTTACTGGTTAGAGATTTGGCTAATAAAGACCAAATTAGAACAGCAAAAGATGGAGCAGTAACACTATATTATAACAGTGGAAGTAAAATCGCAACAACTAACACAGGTGTAGACGTAACAGGTAATATAGTTGTATCAGGAACTGTAGATGGTCGTGACATTGCAGTAAACCTTCCTGCAAGTTTAGGAGATGCAGGACAAATTCTTAAAGTTAATGATGCAGGAAATGCAGGAGAATGGGGAGATTTAGAAGCTGGAGTAGGTTATCAAAACTCTTCGACTTCTGTAATTCCTGGTACAGAAAACACTGATCTAGGTAACTTAACTGATGCTTCAGAAGACGCTTTTGGTATATTAAGCACAACTAAATATGATTTAATGGATCCTATTGGATCTATAGTATCTCTGGATCTCGGCGCATTCTAATAAATAAAATATATTGACGCTACATAATAAATATGGTAAAAAGGTTTTTATAACCTTGACAAAATAGGCACACTTGAATGTGCAGATAAATAAGGAGCGATAAATGGCTACAGCACTACAACTTAGAAGAGGTACTACAGCACAGAACAATGCATTTACAGGTGCTGCTGGCGAACTCTCATACGATACTGCAACCGAAGGGTTGATAGTACACGATGGATCTACTGCAGGTGGATTCGAAATTATGCCTTCAGGATCAATCATAGCTTTTGGTGGGGCTGCTGCCCCTGATGCTGGATGGTTACTATGTAACGGCGCAGATGTAAGTAGAACTACTTACGCACGTCTATTTGCAGCAATATCTACTGCTTATGGGACAGGTGATGGTGGAACTACATTTGGCCTTCCAGATCTTAGAGATAGAGTGTTGCTCGGTAAAGGTACTAACAACGGTACTGTTGGTACAGAGACAGGTTCAACAGCTGCTTCGAGTGTTATTACTAACGCTACAAATACCACAGGAACAGGTACTTCTGGATCTACAACAGCTGGTAGAACAAATACAACAGGAACTTTTGCTACATCAGCAAAAGACTCTGCAACTGGTACTGCCTTAACAGATAACGTTAATGCCGCGCACACGCACACAATACCTGGACTAAGCATTCCTGCTTTGGCAACAACCTTGCCAAGTAGTGTCGTTAACTTTATAATTAAAATATAAATAGTTAACGGAGGGAAAAATGTTAACATATAAAGTTAAATATAGATTACCAGGTCAGTTATTCTATAAAACAATTAAAAATGTTGTAGAAGATGATGTATTTGCAGAAGGAAGAATGAGATTTTTTACTACTATAAATGATGAGAGAATGGAAATTCCTACTACTGCTGAGTTTTACTATAATAAAGATAGACTAACACTAATAAATTACAATATAAAACAGCAAAATAAATAAAATGCTTTCAAAAATGGTACAGTCATTTTATAATTATATGCCTTTTAATATAGGTGTTGATAGTAACACTAATATTCCTTGGCCTTCTTTATGTTTACACTTAGATAGTGCTGAATCTTTTATGGAATTAGGTTGTGGTACTGGATGGTTGTGTAATAGAGTAAAAAATAAATATCCTAATATAGCTGTTACAGGAATAGATATATCCGAAACAGCAATTAACGAGTCAAAATTAAAATCAAACAAAATTAATTGGAAATTACAAGACTTAACAGAGTATGATAATAAATCAGATGTAGTAGTCAGTATTGGAGTTTTGCATCATATACCTGACTATAGTATATATGAATTAATGTGCAAAACTATTAATATGGCTAATAATTATACGTTTATTGGGTTATACCATACACATAGCAGAAAAGCAATGTTTGATTTTTTTAACAGATATTCTGAGAATAAACAAAAAAAGTTGTTTAAAAAAATGACGCCGCATATGGAAAGTAAACAAAGAGAAAGCTGGTTCAGAGATCAATTTAATAACCCTTTTGAACAAACTACGACTCTAGATGTATATAAACAAGTTGCTAAAGATACTAATACAAAGTTAACATTTACAAGTATTAGCACTGATAGTATTTATGAGTCTACTATGTTAGCACTAGAAACATTTGAGTTTAAAAGTGGTTTTATATACGGAGGTTTTGAGAAGTGAACTGGTTAAAAACTATAATAAAAAATATTAAGATGGAAATAGCATATAGAAAAAGACTAAAAAAAGCAAAACAAGAAGATCCTTTTATCTATAAGTAAAAAGTATAGCAATACTATGCGGAGTAATTATGGCAGACAATATAAGAGAGTTAGATCAAGTGCAAGCAGAATTAGATATATTACACGAACGTTCTCAGACTAATAAGGCAAATATTTATTCGCATGAAGCAGTGTGTGAAGTAAGACATAAGATTATTATGGAAAACATGGATGCTATATCTAAAGAACTAAAAGTGATTCATAAAAAGCTAAATGACGTAAGTGAACTTGCTATTAAAGGTAAAACTTCTTTACATACTTTATTATGGTTTGGTGGTGTTGTGGCTGGCTTAATAACTGTTTTTTCTATACTATATAATATGTTACCTAAATGAATACAAAATTTTTTAAGATTAATGTAGATAAGTTGTGCAGCAGACTTCCTCAGTCTGTAGTTTTTAATGAATCTCAAAAAGCTATGCTACAAGGTTTAGAAGAAAATAGATTTTTTGTACATGTAGCTGCTCGTCGTACTGGTAAGTCTTATTCTGCTGCTATAATTGCATTTGCTAAACTACTAGAACCTGGTCAACAAGTTATGGTGGTCGCTCCTAATTTTTCACTATCTTCTATTATTTGGGACTATGTTACTGATTTAATTAAAAATATGGAACTTGAAGTAGATAAATTTAATCAAAAAGATAAAGTAGTTAAACTTATAAATGGTTCTATATTTAGACTACTATCTGCTAATAATAGAGATTCGTTAGTTGGTCGTGCTGCTAATCTACTAATTGTAGATGAGGCTGCAATTATACCTCATGATGAATATTTTACTCGTGATTTACGTCCTGCGTTATCTACTTTTAAAGATTCTAGATGTTTATGGATTTCTACTCCTAGAGGTAAAGGTAATTATTTATATGATTACTTTATGAGAGGTAAAGATGATGAATATGATGAGTGGGGTTCTTCTATACACACTTGGAGAGCTAATCCTTTACTATCTGAAAAAGATGTTATGGAAGCTAAAAGAACTTCTACAAGAGCACTATTTGCACAAGAGTATGAATGTGAGTGGACTACTACAGAAGCACAAATTTATGAGTATTTAGATGATAAAAAACATGTTGATGATTATGCAGAAGATAGATACGCAGAAATTATTGCGGGACTCGATGTTGGGTATAGAGATGAGAATGTATTTGTTGTTATAGGTTATGATGGTACATCTTATTATATTCTTGACGAATATATATCTAAAGAATCTACTACTTCTGAATTAGCTGGTGCAATACAAGAACAAATAGATAGATGGAATATAGAAACTATTTACATTGATTCTGCAGCACAACAAGTAAAAGCTGACTTTGCTTATGACTATGATATATATTGTGAAAATGCTATTAAGTCTGTAAATGATGGTATAGCTTGTTTACAATCTTTAATAGAGAATGATAATTTATATTTTGATACTATGGGAGGGAAACACACTTATTCAGCAATGAGTTCTTATAGATGGAATCCTAATACTGAGAATCCTAAACCAATACACGATTGGACATCTCACCCAAGTGATTCTGTTAGATATGCTATATATACACACTCTAAAATGAGTGGTGTATCTATCTATGCCTAACATACGATTAATAATATTAAATTATAAAAGACAAGAAAATGTATTAAATATAGCAACTACATATAAGACTCTAATGCCTGTAACGGTAGTTAATAACAATCCTGATGATCCTTTTCCTTATCTAGGTAATGGTATAGATGTTATAAATAATGAAAAAAATTGGTTGTGCATGGAGAGATGGGTTAGGTGTTTTGACTATGATGAATCTTATAAACTAATTGTAGATGATGATCTTATGCCTCACCCTTCATTAGTTAAAAAAATGTATAATAAACAACTACCAATAGTAGGTGTATATGGAAAATCAGGTGTAGAGTCTGCAAATTCATATCAACAATTAACAGATCATTGGAATGAAGATGCTAAAGTAGATTTCATAGTAGGCGCTATAACCTTAGTTAAACAGTCTGCACTAGATTTACTAAAAAAAGACATAGACAAAATAGGATACCCTAAAAGAGGCGATGATATAATCATATCCTATCTACTTAAAAAGTATTTAAATTTAAAATATCTTGACACGGTTGGTGGTAAAGTGTTAAACTTACCAGAAGATGATGTAGGATTAAATACAGATGCAGAACATTATAATATGAGGTGGCAGGTAGTTGAGCAGTTTAAAAAGATTTCCTATTAAATATATAAGAGACTATATTAAGAAAGATTATAAAACTAGAGAAGATTGCTATATCTGTGGTAGCAAAACTAAATTAGAGTTACATCATTTATACAGTGTAAGTGAGTTGTTCGGTAAATGGTGTGATAAGAATAGCATAAAAGAAGTAGATAGTGTTGAAAAAATTAAAGAATTGCGAGTTATTTTTGCAAAAGATTGTGAAGATGATTTGAGTCATAAAAATTTATTTACACTATGTTCTAAACATCATAAACAACTACACACATTATACGGGCAGACTTATTCTAATCATTTAGCGCCTAAAATTAAAAATTGGTTAGATATACAAAGGACGAAAAATGGCAGAAGATAAAATGGGTTTTAGAGAGTGGATAGCTGAAAAGTTAAATCCAGCACAGCCATCTGTTGCTGCTTTAGAACCTTATGCATCTCCAGAAACAATTGTTGATTTTGAACAAGCATACAGAGAAATTGAAGTTGTACATCGTTCTGTAGAGATGATAATTAATGCATGTGTTGAAATACCTTTTATAATTGAAGGTCAGTCCCCTGCTAAAAAAGTAAATAAACTACTTAATGTAAAACCTAATCCATTTGAAGATAGAGTAAGATTCTTTAGAAGAGCTTTTTTAGACTTTATGTTAGATGGTAATGCTTTTTTCTACTATGATGGTAATGATATATATCTACTTCCAGCAAATGATGTAGAAGTAGTCCCTGATCCTGTAACTTTTGTGAATCATTATAATTACTTAGTATCTAATCAACAAAGTGACGATTCTTTCTTTGCAGGAAGAAAACAAACTAGAAAAGCAGAAGCTATCCAATTTGCTCCTGAGGAAATTATACATGTAATGGCTGAAAATGATCAGTCTATATTTAGAGGTACATCTAAACTTAAGTCTATGCTTAAATTAATGGAACTTTATTACTATATGATTAAGTTTCAACGACAATTTTTTAAAAATAATGCTTTACCAGGATTCGTATTGTCTACAGACAATATACTTTCTCAAAGAGTAAAGCAAAGATTGCTTGAGGCATGGCGCTCTACTTATAATACTATTTTTGATGGTGCACGTAATCCAGCTATTTTAGATGGTGGATTAAAAATTGATCCCTTTTCTGCTGTAAGTTTTGATAAACTAGATTTTGAAAATTCTATAGAAAGAATACAAATGGATATGGCTAAGGCTTTAGGTGTGCCTTACGTTTTACTTAAGTCCGGTAATAATGCAAATATAGATGCGAATCAAAAATTATTTTATTTACAAACTATACTGCCTATGCTAAATCAATTTGGAAGTGCATTTTCGCACTTCTTTAATAATGGTGTTACTATTCGTCCCGATAGACTTGTAGTTCCGGCACTACAACCAGATAACAGAACACAAGCTATTTATTATTCTACTCTGGTTAATACAGGAATCATAACCCCAAATGAGGCTCGTGAGGGATTAAAATTTCCAAAATTGGAAGATAATGATACTATAAGAGTACCACAAAATATAACAGGTAGTGCAACAGACGCTACGCAAGGTGGAAGACCCGTTGAAGGGGATTCTACAGTCGAGGAAGCAACAAATGACGAATAAAACATTATATCTAAACAGTTCCTTCGAAACAAAAGCCTTAAAAAAAGGATCAAAATCTCTTAAAATTGCTGGATATGCTAATACCACTGCTAAAGATCGTTCTGGTGACGTTGTCACTGCCGAAGCGTGGGCTAAAGGTGTAGAAAATTTTAGAAGAAATCCTGTAATGCTTTATCAACATAAACATGATGCACCTATTGGTCGTATTGATAAGATTCAAGTTGATAAAAAAGGTATTTTTGTTGAAGGATCTGTAAGCGATGCTGCTGAAAAGCTTCATGGAGTACAGACTTTAATCAAAGATGGAGCTTTAAAAAGTTTCTCAGTAGGCTTTAGAGTTAAAGACGGAAAATATAATAGAGAAGATGACTCTATGACTATTACAGATGTAGAACTTTTAGAAATATCTGTAGTAAGTGTACCATGTAATCAAGATTCATTATTTTCAATACGTAAAAGTTTTGATAATGAACAAGATTATAGAGAATTTGTTACATCAATAGATGCTGATGTATCTCACGATGAACAAAAGATGATGAACGAAGTTACTGCTGGTATTACCAGTGTAGTTGGTGGTCATTATCATACTGTTGAATTAGATGCAAGCGATAATGGGGTAACTACTTATGCCTCTCATATGTCTAATCATGCACACCGCATCCTCAACGGTGTTGTGCTAAGTGCGGGGGAACCTCCACATACGCACGATATTACTATGATGGGTGTGCCCATTCTTAACATGGAGTCAGAGGAAATTGTAAGTGAACGTCCTCTATCTCCAACAGAGGAGGAAGCAATGTCTCAAGCAAAAGACACTATTGAAGATATTGACGAAAAGACTGAATTAGAGGTGGAAATCAAAACCGATGTTACTGAAGATACAGTCGAAGAGTCAATTGAAGTAAAAGCTGAATCTGATATTGAGGAAAAAGCAGAAGAAATAGAAGTAAAAGAAGAAGAGGAAGAAGAACTCGTTGTCAGAGATGCTGACGAAGAAATTCCAATGATTAATTTACTATCTGTAGATACTGAAAATCTTCAACATAATGATTTAGTAAACTATAACGAAAAAATGTTTAGGGTAGTTAAACTAGCAACCGCCCAAAGCCCAATCTTTAAGTTTTTAGAGATTGACTCTAATGGAAAAGACTGTGATAATGTTCTTAATGTGAATGCAGACGAACTTTCTTCACCAGTCGAA
>Ga0209630_10002975_pt1 | contig 15743 bp, 17 predicted proteins | sample COG_01_FD_184745 | JGI IMG/M metagenome (GOLD analysis project Ga0209630, IMG submission 184745) | Pelagic Microbial community sample from North Sea - COGITO 998_met_01 (SPAdes) (version 2) | ecosystem: Environmental > Aquatic > Marine > Neritic zone/Coastal water | place: Helgoland, sampling... | reverse complement strand
TATTGGTGATAAGTTGATTAATATCCTTGGCTGTAAACCTAATATTGTTTTATCTGATATGGCAGCTAATACTACAGGACATAGAAAAACAGACCATATAAGAACTACGTATCTAGTAGAAACAGCCTTAGATTTTGCAATCGAAAATTTAGAAAAAAATGGTGTATTTTTAGCAAAGTGCTTCAAGGGTGGAGCAGAAATTGAGTCTTTATCATTAATGCGAAAATATTTTACAAAGGTTAATCATATTAAGCCTGATGCGAGTAGAAAAGAGTCTGTAGAAGGTTATGTAATAGCTTTAGGCTTCAAAGGAATTTAATGAGGACTAAAATATCTTTGCATAAAAGAAACAAAAGTATATATATAAAAAGCAACGCATACAAAATTTTTTAGTTACAATATTAACTCAAACCTCCAGCGTTGGAAAAATTAAATGATTATTGAAGCCGCTTATACTTTTGATGATGTTTTATTACAACCCGCACATAGCACTTTTGGTCCAGCTGATGCAAATGTAAATACATTTATTACTAAAGATATTAAATTAAACATACCTCTCCTCTCTGCTGCCATGGACACTGTAACTGAACATAGTTTGGCTATTACCATGGCTCAACTGGGTGGGATAGGAGTTTTACATAAAAATTTTACAATAAAAGATCAAGCATCTGAGGTTAAAAAAGTTAAAAAATTTGAAGCTGGCATGGTAGTTAATCCAGTTACTATTAAACCTGACCAAACACTCGGCGATGCTTTCAAATTAATGGAAAAATATAAAATAAGTGGCATTCCTGTTGTTGAAGGTTCTCAAAATAAATTAGTTGGCATTCTTACAAATAGAGATGTGAGATTTGCAAATGATTACAATCAATCAGTTTCAGCACTTATGACTAGAAATGTTATAACTGTAAAAGAAAACGTTAGTGCTGAAGATGCCAGGAAACTTCTTCATACTAACCGTATTGAAAAATTAGTTGTTGTAGATGAAGATAATTTTTGTGTTGGTTTAATAACAGTAAAAGATATGGAAAAGGCCCAGAATCATCCAGATGCCTGCAAAGATAATCAAGGAAGACTTAGAGTGGCTGCAGCCACAGGTGTTGGAAAAGAAGGAATGGCAAGAGCAGAACAATTAATAGATGCAGGTGTTGATGTTTTAATTGTTGATACAGCACATGGTCATAGTGAAATGGTTTTGGATACAGTGAGGCAAATAGCAAAATTATCTAATACAGTCGCTTTAATAGGAGGGAATGTTGCTACAGGTGACGCAACCCAAGCATTGATAGATGCAGGTGCAAACGGAGTTAAAGTTGGAATTGGTCCAGGTTCAATTTGTACAACTAGAATGATTGCCGGTGTTGGGGTTCCTCAATTGACTGCAATAACAGATTGTTCAAAAGTGGGTAACAAAGCTTCTGTTCCAATTATAGCGGATGGTGGAATTAAGTATTCAGGAGATATAGCTAAAGCAATTGCTGGAGGATCAAGTGCAGTTATGGTGGGTTCACTTTTAGCTGGAACTGATGAAACGCCAGGTGAGGTTTTTTTATTTCAAGGCAGATCTTATAAATCATATAGGGGCATGGGCTCATTAGGTGCAATGGCTAGGGGGTCGGCTGATAGATATTTTCAGGCTGAAATAGAAACCTTGAAATTAGTACCAGAAGGAATTGAGGGTCAAGTTCCTTACAAAGGGCCATCTGAAAATGTCATTCATCAATTAGTGGGTGGGTTGAAATCAGCTATGGGTTACACAGGTAATAAGAATATAAAAGAAATGCAGAAAAATTGTGTTTTTAAAAGAATTAGTAATGCAGGTCTTAGAGAAAGTCATGTTCATGACGTTACTATAACTAGAGAAGCTCCGAATTATCGACCTTCCTAATGTTAGATCAGGAGCGTATATATTCAATATTAGAACTGTTAAAATTATTTAATAACAGTGATAAGATTGCCAGTAATTTAGTACAAAATTTTTTCCGATCTAGAAAGCATATGGGATCTAAAGACAGGAAGTTTGTATCAAGTAGCTTTTGGAATATATTGAGACATAGATCTAAAATTAGATGGCATTTAACTTTGCTAGATATTGAAATCACAAATGAAAGAGAATTATTTTTAGAGTTATTTTTCTTAAATACACGTTATAAAAATAATTTAATAGAAATAAAAAAATTATTATTATTAAAGTTGAAAGACTTTATGAATATTGCTGAAGAAGATTTACATTTTTTGGAAAGCTTAAACTTTGATGGCTTTTACAATAATAAAATGCCTGAACCCGTTTATTATGAGTTACCAGAATATTTAATAACAAGTGTAAAAAAAAGTTACCCAAATGATTGGAAAGAAGTTTTATTATCATTAAATAAAGAAGCTTTTTTTGATATTAGAATAAATAACTTAAAGGTTAAATCTCGAGAAGAAATTAAGGCTTTATTACAAGACATAAATATACCAGTTGAGTACAGTAAATATTCACCTTTAGGAATAAGACTTTCAAAAAGATTTCCAATAGAGGGACATCAACTCTTCAAAAATGGCAATATTGAAATTCAAGGAGAAGCCTCCCAATTAGCTTCGTTACTACTTGATGTAAAGCCAGGAATGTCAGTTGCTGATATCTGCTCAGGAGCAGGAGGAAAATCTCTTATTTTAGCAGATATCATGAATAATAAGGGAAGAATCTTATCTCTAGATACTAATAAAAAGAGGTTAGAAAATGCTAGTGTTCGCCTTAAAAGAGCAGGTGTCCATAACGTTGAGAGACGTTTAGTTAAACCAAATTGGAATGTTTCAGGTTTAGAAAATAAATTTGATTTAGTTTTAATTGATGCACCGTGTTCTGGTATTGGAACATGGTCAAGAAGTCCAGATTCGAGATTTAACTTTGATCAAAAAAAATTAAATGATTTAATTAAAATTCAATCAGAACTTTTATCAAAGGCGTCAATGATGGTTGCTCCTGGTGGAAAATTAGCTTATATTGTTTGTTCTTTTTTAATAGAAGAGGGGGTTGATCAAATTGAGAAGTTTAAAGAAAATAACAAAATAGAATTTTCTGAAATTAACATGTTTAATATGTGGAACGATACTATTTTACCCATGAACGGCATTGAATATCCATTTCAAAGTGAGCTAAAGAAAAGCATTTTAATTAATCCAGCTAAATACAATGTAGACGGATTTTTTATTTCAATGTTTCAAAGAAGAAGATAATTTAATAAGACTTAAAAAAAGAAAGAAAATTTATGAGAAATGATGTTGTTTTAATTGTAGACTTTGGAAGCCAAGTAACACAATTGATTGCAAGACGTTTGAGAGAATTAAAAGTTTATTGTGAAATACATCCTTACAACAAAATAAATGTCGAATTAAATAATAAGCTCAACCCAAAAGCAATTATACTTTCAGGTGGGCCAGCAAGTGTATTAGATCATGATGCTCCAAGGCCTCCGGATAGTATATTTCATATGGGCGTCCCTATTTTAGGAATATGCTATGGTCAACAAATTATGATGAAGATGTTAGGGGGTAAGGTGACCTCTGGCTCTGGTACTGCTGAGTTTGGTAAATCATATGTTAAGCAAAAGAATGAAAAAATAAAGCTTTTAGATGGATTGTTTGACAAGTACGAAACTGAACAAGTTTGGATGTCTCACGGGGATCATGTTTCTGCTATACCAAGCAACTTTAAAGTATTTGGTACGTCTGAAAATGCACCATTTGCGATAATTGGTGATAATGAAAAACATTTCTATGCTGTTCAATTCCATCCTGAAGTTGTTCATACGCTAAATGGTAAAATATTAATTAAAAACTTTTTAGATCTAGCTGACATTTCATTTGACTGGACCATGCAGGCTTATAGAGAAAAGGCAATAAATGAAATCAAAAACATTGTTGGTGAAAAAAAAGTTATTTGTGCATTATCAGGAGGTGTTGATAGTTCAGTAACTGCAATTTTAATACATAAAGCAATAGGTGAACAACTAACCTGTATTTATGTTGATAATGGTTTGATGAGAAAAAAAGAAAGTGAAGAAGTGATTAAACTATACACAGATCACTTTAAACTTAATTTAGTTGCAGTGCATGAAGAAAACCTATTTTTGTCAAACTTAAATGGAATATCTGATCCAGAAGAAAAACGTAAAACTATAGGTAAATTATTTATCGAAGTTTTTGAAAAAGAAGCTTTAAAAATAGGTGATGTAAGTTTTTTAGCTCAAGGTACCTTGTATCCCGATGTGATTGAAAGTGTAAGTTTTTCCGGAGGACCCTCAGTAACAATTAAATCACATCACAATGTGGGTGGTTTGCCGGATATCATGAACTTAAAATTAATAGAACCTCTCAAAGAGTTGTTTAAAGATGAAGTAAGGATATTGGGTAAAGAGCTTGGAATACCTGATAATTTTATCCAACGTCATCCATTTCCTGGTCCTGGATTGGCCATAAGATGTCCAGGTGAAATTACAGTTGAGAAATTAGACATATTAAGGAATGCTGACGCTATTTATATTGACCAGATTAAAAAACATGGTCTTTATAATAAAATATGGCAAGCTTTTGCAGTAATTTTGCCTGTAAAAACGGTAGGGGTTATGGGTGATTCACGAACTTATGATTACGTTTGTGCATTACGTGCAGTTACTTCTATTGATGGCATGACTGCTGATTATTATCCATTTGAACACGAATTTTTAAGCGAAACAGCTACTAAAATTATCAATAATGTAAATGGTATCAACCGTGTAACATACGATATTACATCTAAACCACCTGGTACAATTGAGTGGGAATGAAAGTATGATTTGTATTAAAACTGAAATTCCGCAAGAAATTTGCGATATAGACGATGAGTTAAAAGCGATTTATCATAGTAAAGATACTATTTGTATTTGGGTTTTTAAAAACAGAGAAGATAGAAATAAATTTATGGATGAAACTGCTGGGATGATAAAAAATGAGAGAGAAAAATATTACGACAATTATTATAAGTAGATTTTAATAGCATGATTAAAGATACTAATTTAAAAAAAGCACTTGAATGGTTTGGTGTTATTACAGCGATTTTTTACTCAATGTTAGTTGCTTCGAATACTGGCTTTGAAGTGCTAGGCTTTGCATTGCTATTTATTTCTGCTTTAGCGATAGGGCTGTGGGCATTGCTTTGTAAACATTACGGTATGTTACTTTTACAGTTCTTTTATGCAAGTGCTGGGCTGATTGGTGTTGTGCGCTGGCTTTGAAATGCTCAACTGCAAAGTTACTGCAAAATATTTTTAAAAGGCCCTATATACGTTGCTATACAACAAAAATAAAAACAGGCACTATTGAGTGGGAGTAGTAGTCAGCACTGAAACCCTTATGTTTACTTTCTTTTGCTACTTGTAAACTACTTGTAAACTCTTCTGAAACACGCATTCCTTCGTTAGTTTTGTAAACAAACTTGTAAACTCAGACTATTACTCTGTTTCGTAATAGTATTCCTTCATTATCCTTTCCTATGTAACAAGTATACTCATTGAAAATAACTGTAAATGTTATCTGCTGTAGAGACTAGTAAAATAGGATCTATAACTTAAAGGTAGGTACATATGAAGAGCAACTTAGAGGAATGAAGCTCCTCAAACATGTTGCAGCGTTACACGCAGCTCAATTTAGATAATTTAGGGCTTAAAAAGTTTGGATGCTAATAGCCAGAGTTGTAATCTCATTTTTATTATAGAATATGGGAAAGTAAATTAAACTTATTTTGTAGCGAAAGATTATGAAGCAGAAATTTTTAAATTTTTTAAAAAGGCATGGAATAACTAAAAAAATAGGGGGATGTATATGCTGAGATGGGTAGCGATTGTTAGTGTAAGTTTTATTGTTGGTATATGGTTTGTAGATAACTCGTCCAACCCCTATGGTGAAGGTGTTTATAAACCATGCGGCGAGTCGGAGGCGCTCAAAGATGAATGCAGTTCAAGAATTATGGCTGCCGATGATTGGCAAGCTATATGTGATAGCATAGATAATAGTACTGTCGGCTTTCAAAATTCGATATTTGGTTTTGGTAATCGCAGTAATGTAGATAGGTCATTGAGAGCAATTATTGAAAATGGATACGTTCCCTCATTCACATTTTCAAGTGATAAATACGCTAGTGGTAATGTCTCGTGTGATTACAAGACAAGGGTTAAAGGATTTTACAAGGGAACAAGCTATAATAAAGAAGTTGAGGGCAAAGTAAAACGTATCATTGTTACTGAGGAGGGAAGAGTTCTCGCTCATTCTGCTAATAATTTCCAAGCCACAGCTTATGTAACTAAAATAAGTAGTAAATAATCTCTAATCAGTTATAGTTTATTATCAATTTTAAACAGTGAGAAACTAAAATGATAAAACATTTAATCCTAATCACCTTAACTTCTGTGCTTCTTGTTGCTTGTTCAAAAGAGCGACCTCTAACCAATGCCCAAATTGAAGAGAGCTTGCATTGCTTTTTTGCAGCAAACTCAGTCTTAGGACTTATGGCTGAAGCCAGAGTTATAACTGAGCACAATACAACTCATATGGACATTAAGAGATCTCGATTAAGCGGTTCCGAACCCGAGACAAATTATAAAAGCTCAAATCTAGATGGTTTTGGCGGCTCTGCAGTTGTTGATGGCATGAGAGAAAGATCTTGGAACACTTTGAATTGGTTCCATGCAAAAATTTATTCAAACATAAGTGAAATTTCAGATAATCTAATTGTAGGTGAAATGACTGAGCACATGTCGCCTAACACTGGTCATAATAGTGATCTGATGAATAATCTTAATGAGTGTGCTGAGACTTGGGCAAATGAAGAGCAAGGGATAAGTCTCGACTTGTAAACCCTATTTTGCCCCTCGCAAACCATTGTTCTTATAAGGGTTATTTTACGACTACTATTGAGTGGGAATAATTATTAGAACCATCTCATCTAAGAAGCTATAATTCAATTATGACAACAGTAGATGAGGCTTGGTTGGTTGTAAGGTACAAAATTAATGAGCGATTGCGCTTTGAAAGAAATTTGCACAATCAAAATATTGAGTTTTACATTCCTAGAATTTTTACCAATACCTCTAAAGGTGACAACCAGAAGCTAGAAGCACTATTCCCAGGCTATGGGTTTGTTCGATTAGCCAATATCAATCTTCAAGCCCTTAAAAATACTCTGGGCTTGATCGCCATCATCAGGTTTGGGGATCAGTTTGCAATTGCCAAACACTCTATGATCACTCAATTCAAAGAATTGGAATGCTCCTCAAAAATCCAGCCAATCCAGGTCAAGGGACTTGCTAAGGATGATAGGGTGATGGTTACTGTAGGCCCTTTTAAGGGCTTCATGTCTAAAATTTTAAGAACCCCTGAGAAGGACAGAGTGACCATTCTAATCTCATTCATGGGCTCAGAAAAAACTCTCACGCTTTCGGCTGCTAATTTGCAAAAACAGTAGTTTTATTACACATAAATGTTATAGTGTTCAATATGTGAACGGATATCTTCCGTGCGGTAGCCATTTCCCTTCTTAAATTAGGCGATTAACTTAACTCCGAACCTAAAATATACCCCTAAAAAATTTAACCATGACAAAGACTTCAATCAATTCAGAGAACTCTTTGAGTGAGATTAATTTCAAGCTCATGCTTGAAATAGACAAAAACAACAGCACTAATCAAAGAGCTCTCGCAAAGAGATTTAATATGAGTCTTGGAAAAATAAACTACTGCATCAAAGCTTTGATAGATTTGGGGTTCATCAAATTAGATAACTTTTATAACGCACAAAATAAAGTACAATATCTATATCTTCTAACCCCTCAAGGAATTGCGGCCAAGACACGCTTAACTCAAAAATTTTTAAAGATAAAACAAAAAGAATATAATCAAATAAAGGAGCTTTTAAAGTAAATATGAATAATGTACCCACTGATCAATTAAATATCAATTATGACGATGAAATAGATCTGCGTGAATTATTTCATGTGCTTTTGGATAAGATATTTTATATAGGAGTAATAACATCTATATTCTCGCTGATCTCGATTATATATGCCCTCATGACCCCGAATATCTACCAGTCACAGGCTGTGATGATGCCAATGGACTCCAGTAAAGGGATGAGCGGGATGCTTGGACAGTATAGTGGGATGGCGAGTTTAGCTGGGATTACTTTACCATCTGAATCAGTCTCAAAAGCTCAAGAAGCTATAGCTAGAATCCAGTCTTTTGAATTTTTCTCTAATTCCTTCTTGCCTAACATCAAACTGGAGAATTTGATGGCCGTTAAAAAATGGAATCAAGCAAGCAATACTCTGACTTATGATGCAAGCGATTTTGACTCAGAGTCACGCCAATGGGTTCGAAAACCTAAACCCCCAAGATCAAAAATTCCCTCCTCACAAGAAGCCTATGAAGAATATATGGAAATCATGACCGTCAGTGAGAATAAAAAAACACTTTTTGTAACCTTGTCGATTGAGCATAAATCACCTTTCATAGCTCAGCAATGGGTTGAGATTATAATGGATCAAATAGATCAAGTGATGAGAGTTCAAGATAAGCAGCAGGCCATGCAATCAATTACATATTTAAATAGCCTTGTTCCTACCGTCAATTATGAAGAAATAAAAGAAGCTCTTTTTGCGCTGCAACAGGAGCAAATGAAAAAATTGATGATGGTAGAGGTAAATAACAATTACATTTTTAAAGTTCTAGACTCACCCATAACGCCAGAATTGCAATCTAAACCTAGAAGGTTATTAGTTATTATGTGGGGTACCATATTAGGCATGGTGCTTAGCATTCTGGGTGTGCTAACTTTTCATTACACAAGAAAATCTTCCGAGCATGATGAGACTGGCTTTCGATAATAACTTTTATCCAATATTCGGAATGAGATAAAATGCCATATACACAACTTTTAAGACTGCTTAGAAAACGTCACGTTGGACTCAATTGTTCCCCGTGTTGTCTTTGAAGACCTAATATAGTTAAAGTGTGAGTGGTTTGCCCCGGACTCTACACCCTAATATTGCTGAGCATGTCTGATGAGTATCTTGTGTTGCAAACTAGGACCAATCGGGTAGCTGATTTTGATGTCCATTTTTCAGTGGTAATATTTAGTGAATTATATTTTTTAGAGTAATAGAGTAATAGAGTAATAGAGTAATAGAGTAATAGAGTGAAAGCTAAAGATACAAGAATAGCCGTAATTGGCCTCGGATACGTTGGTCTGCCGCTGGCAGTCGAATTCGGGAAGAGATACCGCACTATCGGTTTCGACGTTAATCGTTCACGTATAACTGCTCTCATTTCAGGTCGCGATTCAACGCTAGAAGTTGATACAGCTTTGCTTGAGAGTGCCACACATCTTAGTTATACAAATGATGTCGATAAACTCAGGACCTGCAATATCTACATTGTTACTGTTCCTACGCCCATTGATATTTATAAACGCCCTGATCTCTCACCGTTGGAAAAAGCGAGTGAAACCGTTGGAAAAGTGCTGTCGAAAGACGATATTGTTATCTATGAATCAACCGTTTACCCGGGGGTGACCGAAGAGGTCTGTGTACCCATTCTAGAAAAGCATTCAGGTCTCACCTTTAATAAAAACTTTTATTGTGGCTACAGTCCAGAGCGCATTAACCCTGGTGACAAAGAGCATCGGATCACAACTATCAAAAAAGTGACTTCGGGATCTACACTAGAAATAGCCGACAAAGTCGATGCCCTTTATCGTTCTATTATTACCGCAGGCACCCATAAGGCAAGCTCCATCAAAGTGGCTGAAGCCGCTAAGGTTATCGAAAATACTCAGCGAGATATCAATATTGCCCTCATAAATGAGCTAGCGTTGATTTTTAGACGACTGGATATCGATACCGAAGAAGTTTTAAAAGCCGCAGGAAGTAAATGGAATTTCCTCCCTTTTCGACCAGGTTTGGTTGGTGGACACTGTATCGGAGTAGATCCTTACTATCTTACGCATAAAGCGATGAAGGTAGGCTACTATCCGGAAATTATCCTGGCAGGACGAAGGCTGAACGACAGTATGGGCAAATATGTCGCCAATGAAATTATCAACCTGATGACCAAAAAGCGCATTCAGGTAGTTGACTCAAATATCTTAGTTATGGGCCTCTCATTCAAAGAAGACTGTCCCGATATCAGGAATACCCGTGTGGTGGATGTCATTCAAGAGTTGAGTGGCTTCCACTGTAATATAGACATCTACGATCCTTGGATAGATAAAGAAGAATCAATAAGAGAGTTCGGAATTACCCCCATCGAGCAACCCGAACCAGGAAAGTACGATGCAGTTATTATCGCCGTGGCGCACCATCAGTTCAAATCGATGGGCATCACAGCCATACGCGCGCTAGGCAAAAAGAACCATATACTTTACGACATAAAATATATTTTGCCGGTAGAAAAGGTAGATGGCAGACTCTAAAAACTCTGAAGCCACATATCTTAAACTTAAGGATTCTAATTTTTAACTGAAAACTGAAAACTGAAAACTGAAAACTGAAAACTGAAAACTGAAAACTGAAAACTGAAAACTAAAAAATCTGAAAAATCTGAAAAATCTGAAAGATATGACAACATATGAGAAAGTAAAAAGGGAACTACAAAATAATCCCAAAACCTGGTTAATAACTGGTGTCGCAGGATTTATTGGTTCCAACCTGTTAGAAACATTATTGAAGCTAAATCAGAATGTTGTAGGCCTCGATAATTTTGAAACAGGCTTTCAGCGCAACATTGATCAAGCGATAGCGTGCGCAACTAATGCTTTACGGGCGGATAGCCCCTTGCTAGACACCGCCAGTTTTACTTTTATAGAGGGCGATATCCGTAAATTAGAAGACTGCCAAAAGGCGATGATCTTTTATCCTTCTACTTCTGATAAAGAGGGTATACCAGTAGACTATGTCCTTCATGAGGCGGCACTCGGCTCAGTACCTCGCTCAGTAGAAGACCCGATCAAAACTAATATGGCAAATATTGATGGCTTTCTTAATATGCTAGTTGCTGCCAGAGATGCCAAAGTAAAGCGCTTCATCTACGCCGCATCCAGCTCTACCTATGGAGACCACCCTGACCTTCCGAAAGTAGAAGAAAAAATTGGTAATCCACTGAGCCCCTACTCAGTGACAAAATTAGTTAACGAGCTTTATGCACAGGTATTCGCAAGAACCTATGGCTTTAAAACTATAGGCCTTCGTTATTTTAATATTTTTGGCAGAAGGCAAAATCCAAACGGCGCTTATGCTGCCGTCATTCCAAAATGGATTGATGCAATTCGGAGAGGGAAAACCGTCTATATTAATGGCGACGGCACAACAAGTCGAGATTTTTGTTATGTTGATAACGCAGTGCAAATGAACTTGCTTGCTGCCATGGCAGAAAATGAAGAAGCTACTAATCAAGTTTATAATTGTGCTGTAGGTGATCGCACATCGCTAAGTGAATTATATGCGTTGCTCGTAGATGGTTTGACTGATGACGATAGGCCACTGACTGCCGACTTGATTTATCGCGACTTCAGGGTGGGGGATGTAATGCATTCATTAGCTGATATAAACAAAGCCAGGAATCTTCTAGGTTATCAGGCGACTCACCGGATTGCTGAAGGTTTGAATGAGGCGATGGCTTGGTATCTTGATAATTTAACTAATGAGGAGTGTGTATGAAAGCAATTATTTTAGCGGGTGGACTAGGTACGCGTATTTCTGAAGAGTCCCATCTCAAACCTAAGCCTATGATTGAGATTGGTGGCAAACCGATTTTGTGGCACATTATGAAAACTTATAGTTTTCATGGAATTAATGAGTTTGTGATTTGTCTTGGCTATAGGGGGTATATGATCAAAGAGTATTTTGCCAACTACTTTCTTCACACGTCTGACGTTACATTTGACATGAGCGATAACTCAATTGATATACATCAGAATATCGCTGAACCCTGGAAGGTAACGTTGGTGGATACCGGAGACGGTTCAATGACGGGCGGGCGCCTCAAGCGCGTTGCCAAGTATTTGGGCGATGAGGATTTCTGTTTTACTTATGGTGACGGTCTTAGTGATGTGAATATCTCAGAACTAGTCCGTTTTCATAAAGAACAGGGCAGTCTGGCAACTGTAACTGCGGTTCAACCGCCGGGTCGTTTTGGGTTACTAGATGTGCAGGGAGAGAAAATAGTTGATTTTAATGAGAAGCCACTTGGTGATGGCAGTTGGATAAACGGGGGCTATTTTGTGCTCTCACCTAAGGTGATAGAACGCATCGAAGGGGATACAACATCCTGGGAGTCAGAGCCACTGAAGGGCTTAGCGACAGATGGAGAGCTAACAGTATTTAAGCATGAAGGGTTTTGGCAGCCGATGGATACGCTGCGTGAAAAAAATCAACTTGAGGAATTGTGGAATACAGATAAAGCTCCATGGAGGGTTTGGTGATTAATCCATCGTTCTGGAAGGGCAAGCGGGTTTTTGTCACAGGCCATACAGGCTTCAAAGGCGGTTGGATTTGTTTGTGGCTGAAACACCTTGGAGCTGAGGTCATTGGATATTCTTTGGAGCCAGCAACTGTGCCATCTCTATTTGAAGTTGCCGATGTTGGTGAAGGCATGCAATCCATTATCGGGGACATTCGAGATCACGCGAAGTTATCAAAGACGATTTTTGAATCCAAGCCCGATGTAGTAATACATATGGCCGCACAGCCACTGGTGCGATATTCCTACGCACAACCAGCGGAAACTTATGAAGTAAATGTTATGGGAACGGTATATCTACTTGAGGCCGTTCGGGCTAATCCTAGCGTTAAAGCAGTTGTGAATGTTACCACAGATAAATGCTATGAAAATCGAGAATGGGTTTGGGGGTACCGTGAAAATGAAGCGATGGGAGGGGTTGATCCATATTCTAGCAGTAAGGGTTGTGCAGAGTTGGTTACATCGGCTTATCGTCAATCTTTCTTCGAACCAGCGGGCATCGCCCTAGCGAGTGCTAGAGCTGGAAACGTCATAGGCGGCGGTGACTGGGCTGTAGATCGTTTGATTCCAGATTTTTTGCGTGCCATGGACGCTGGTAAAACATTGAACATACGTTCGCCTCAGGCTGTGCGACCTTGGCAACATGTATTAGAACCATTGTCTGGCTACTTAATGTTAGCGGAGCAACTATATAGTAACGGTGCTAGTTTCGCTGAAGGCTGGAATTTCGGGCCATCAGATGATGATTCCCGAACCGTAAGCTGGATAATTAATCGGATGGCTGAAATACGTAAAGATATAAATTGGCAATGCGATGAGGCGCCGCAGCTTCATGAGGCCAATTTACTTAAGCTGGATAGTAGTAAGGCACGTCGTCAATTGAACTGGCAGCCGGTTTGGCGACTGCAAACGGCATTACAAAAAACATTAGAATGGCATGAAGCGTGGAGGAATGCCGAAGATATGCAGGCAGTATCTTTGGCGCAAATCAATGACTACCATTCTACATTGCCGGGCGATTAATTATGTCACGTTTTGATTTTATTCAAACGTCATTGCCTGACCTGATATTAGTCCAACGTAAAGCGGCTGAGGACTATCGTGGTTTTTTATCGCGCTTCTACTGCATAGAAGCGTTCGCTGAAGCGGGGATCAAAAAACCAATAGTTCAAATCAACCAAACACTCACGCGTAAAAAAGGCGCAATTCGGGGCTTGCATTTTCAACATCCTCCGCATGCCGAGATAAAGCTTGTGAGCTGCTTAAAAGGTGAGGTCTTAGATGTGGCGGTAGATATTCGGCGCACCTCACCAACCTTTCTGCAATGGCATGGCGAAATCCTTTCTGCCGAGAACCGTAAAAGTTTACTTATTCCAGAAGGATATGCGCATGGATTTCAGGCGCTGACTGAAGACTGCGAACTGATCTATTTGCACACCTCAGCCTACCATCCTGATGCGGAAGGTGCGCTCAATGTTACTGACCCTGCGTTATCTATAGACTGGCCCTTGCCAATAACAGATATGTCTCAGCGAGACAAGAACCATCTTTTTTTAACCAATATTAATTTTAAAGGAGTTATTTTATGAAATGCCGCCATTGCCAATCAGAGTTAACAGTCTCATTAATTGATCTGGTCACTTCCCCACCGTCGAACGCCTATCTGACTCAACAAGAACTTCAGGCGACTGAGAAATATTTTCCATTACGTGTACTAGTATGTACCGATTGCTGGTTGGTGCAGACAGAAGATTATGCAGGGGCTGATGAGCTTTTTTCATCTGATTATGCTTACTTTAGCGCATTCTCATCATCATGGTTAAAGCATTCTGAGCAATATGTAACCAATATGGTCAATCGCTTCGATCTGGATGGGCAATCATATATCGTAGAAGTGGCAGCGAATGATGGCTATCTCCTGCAATATGTCAAAGCACGGGGAATACCATGTCTGGGTATTGAGCCCACCACCAGTACTGCGGATGCCGCTCGTAAAAAAGGTATCGAGATTATCGAAGCTTTTTTCGGCGTTGAGCTTGCTAATAAAATGGTTGAGCAAGGTAAACAAGCTGATTTAACAGCTGCTAATAATGTTCTGGCACATGTCCCCGATATTAATGACTTTGTCGGCGGCTTTACTGCTTTGCTGAAACCAGCAGGTGTTTCAACTTTTGAATTTCCTCACTTATTGCGACTGGTGTCAGAAAATCAGTTCGATACCATATACCACGAACACTATTCTTATTTGTCATTGACTGCTGTGAAGAAAATTTTTGAGAGCAATGGTTTAAGTGTATTCGATGTAGAAATATTACCTACGCATGGCGGCAGTTTGCGTGTTTATGCGCAACGTACTGATACTGGGGGTCACCAAACAAGCGATAATGTAATAAAAATTCTAGACCAGGAAAAAAGCGCTGGAATGAGCAGTATAGATTTTTATGCCGGGTTCCAGGGTAAGGCTGACAGGGTTAAAAATGATTTTCTTTCCTTTTTGATTGAGGCAAAACTCACCGGTAAAACTGTTGCGGGTTATGGGGCTGCAGCAAAAGGCAACACGTTGATGAATTATGCAGGGGTTCGTCAGGATTTAGTGAGTTATGTAGTGGACCTTAATCCAGCTAAGCAGGATAAGTTCTTACCTGGCAGTCGAATACCCATCGTTGGAGAGGATAAGATAAAAGAAACGCGACCAGACTATGTGGTTATTTTGCCCTGGAATTTGCGTAAAGAAGTTGTCGAACAATTGGCCTATATTCGTGAATGGGGTGGTCAGTTTGTCGTTGCCGTACCAGAATTAGAGGTACTATGACTAGTGATGATTTAAAGGGTTTTTTGGGTAATCAATCAAGTAAACGAGTATTGGTAACAGGTGCAACCGGTTTTATCGGTCAGCATAGTTTGCGTAAACTGGTTGATAAAGGATTTGAGGTTCATGCCCTTTCACGGTCAAGTCATGAAGCAAAACTTGATAGTGATAATGTCTATTGGCATACGGCGGATCTATTTGAAAATGGGGCGGTAGAAAACGTCATTGGTGAGGTGAGTCCAACTCACTTATTACACTTTGCATGGTATGCAGAACCAGGTAAATACTGGACTGCTTCAGAAAATTTCCAATGCGTTAGAGCAAGTCTGGGGTTGTTGCAGGCTTTTGCTGAACAAGGTGGTGAACGCGTGGTTATGGCCGGTACTTGTGCCGAATATGACTGG
>Ga0209630_10002973_pt1 | contig 15754 bp, 13 predicted proteins | sample COG_01_FD_184745 | JGI IMG/M metagenome (GOLD analysis project Ga0209630, IMG submission 184745) | Pelagic Microbial community sample from North Sea - COGITO 998_met_01 (SPAdes) (version 2) | ecosystem: Environmental > Aquatic > Marine > Neritic zone/Coastal water | place: Helgoland, sampling... | reverse complement strand
ATCTCGGCTGGGCGCTCGCGCAGGCGAAGCCGACCGACTTCATCCTGCTCGCCGCCGGCAAGGGCGCCGATCCGATCGCGCTGGGCGAGAAGGCCGGACGGCCGATCTTCCTGCTGGAGGCGCGGGTGAAGGAGCGGCTCGGTCTCACCGTCGCGCCGGCCATCGTCCGTCAGGTCGGGCAGAAGCTCGAACTGACCGAGATACGGCTCGCCCCGTCGGCCGGGAGCGCCGCGCGATGACCCGGCTCGCTGCCATGCTCCGCGCCGGCGCCGCGGGGATCGCGCTGGCGCTGCTCGCCCCCGCCACCCCGGCGCACGCCTCGAAATGCGAGGCCGGCACGGTGTTCAACCCGATCACCAAGGTGCGCTGGACCTGCATCTTTCCGATCACCATCGGCGGGGTGAAGGTCGGCCCCTCCGATCCGCTCGGCAGGGCGCTCGACGCACAGACCGCGGCGAAACCCCTATGCGCCTGCCGCAAGGGGGCGGGCCTGACCTTCGGGGTCAAGGTCAGCTTCTGGTCGCCCAATCGCATGGTCGACGTCGTGACCGAGCCGGGCTGCATGATGGCGCTCGGCGCCGACATCATGAACACGCATGGCCGTTTTCAGGGCAGCCAGACCAGCCTGTCGGACGGCACCAACACGCGCAAGCTGTTCGCGCAGATGCACTATTACATCGCGCCGGTCTGGAAGATGCTCGACATGTTCACCGACCTGCCGTGTATCGAGGATGACGGCTTCGATGTCGCGCTGATGACCGAGTTACTGCCGACGTGGCAGTCGGCGACGCTCGGCGCGATCGTCCAGCCCGAGGCGGTGTTGTTCGGCAATCCTGCCGCAGGGCTCGCCTGCATGGCCGACAGCGCCGCGGCGGCCGCGGGCAAGGTCATCGACCCGTTGTTCTGGTGCATGGGCTCGTGGGGCGCGACCTATCCGATCGCGGGCGACATCCACTTCGGCGACTCGGTCGAGGCGTGGGCGGGATTGGCGGCGCGCGGCACCTTCCTGATGGGACGGCTCGGCGCGCTCACCATCTCGTCGGAGGACGGCTGCTCGTTCCGGCCGCAGCCGATCTGGACCAAGTCGCGGTACAAGCTGCAGCTGATGGAGCCCGTCAAGGGCGGCCAATGCGTCAACATCGGCCGCCCCGGATCGCTGTGGACCAGCGCGAAACACGCGCCGGGCAAGGACAACGCCCAATTCATGCTCTTCGAAAAGGTGATCTGCTGTGCCGGCATCTCCACGCCCTGAGCGGCGATCACCCCCCTTCCTCATAACCCCCTTCGTGCGTGTCCGGGATGTGCCCGGGGCTGCCCGCCACAGCCATGGTGGCTGTCCGGGCACGCATGGAGCCGGGGCGGCGTCGATGATCCCCCTCATCGGCGTCGCTCCACCAGCACGGCCGGCGGCGGCGGGCATCCCCTCCCCCTCCCGCCGTCCGTCGGTCGTGCTGGCTTGCCTCATCGTCTTCGTGCTTTCGAGTATGAATGCCACCGCGCAGACCGTGGAGGATCGCGCGCGCGCGGCCGCGACCGCCTCGCGCAAGCGCTCAGGGAACAGCGAGGCGTTGCGCCGCAACTATGTGACGCCCGGTCTCGCCGGACAGCCGGTCGCGACCGTCGACGACCGCACCCGCTTCACCCCCGATATCGCCTGCAAGCGCTCGGCGACGATGCTCGAGCTGATGGTCCAGCCGGGTCCCACCGGCGACATCACGCGCCTAACCGTCGCGCGCGACAGCGATCTCGATGGCCGCTTCGACACCAGTCTCACTGCGCCGATGCCGATCTCCGGCATCTGCGCCAACGGCGTGATCGCCTGTCAGCCGGGGACGTGGAACGCCTGCCGGTCGTATCGTTGGGAGGTGGGCGCGGGCGACACGCTCAGGCTGACCGAGACCGCGATGACGACGCTGGCCGGCTGCACCTGCATCAACGCGAGCTGCGGCACCAACCTCGTCATGGGCAATCTGCCGTCGGTGCTGAAGGACCTCGGCGGCGGCGTGGTCGGCGCGCTGACCAGCGTCGATCCGCGCATCGGCGTCGCCGAAGCGAGCATCGACGGGCCGGTGATCCGCTACACCGGCGCGGTCACCACCGCCTGCACCGCCGCGCCCGATGTCGCCGCCATGGCGTATCGCGCCAACCCGGCGGCGATCCAGACCGATGCATTCGCGGCGGCGCGGACGAATTCGGTCTTTCAGTCGCTCTCCGGTTCGGCCACTGGGCGCGGCAAGATCGAGCAGACCCGTGCCTGTACGATCGAGCGCGAGGTTCGCATCGATGCCGTATCGGCCGACGACATCGTCGCCCGCGTCGCTGGCGGCTATGCGACGCTTGCGCCCACCCCCGACACGCGGCTCTTCCAGCTGGGATCGCCGGCCGGCGACAGCCTGCGGGGCGGCAATTGCCGGCTGTTCGACTTCCGCATGACGTTGCGCGTCGGCGACGTCGACTGGCTGAAGGCGGTGCGGCTCACGCGCTACTTCATGGACGACTGGCTGCAACTGCGGATCGACGGACGGCTGATACTGCCCGATCCGGCGAACTGGACCGGCAGCGCCAACCCGCCTGGCCGCTGCGATCGTGGCCGGACCTGGCATGGTGCGCCCGACCTCGACCTCATGCCGTACCTGACCCGCGGCGATCACGAGATCTGGCTGCGCGTCGCGGTCGGCGGCGAGGGCGAGGCCTTCGCTGAGATCGCCGCCACGCTCGACACCGGCTGCCGCTCGGCCGAGCGCGTCGTCGACCTGTGCGCGGGCTATGCCGGCGACAAGGCGTGTCGCCTGACCGACGAGGCCATCGACGATGTCGCGACGGTCCGGGGCGGCGTCGTCACCGGGCTCAGGCCGCTGCCGCAGACCCGCAGCTTCGGCACCGGCGCCTGCACGCTCGGCCTGACCCGCGACTTCTTCGGGAAGGACCGCCGCTACAGCTGCACCAACGATACCGGCATCATGCCGGAGCCGGACCTCGGACGGGCAGCGTACATCATCGACCATTCCACCGAAACGATGCTCGCCGACCGGACACGCGGTGCGGACGGCAGCGTCACGCCGTCGTCCCGCGCTTTCGGCCTACCCGATCGGGGCGCAGTCCCGGCGTGCGAGACGCTGTGCAAGACCCGCTCGCGCATCGTGAACACCGCCGCGGCCCCGGACGGCGTGGTCGGCAGCCGCCAGACCGATCCGACCGGCTGGCAGACCTTCTATCGTGCCTGCACCACCGCGAACGTCTGTCCCGCGGGTCCGGGCGAGGAGATCGTCTCGCCATGCAGCTGCCTCGACGACTTCCCCGAAGCCGCGGTGATGATGCAGACCGTCCGCCTCGGCGGCGCCGATCTCGTCTGCACGAGTGCGCCCCGATGAACCGCTGGCTGCTTCCACAACGGCTCGCGCTGACGATGCTCGCCGGCTTCACCTCGGTGATGACCTCCACACCGGCGCATGCCCAGATCTGCGCGGCGGATCGCAACGGCAATGGCGACGCCTCCGACGCCGGCGAGACCGCGCTGTGCGAGGCGATGGCGGACGGCAGCGTCCAGTGCCCGATCGAGCGGACGCCGTGCATCGCTGATGCGGCCGGTGATTATGCCTGCCCGCTCGGCCCGCAGTTCGCCTGCGCCGCTCCGGCTCCCGGTGCGACGCCGACCTGCTCGCCGCATGCCTGCACCGTGGCCGGCGCATCCGGCGGTGGGATCGAGCACGAGCCGGTCATCGACGACCCTGGCACGCCCGCCGATGGTCCCGTCGATGCAGCGGGCAATTGCACCGGCACCATCGAGATCTTCTCCGGCCGTGCGGTGCGCTGCCGTACCGCCGGGCTGTCCACGACCTTCAGCAACTGCTGCAAGGACAAGGGCAAGATCGTCAAGGACGGGACCGGGTCCGGGCTCGCGTCGGCGGGTGCGACGGTGGCGGTCGCCAAGGGCGTCTTTACCGGCATGAAAGCCGCCTACACCGCCTTTCAGGCCGGTGCGACCGCAGCGCAGGCCGCGTCCACCGGCGCCCGCGCGCTCGTCATCGGCATCGATCCGACCAGCCTCGCGATCAGCGTCGCGATCAACCTGATGGTCGAGGTCCTGCTGCAGGGCTGCGACCAGCAGGACATGGAAGTCGGCATGCTCAAAGGCTCGGGCATGTGCCACGAGGTCGGCGAATATTGCACCTCGAAGATTCTGGGCATCTGCGTCCAGAAGGCGCGCGGCCAATGCTGCTTCAACACGAAGCTCGGCCGGATCATCCAGGAACAGGGCCGCCCCCAGCTCAAATCCTTCGCCGGCCTCGGCTGGGGAACCCCGAAACAGCCCTACTGCCGCGGCTTCACGGCGGAGGAGTTCCAGGCGCTCGACTTCAGCCGGATGGACCTCTCCGACTATTACACCGAGATCGAGGCTCGCGCACAGGGCCAGATCCAGCTCGACATGAAGGATCGGATCGATGCGTATACCCGCACGATGGGCCGGTAGCATGCTGCTGCTCGCCGGCAACGCCAACGCGCAGATGCCGCCCACTCAGACGCCGCCATCGCAGGACGCGCGAGCGCGCGTCTCCGAAGAAGGCACCGCGGCGATGAAGCGCCTCAGGGCGGCGACGGCGCGCCGCAAGGCGCAGACCGGCAGCACGCCGACCCTGCCCCGGGTCCCCGACGCGGCCAGCCAGCGCCGTGCTGCCGAGGCGATGCGTCGTCGCCCGGAGTCGCCGCCGATGGAGGAGCGCGCACGGTCGGCGCTGACGAAAGGCCGCGAGGGATTGGCGGCGCAACGTGACGCGATGGCGAAGCGGCTGGGCCAGGCACTTGGCCTTGACGCCCCCGACATGGCCGCGGTCGCGGGCGCGGTGGTGCCCGGCGCAACCGGCTGGGTGCCGGTGCTGTTCGTCTCCTCCTCCATGCCGGTCGCAACCTTGCGCACCTATGCCGGCCAGCTCGAGCGCGTCGGCGGCGTGCTCGCCTTCCGCGGCATGCCCGGCGGGATGACCCGCGTTGCGCCGATGGCGAAACTGTCCGCCGAAATCCTGCGCCGCGATCCCGGCTGTTCCGGTCCAACCTGCGCGATGCGCAGCGTGCAGGTGATCGTCGATCCGCTGGTGTTCCGCCAGCACGGCATCGCCCGCGTGCCGGCACTGGCGATGATCCCCGGTGATCCGACCCGGGCATATTGCGAGCGCGAGGAGGGCAGCCCGCGCAGCCCCCATGTCGTCTACGGCGACGCCGCGCTGTCCGGTCTGCTCGAGGAATATGCCCGTCTGGGCGGAAGCAAGGAGGTGCGTGATGCTCGTCGCCGTCTGGAAAGCCGGTAAGGCGCTCTGGCCCCGGGCGAAGCTGCTGCCCTTGCGCGCTGCGGTCGCGCTCGGCAGCACCGGCCTTGGCGAGCCGCCGCGGCCCGACCGCTTATGGAAGGGTATGGCGATCGTGCTGCCGGTCGGCCTCGCCGCCTGGTGCGCGATCCCGCAGGTCACCTGGGTGATGAGCCCGTCGATCGACGCCTGGGCGGTGCGTGCCGCTCCTGGCGTAATCCGGCGCGGCGATCTGGTCTCGTTCCGGCTGTCGCACTCGATCGCAGGCCCCCGGCCGGTGAACGTCACCAAATATGCGCTGTGCCTGCCCGGCGACCGGATCAGCATGATCGAGCAACCGTCGCTGATGGGCGGTGCCTGGGATGGCTGGTACTACTGCAACAGCCGGCTGCTCGGCGTCAGCAAGGCGTTCGCCCATGATGGCCGGCAGCTCGAGCACTGGCGTCCAGATAATGGCCGCATCCTGCCCGGCACCATCTATGTCGGATCGCGCCATGAGAGCGGGTTCGACAGCCGTTATTACGGCCCGGTCGCGATCGAGCGCCTGACCCGGATGGAGCGGGTGCTGTGAAGCGACGTGTCCTTCTCACCGCCCTCGCGATGCTGGTGCCGACAGGCGTCGCTGCCGCGCAGCAGGTCGCGGGCGATACGACGGGTCAGCGCGGCTATTGGTGGTATCAGGCACCACCGAAGCCGCCGGCAAAGCCCGAGCCCGACGACCTCGTCAAACCCGCCATCCCGCCGATGGCGGAACTGGCGACATGGACACCGCCGAAGATCCGCAAGCTGATCGAGGCGCAGCGCGACTATGCCGCGACCGTGCTGACGGTCGATGCGGTCGCCGATTTCTGGCGCCTGCAGGACTTCGCCCGTCGCAAGGCGCGTGCCTTCGCCGGGGTCACCCAGGTGGCGATGCTCCGGCATCCCGAGCTCAATGCGCGCAGCGCCAATCCGCTGGTCGGCGAGGCGCGCGACCGGATGGGCGCGATGAAGGAGGCGACCCGGCTCGCCTATCTGCGCGCGCATGCCGGCCAGTTCGCGCTCGTCATGTTCTCGCGAAGTTCGTGCGGCTATTGCCGCGTCCAGTGGCCGATCATCGAGCGGTTCCGCGAGGAGACCGGCTGGCAGGTGACGCTCATGGACCTCGACCGCCGTCCCGACCTGGGCGCGCGCTTCGGTGCCTCCGTCACGCCGACGACGATGGTGATCCGTCGCGGTTCGGCGCAGCGCATGGTCATCGCGACCGGCGTCGAAGCCTATCCCGGCCTCGCCCAGACCGCGTACCAGGCGGTCAAGCTGCTCACCGGCGATATCAAGCCGCAGCAGTTCCTGACCGGTGCGGGCGAGGAAGGCGGCTTCTTCGACGCGCTCGCCAACGGCCCGGTCGGCGCCGGCGACCCGGCTGCAGGAGACGATGGCGGTACGACGCCGACCGACGGGCGCGAACGATGATCGCGCGGTTTGCTCTCATCCCGCTCGTCGTCGCAGGATCCGCATCGGCGCAGCTGCCGCCCCGCGATGCCGCGCGCCGCGCGGCGATCCACCCGGTCGCGACCGTCGCCGACATGCGCGCGTGGCTTGCGCGCGTGCCGGCGACCCGCGCCTTCCCGCCCGACTTCACCGCGTCGCTGCGCGCGCAGGCGTCGTTGTTCGCGATCGAGACGACCACCGTCCCCGGCTGCATCCCCTGCGCCGATGCGTGGGGCAAGCTCGCCGCGTTCCGCGCCCGCTACGGCTGGCAGGTTCGCGCCCTGTCGCGCGACGAGGCCTTGCTGCGCTCGGGACGGCTCGGTCTCCCCTGGGTCGGCCACCCGGTCATCTGGGTGCGGCCGCTCGCCGATCCGTCGCGCATCGTGCCGATCGCAGTCGGCACCGATCACGATGCCAACCTCGCGCGCAATGCCTGGCTCGCGGCGCGGATGCTCACGGGGCTCCGGCCGCAGACCGGCTTGCGCGCCATGGCGAAGTTCACCGGGATCGTCGGCGCGGGCGCGCCAGCACGCCTCTCCCCTGCCTGGCGCTGACATGCGCCGCGGCATCCCTCTTTCCGGTTCGAGGATCACCATCATGCCGTCGTTTCGTGTCCGCCTTGCCCTTTCGGTCGGCGCCGTCCTCGCATCCTGCGGGGTCACCGCCCCCGCCCATGCGCAGGGCTGGGCGGAAAGCTGGTTCGACAACGTCACCTATACGCAACCCGGCAGCTTCGAGGACCAGGCGCGCGGCTATGTGACAGCGGGCGGCATGTCGGGCCGCATAGACGTCCATGACGATTATCCGCTGTCGCTGACCCTGCCCAAGGTGAAGGCGGGTTGCGGCGGCATCGACATGTTCCTCGGCGGCATGTCGTTCCTCGATCCCGACTATCTCGTCCAGAAGCTCGAGACGATCCTCCAGGCGGCCCCCGCGGTCGCCTTCCAGTACCTGCTCGAGACGCTCGACGAGAAGATGGGCAACATCATCTCGAAGATGGAGGCCGCGACCAATTACCTGAACTCGATCCAGGTCAACGACTGCCGCCTCGCCAACCGCATGGTCCAGATCGCGAAGGGCGACGACAATATGTCCGGCGTCGTCGAGGAGATGACCGGCTACAAATCGGTGCGACAGGGCTTCGCGAAGAGCTGGCAGCAGAGCCGCGAGAAGATCCAGGCCAATCGCGGCAACCCGACCGAGGATCTGAAGGACGCGCTCGCCAACTGCCCGCGCGAGGTCACCGACATCTTCCGCACCGGCTCGCTGCTCGCGCATGCCGCCGCGCGCGTCGGCGCGGGCGACTGGGCGGGCGTGATGCGCGCGCGGGTCGGCGACGTCTACATGCGCTGGTCCGAGACCGACAAGGTGCCGGTCTTCGCCGCCATCCCCGCCTGTCCGCGCCAGGACGGCGAGTCCGCCGACGACTTCCTGACCGGCCGCGTCCAGCGCCGCGCGCTCAACGTGCCCGCCACCGCCAACGACTGCGCGCCGGACGGCTCGGGCCGCGGAGCGCTCGTCCTCGCGCGTGACCGGATGCGAGGAATCGCAACGAAGATCAGGACCAGGGCCGCGCTCACCACCGAGGAGCGCCAGTTCGTCGCCAACGTCCGCACGCTGCCGGTCTACCGGATGCTCGAATGGGGCGTGCGCGAGGGCGTCACGGATTCGGTGATCGGCGACACCGACGAACTGGTTGCGCTGACGCTCGCCTATCAGATGTTGAACGACCTGACCCGGACGATCGACTTCGCGCTGTCGAACGCCGAACGCGGTGCCGATGCCGCCGGCGCGGTCGATGCCGCCAGTCCCAACCTCTGCCAGACCCGCATCCTGACCAAGGGGCTGGAGCAGCTGCGTGGCCTGCGCGAGGAGGTGCTGCGCCAGCGCGCGCAGATGCGGCAGAGCTATGTCGCCGCGCTCGGTGCCGCCAACCTGTCCGCCAATTATGCCGGCCTCGTCCGCCAGCGCGACCGCGATGCCCGCGACGCCGCCGGCGCCGATGCGCGGCGCTGAGGTCTCGCGATGAACGCCAGCTTCCATACCTGGGACGGCTTCGCCGAGACCGTCGACGCCTTCCGCCTCGTCGCGATGATCTTCGCCGATCCGCGCTATACGACGCTCGTGTTGATCGTCGGTGTCGTCGGCATCGCGCTCGGCGCGGTCATCGCGAGCGTCCGCGGCCAGGGGATGGGCCTCGTCGCCTATGGCTTCCAGATGCTGGTCGGGATCGGGCTGTTCGTCGGGCTCATCGCCACCACCGGCACCGTCCATGTCTACGACCGGGTCCGCAACGCCTATCAGCCGGTCGGGGACGTGCCCAACCTGATCGTGCTGGTCGCGGGCGCCACCAACCTGATGGAGCGCGCGCTGGCCGAGGTGATCGACGATAATACGCTCGATCCGAACGCCAAGCTCGAAATGGGCGCGGGCGGCCACAGCTTCGACCTGTTCCTCAACGCCGTCTCGCCGACGGGGCCGATGACCGACAGCTTCCTCGATGCGGGCGTCCGCGACTATGCGCGGGCGTGCTACCCGGTCGCGCGCGTCTCGCCTGCTTACGGCATCGACGACGACACGCTGTTCCGCACCACCACCGACCTGCCCGCCGCCTTCGCGGCGATGGCGGGGCCGGCGACCTTCTCGACCATCTATACCGCGGCCGAGAAGGGCGGGCGAACCGTCAGCTGCACCGAGGCGTGGGAGCATATTTCCGGGCGGCTGTCGGACCCGGCGTTGTTCGACAATTACACGAGGCAGATTTGCCAGCGCACCGGTTATGCGATCGGCGACGCGGGGCAGCTTGCGCGCTGCCGGCAGCGGCTGGGACAGATGGGCGGCATGATGATGGGGACGCCGCTGTCACTGCAGGGCTTCCTGACCGACGTCCTGCTCGGGCGCACCGTCGGCGACGTGCTGTTCGAGGACAGTCCCGCAGCCGCCGCACGCACCATGGCCAACCGCGCGATGATCTCCAATGGCCTCGCCACCATGTCGGTCGCCAACGAGTGGATGCCGACGATCCGCGCCACCGTGTTCGCGATCATGTTGTTCATGGTGCCCGTAGCGATGCTGTTCGTCCTGACCCCGATCAACCTGCGCGTCGCCACCTTCGCGCTCGGGCTGTTCGTGTTCGTGGCGTTGTGGGGGGTGATCGACGCCGGGATCTACCAGCTGACGCTCGGCCGCGCGATGGCGGCGCTGGCAGAAATGCGGTCGAACCATCTCGGCGCCAACGCCTGGATCATCGCACCGTCCGCGGCGATGAAGGCGCTGGCGGTGTTCGGCAGCTTCCGCACCGCCGCGGCCGGCATGGCCGGGGCGTTCGTGTTCACCGTCTTCCGCCTCTCGGGCAACGTCTTCACCGCGCTCACCAGCGGCTCGCTCCAGGCGCAGGCGCAAGGGTCGACCGCGGCGGCGGGCGTCGGCACGCGCGAGGGCTATGCCTCGGCGCTGGAGGCGCAAGCGTCGGCGGGCGGGACCTTCGCGCGCACGACCGCGGTGTCGAGCTTCGGCGACTTCGGTGAGCGCTCGACTTTCGGCGCTACCCGCGCATTCGGGGCGGCGGACACCGTGCTCGGCGAGCATGGCGGCGGCGCACCCGGTGTACCGGCGTTCGGGATGGGCGGGCTCGACGCCGCGCGCGAACTGGGCGGGCTCTCCCCTGCCCTGCGCGGGCGCGATCCGAACGACCCGGCGGTCGCGCAGGCGGTCCGCGCGAACGCGACCACCACCGCGATCCATAACTTTGCCGAGAAGGACGAGTTGCGAGAACTGGGTACGACCTACTTCGGCCAGGGTCAGGCCGGCGAACGCGCGTTCGCGGCCTTCGCGCAGGGCATGACGCAGTGGAAGGCGTTCGGCGACAACCGCGCCTATGACATGATGCGGCAGGGTGCCGAGCGGCACTTCCAGCGCGCCGGCTATTCGGCTGATGACGCCGCGCTCAAGGCATCGACCGTGATCGCGCAGGCCTCCGCCGATCCGACCTTCGGCAAGCTCATCGCCAATGCCTTCGATCAGGAGGCGATGCTCAGGAACGACCTGACCGGTGCCGAAATCGGTGTCGGCGCGATGGAGGGCCGGCGCGATCAGGCGGGCGGGCATATCGCGGCCACCGAGCGCGGCAATGTCGCGACCGAACAGGCGTGGCGCACCGGTGGCAATGCCGGGCATCGCCGTGCGGCCGCCATGCTGGGGCTGCCGGTCGAGGAAACCTCGCGGCGGATCGGGTTCATCACCGCGCTTTCGGGCGAAGCGCGTGCGTCGGCGATCGGGCAGCTCGGGCGCGCGACCGGACGCAACGAGGCGCAGGTGCTAAAGGCGCTCGAAACCTATCAGGCCGCGACGCAGGTCGGCACCGCCGATGGTGCGACCGCCGAAACCGCACGCGAGGGCACCAGCGTCTATGCCCGCACGCGCGAAACCGCCGGCTACGACGTCGCCGAGCGTGCCGGCAAGCTCGATGCGCAGCGTGAAGTCGGCCACGACGGCACCCGCAGCGCCGCGCGGATCGGCGAGCAGCGGCGGCAGGCCGACAATGCCGGCTTCGCCGAGGGTGCCGCTGCCGCCGGCGTGTCGGTGCGCGAAGCCGCGCGGCTCGACAGCTTTATCCAGGCACTGTCACGAACCGCCGGCAACAGGCAAGATATGGCCGAGGGTGGTCCGGCCGGCATCGCGGATCGCGCGCGCAACGATCGAATGACGCGCATCGTCGACAACGAGCGGCTGACCCGCATGCAGGGGCTGCTCCACGAGAACGGGATCGATCTGTCGAAGCGGCAGATCGCGATGGACCAGAATGGCGATCTCGCCCTCAACCTGACCCCGCAGACCGCCGCGGCGATGTGGAAGGCCGGGCTCATCAACGAGAGCCAGCTCGGCGCGGTGGCGAACGGCGGCCATGCCCGCTTCAGCTTCGCGCACAACGACCTGCTCGTCTCCAGCAGCACCGGCTTCTCCCGCTCCGCGCGCAATGACACCAGCACGCGGTTCGAGGCCGGCAAGCAGGCAGGCCCCGATACGATCGAGCATTTCCTCGGCGGTGGCGCCGAGGGACATGCCGCGATGGTCAACTGGCTGCGCGGCGGGTTCGAGATGGACCGCAAGGGTGACTGGCGGCTCAAGCCGCAGGTGGCCGATACCATCCAGCGGGATGTGCAGGCGGTGATTGCGCAGACGGGTTGGTCGCGATCCCTCTCGCGCTCCGCCGACCATACCGCATCATTTGGCACCACCATCAGCGGCAACCTTTCCGCGTCAGCGTCGAGAGGTAGTGGATCCGTCCCCACTTCTGGCAAAGACACGAAGGCGAGTCGTAACGCGGTAAGCGGCGGAGCCGGTGGTAGTGTGGGTGCCGAGAGCACGGATCGTGGCATGACATCTGATGCAGCAAGGGCATCGCTCGACATTGTGAATTACGATGTTCGGAGTGTCATTGCAGCAGCTGAGAAAGCCGCATCCACGTCAAACCGGCCTGCCGAGACGTTCACGCAGGAAATTGCTTCGCGAGTTCTCGGTGAAGCCGGGTTACGAAATAAATATCTTGAGCAGGCAGATGCCGCGCGCGGCACATTTGACATTTCGGCACCAGTCACATCGGCGGAGCAATCCTCGATTCTGCGCACCGGAAGAATGCTGCTCGATCCCGATGGCGGCTCGGGCGACGGCGATTCAACTTTCAAGACTCGTAAGGATCAGTGATCGTGGTCGTGGAGAAGACCTCGATGCTCCAAATACCGAATGCCGGATCTTGGATCGGTGAAGTCGGTGTACGGATCGAGCAATTCACCGGGTCGACGCTCGATATGTATCGGTCGTTCGCCAATCATTTGGCCGGACGTGATGATCCAATCGCCACGATCGAGCTTTGCGCGCACGAATCCGGCGCCGAGAATCAGCAAGAGGATGAAAGGGTTGCAGAAAAGCGCGAGATAGTTTGCCGGAAGCGTTTCATAGAAAGCCCCCAGCGCAGGGACTTTGAGCCATGCCCAGCGGCCACTCCAATAGATCGGGATCGCAGCCCACCAGATCTTCGCGTACCAGGGGCGCCAGATCCAGTCGGACAGACGCAATCTTGCGGAATGAGTCAGACGCATATCGGACTGCTCATTTGCCTCGGAATCGGTTTCCATAAGCGTCGCCTTTCGAGCCCTATCGGTATCACAGCCGCACGGGTGACGAAACTCGGTCGCTTGTCCCGCGCATCACAGCTTGTCCGCCATCGCGCCCGCACCACTCCCCCTTTCCTTCCGCGACCCGACTATTCGAGGCGCAGTTCGATCATTCATCCTGTCGGTGTCGGCACGGTGCTGCCGTGAAAGGACGCAAGCAGCAGGACGGGATCGCAGGAATGCGATCGCCCGGAGGTATCCCGGCGATGTCGAATGAGGCCGAGGCTGCGATCCTGCGTCTCGCGCGCCTGCTGGGCCGGCAGATGGCCCGCGAGGCGTTCGAAGCCCGGCAGCGCCAGGGATGTTCACCGGGCGCGGATCAGGACCCTGCATCTCGTGCGCCATGACCGCCGCAGATCGCACTACGTATCAACACTTGTATAATAGACCTGGCGGCGCTACGTTTCTGTCCTGGACATGTAATCGGAGTCGACGCCATGCAGACGGTCGTCAAGAAATGGGGAAACAGCGCGTCGGTGCGCATTCCCGCACCCGTCATGGCAGCCGTCGCGATCGAGATGCACCAGACGGTGGATGTCAGGGCCGAGGATGGCCGGATCGTGATCGAGCCGGTCCGGGCACCGCTCTACGATCTCGACGACCTGCTGGCGGCGATGACGCCCGAGACCTTCCCGGAGACGGTCGAGTTCGGCGCTCCGGTCGGCGAGGAAGCGTGGTAAAGGCGTGGGTGCCCGATAGCGGCGAGATCGTCTGGCTGCATTTCGACCCGCAGGCCGGGCATGAACAGGCCGGACATCGGCCTGCCCTGGTGCTGTCGCCAGCCCGTTACAATGGACCGCGCGGCATGATGCTGTGCTGTCCGATGACGACGCGGATCAAGGGCTATCCCTTCGAGGTCGTCGTGTCGGACGAGCCGCCGAGCGCGATCCTCGTCGATCAGGTCAAGAGCCTCGACTGGCGCGCCCGCAAGGCCAGTCGCAAGGGACGTGTCCCCGCCGAGGTGCTCGCCGACGTGCGGGCGAAGCTGAAGGCGCTGCTGCAGATCTGAGCGGCGGCAAACAGGAGAGAGTCGATGACCCGCGCCGCCTTGTATGCCCGCTATTCGTCGGACCAGCAGAGCGCATGCTCGATCGAAGATCAGCTTCGCATCTGCCGCGAGCAGGCGATCCGCAACGGGTGGCAGATCGCCAACGACTATACCGACGCGGCGATCTCCGGATCGAGCATCGTCCTGCGCCCCGGCATCCGCGCCTTGCTGGAAGATGCGCAGGCGGGCCGGTTCGAGATCGTCGTGGCGGAAGCGCTGGACCGCGTGTCGCGTGACCAGGCGGATATCGCGACTCTCTACAAGACCCTGCAATTCGCCGGCGTTCCGATCGTCACCCTCGCCGAAGGCGAAATCTCCGAACTGCATGTCGGCCTCAAGGGCACGATGAACGCCATCTTCCTGAAGGACCTGGCGCGCAAGACCCATCGCGGACTGCGCGGGCGTGTCGAGAAGGGCCGGTCCGGCGGCGGACTCTGCTACGGCTACGACGTCGTGCGGCGCTTCGACAGCGAGGGCGAAGCTGTATCCGGCGAACGCAGCATCAACGCTGCCGAAGCCGAGGTCGTACGACAGATCTTCCGGCAGTTCGCCAATGGCCTCAGCCCGCGCGCGATCGCGCAGCGGCTCAACGCCACCGGCATCCCGTGCCCGAGCGGTCAGCTCTGGGCCGACACGACGATCCGCGGCCATGTAAAGCGCGGGACCGGGCTGCTGAACAACGAACTCTATATCGGCAAGCTGGTCTGGAACCGGCTCCGCTATCTTAAGAACCCGCAAACCGGCAAACGTGTGTCGCGCATCAATCCCACGTCGGAATGGATCGTCACGGAGGTTCCCGACCTGCGTATCGTCGATGATGCCCTGTGGGACGCCGTCAAGAAGCGGCAGGAAGCGATCGCCATCGAGTATGCCGGGGTGATCGAAGCGACGCGCGCTGCCAACAGCCTGCTCAATCGCGCGCATCGCCCGCGGAGCCTGCTATCCGGCCTGGTCTTCTGCGGTTGCTGCGGAGGACCGTACACCCTGCGCGGACAGGGCAGGTTCGTCTGCACCAACCGGATTTCGACGAAGACCTGCTCGAACGATCGCTCGATCGCGCGCGACAAGCTGGAGGCGCGTGTCCTCGATGGCATCCGGGAGCGCCTGATGACGCCCGAGATCGCAGCCGAAGCGATCCGGGCCTATGTCGAGGAGAGCAATCGCCTGAACCATCAGCGTCGCGCGACGGAGAGCAGCGACAAGGCTGAACTGGTCAAGGTGCAGAAGGCCATCGCCGGCCTCGTGGAGATGGCCGAACAGGGCGGAGGGTCACGCACGCTGGTCGATCGCCTGCTGGCGCTGGAGGCAAAGGAAGATGTCCTCCGGGCGCGCCTGGCGGCGATGCCGGCCGACATGCCCGACATTCACCCGAACATCGCCGAAATCTACCGGAGGAAAGTCGGGCAACTCGCCGAGGCTCTCGACCATCCCGAGGAGAGGAACGAAGCCGCCGATGCGATCCGCGGTTTGATCGAGCGGGTGACGCTATTTCCTGGTACGAAGCGCGGCGAGGTCACCGCCACATTGAGCGGCGAGTTCGGGGCGATCATCGAGTGGGTCGCGGCGCGGGAGGCGCAGGAAGCCGGACGCGACAAAACCCCCTCGGCGGGCGCCTCGGGGGTTTTGTCGGTATCGGTGGTTGCGGGGACAGGATTTGAACCTGTGACCTTCAGGTTATGAGCCTGACGAGCTACCGGGCTGCTCCACCCCGCGGTGGTCCGCGTGTTGTGCGGACGGTTGCACGTTGGTCCCCGGGTGTGTGC
>Ga0209630_10002966_pt1 | contig 15784 bp, 13 predicted proteins | sample COG_01_FD_184745 | JGI IMG/M metagenome (GOLD analysis project Ga0209630, IMG submission 184745) | Pelagic Microbial community sample from North Sea - COGITO 998_met_01 (SPAdes) (version 2) | ecosystem: Environmental > Aquatic > Marine > Neritic zone/Coastal water | place: Helgoland, sampling... | reverse complement strand
ATAACGTAGCAGTTGATCACGTTGTTGTTAAAATGTTTGTAGAAGATGACATTGTTGCAATGGTATCTAAAGACGCAACCTTTACTCCAGGTGCGGCAATTACAGGTTTTGCAACTATTGGTCCAGGTATACAGTTAAGTACAGCAGTTTCAAATGCAGTATTTAAAGGTTCAGCTACAAACGCACAAACACTAGATAATTTAGACTCAACAGACTTTTTAAGTGCTGTTGGTAACGACACAACATCAGGTACACTAGGTGTACTTAACGATACTGGACTAGCAGTAGGCGTAGATAGTGATTTAAGAGTAAGCGTATCCGGCTCTGACGTTACTGTACAAAACCAAACTAGTAACGGTGATGTCATACTTAGAGTGAACGACGGTGGTGTTGCAACCACAGTTGCTACACTTGATGGTGCCACAGCTACACTACAAATGTCAGCTGATATACTTAATGCTCAAGCAGACGGTGTTGGTAACATTGGTAGTGCTTCAGTTGGATTTAATACAATCCATGCTAAAGCAACATCAGCTCAGTATGCGGATTTGGCAGAAAGATTTGAAGCAGATGTAGCATATCCAGCAGGAACAGTTGTTGAACTAGGCGGTGCTAAAGAAGTAACAGTAGCACAACAAGATTTAACAGACGCAGTGTTTGGAGTTATATCAACTCAAGCGGCGTACTTAATGAATGGATCAGCAGGATCAAATGAAACACATCCACCAATTGCTATGTCAGGAAGAGTTCCTGTTAGAGTTGTTGGTATAGTAAAGAAAGGCGATCGACTAGTATCAGCTGGTAACGGCTTGGCTAGATCAGCAAAACAGGGAGAAGCCAATGCCTTTAATGTTGTTGGTAGAGCACTAGAAACGAAAAGCTCAGCAAAAGAAGGTACAGTAGAAGCTATTGTAACTATCTCAAGCTAAATAGCATATAATAGGAAAAATTAGAACATGGCATATTCAACAGGCGACACCATACTAGATGACGAGTATAATATACTAGCAACTGGTAACGCGGCAGGCTCAGGTGACAATGGCACCGCAAACTTAAATACTCTTTGGGGTACGGGCACTGGAGACTATGGTTACGGTGAAACAGGTTCAGTGATATCAGCAGTATCAGCTGGCGGAACAATTACAGCTACTCAATGGGAAACATTAGTTGGTAGAATGGAAACTATTGCGGCACATCAGAATTCATCAGTTACAGCAGTAGACACAATCACAGCAGGTGACACAATTGCGGCACTAGCAGACTTCCAAACAGACGTAAACACTATTTGGGCAAACAGACTTAATGCGGCGGCTTCGGGTTCAGCTATTGGAAGTACAAGCTCAGGTACAAACACATGGACCGGTGAACAAAACACAACAATGACACTTACATTTGCCTCAGAAAATGCGGCAAGATACTATTTTAACGCTGGCGGTTTAGTAACATTTACATTTAGCCGTACAGGTGGTACAACAAACGACAAGAACACTGAATGGTCTGATTTATGTACTAACATGGGAACTATCACATTTAGTGGTAGTAACTCGCACAGTGTTGCTGGTACAGCATACACTGGTACTACACAAACAGGCGGATATGCAGGTGGTGCAGGTTCAGCAAAATCAACAATTGATTATCATGCTCTAACAGGATCATACCAACAGTTAATTATCAAGTATGCTGACACATCACCATACACAGGTAACTACATTAAACTAGAAGCACTTAAGAGTGGTGCGGTAGTTACATTTAAAGTAAGATTTGTTGATGACGCGGCTGATACAGGTAATCCAACTCACGTACTCTCTGGTACAAATCCACAGTCATTGGATAATGTAGACGGTACTCTAACAGTAACAGTTAGTGCTGTACAACCAGATGATACATATTTAACATCAGCGGCTTGGGGTACACCATCCTGGGCTACTACAGACACACTATAAATTAGATAGTTTGATAGAATTGATAAAAGGTCTTTTTTCAAAGGCCTTTTATTTTGGCCATAAGTATGTTATAGTATACTATGGAAAATTTATCTAACACAATTAAAAGACGTTTTGACCACGAAGCAAGTAAGCAGGCTCTTAAAGAAAAATATGAAGCTAAACTTCTATTTGCTCACCAAGGCGGAATGTTTTGTGCAGGACCAACTCTAATTACTCTGCTAGTCAGCATTGAAGACATTGAGAATCCAACGATCTTAGACCTGTATGACAATCCCACACAAGTTAATAGGCAAGAACTACTAACACAAAGTAAGCAACGATGGCAAGAACAAATGAATGCTTGGTCTGTTGAATTATCTGAACTATCAAAACAAAGATGACCAAAGGTGTACTAATATACGCCTTTAACAATGGCGAAATAGACTATCTTGCTATGGCCAAATGGTCACAGAAACGTATTAAACGACTGCTTGGTCTTGATACAACAATTATTAGTAACGCTGAACAACAAGCAACAAGTGGTGGTACAAGAACATTTAACTCCAAAATATCACCTTGGCTAAATGCTAGTCGCTGTAATGCCTGGGAAGATAGTCCTTATGACGAAACTATAGTTCTTGATGCTGACTATATTGTAAATTCAAATACATTGTTAAAACTATTTGATACTAAGCAAGACTTCCTTATACATCAAACAGTTAGTGATGTTACAGCACAAAATCATTTCAATGGACAGAAATCATTTGGCGAGTTACATTTTCCTCAGAGCTGGGCAACTGTTTTTTACTTTAATAGAGCTAAAAACAATCAGCTGATATTTGAAACAGTGCGTATGATTAAAGAAAACTACACACACTACGCAAATCTATATAAGTTTCCTCGTATGCCTTTTAGGAACGACTTTGCGTTTTCAATAGCATTAGGTATGTTAAACGGACACACAATAACAGATAATAACGGTATCAAATGGCCTCTAACTACAGCATCAACTAATGTAGTAGTTAGTGTTGAAGATGACACGATCAAGTTAGAGTATGAGAAAAATAATAAACATATGAGATTAGAAATAGCAGATTTAGATCTACATGTAATGAATAAGAAAGCAATGGAGGAAATCTGTGCAAGCAGTTAAGTCAGAACGAGGATATCTAATAGTAGCACAAGGCAAACAGTATCATCAATGTGCCCGTGCATTAGCTAAGAGCATACGATACTTTATGCCTACTAGTAAAATAGCAGTAGTAGGTGACTGTAAGGATCCTATATTTGATTATGAAATAGCGTTACCTCACGGTGACCAAGGTGGGTTAAGAAACGATTGGCAGATACTAGAAGCTTCGCCATTTAGACAAACTATTAAACTAGAAGCAGACATGATACTGAATGGCAGTATAGATCATTGGTGGACAATGGTAGAAAAGAAAGATGTGTTTGTGGCAGAAGGTGCTCGCAACTTTTATGGACACCGAGCTGTCGAAAGAGATTATCGACGACATCTAGATATTAATAATTTACCTGATGTATATAATGCTGTAACCTATTGGAGACGTAGTCATTTATCAGCAAAGTTTTTTACTACTTGTAGAGAAATATTTGAAAATTGGGATCAGGTTAAATTAAAAAGTTGGACTCAAACAGAACCCGACACTGATACTGTTTATGCTATAGCTATAACACTGTTAGGTAAAGAAAACTTTTTATTACCTACATCATATCCTAAGTTTGCACATATGAAAGGTAAGATTAACTGGTGCCATGGAGAGGACTGGACGAAAGAATTAGTATGGGAACTAAACAACAAAGGGTTGAGGATTAATACTATACAACAGAAGATACCTACGCACTATTACATTAAGCCAATGGCAGAAAAATTAGAGGAACACTATGAGCAACTTCTGGAAAATTAATAAAAAATTTCACGGAGTAAAAGCAAGGACCCATTGGGAGTATCGCTTGTATTACGATGATGACGGCAATGTAATTACCTATACAACTCATAATAAGCCCGGTAAGTATATAGTAGTATCACAAAGTGTCTTTGCACAAAATAGATATGACATAGTGGTAAAGAATGGATTAATACACAATCCAAATAGAATTACTGAGTATCGTAAGCTGATTCCGAGTGAACAGGGTATTGAAACTTTAGTAGATGATGTTACAATAATAGGAACTGGACAACATTGGGAAACAAAGTATTATGACAGAAATTGATGTATGCGACCTAGATGTAGTATACCTCAGCTATGACGAGCCACAAAAAGAAGAGTTCTGGGTACAAATTAAAAATATGGTACCTTGGGCAACTCGTGTTGACGGAGTAAAAGGAAGTGATGCCGCACATAAAGCCGCGGCTGATGCTAGTAATACAGATAGGTTTGTCTTAATAGATGGGGATAATTTACCAAGTGCTGACTTCTTTAACCTCACACTTGAACTCAAAGACGAAGAATATGAGCGAGCAGTGTTTCGTTGGAGAGCTCGCAATCATGTAAATGGACTTATGTATGGCAACGGTGGATTAAGCTGTTGGCCTAAAGAGTTTATTTACAATATGAAAACACACGAAAACTCAGAGGGCGATGATGAAACTAATGTAGAGTTTTGTTTTGATCCTTTATACTGGCCCATGTATGATTGCTACTCAACTACATATCCTAATGCTACACCTTTTCAGGCTTGGCGAGCAGGTTTCCGTGAAGGTGTTAAGATGTGTTTAGATAGAGGACACAAACCAACCATAGATGAATTTAAAGATAGAGCCCACAAGCGTAACTTAGATAATCTCAACATATGGCATAATGTAGGTCGTGATGTTGAGAATGGCATATGGGCTATAGCAGGAGCAAGACAAGGCACAGTAATGACTATGCTATCTGATTGGGATCATACAGAAGTACAATGGTTTGATAACTTAGAAAAGTTATGGAATGAATGCCAGTCAGATGATGCTGAATCTATAGCACGTGAGAACGGTAAAGAACTTAGAAGATTAGATTTAGATGTAGCCGAACTTGACGAAGAACAAAGCAAGTTCTTTAAGAAACACTACAGATCCAATTGGCAGAATCAAGGACCAATGGTTAGAGAGATAGACACACTAAAATGACATGGAACTGTAAAGCAATAGACCATGCTGTGACAGTATACCCTGACGGCAGTATTAGTCCATGTTGCCAGACAAGTCCTAATTATAGAAAACCTATCAGTGAGCTAACTAACCCTAACAGGTTTAGTGATTTAAAAACAGAGCAACCTCCCGAGGCCTGCTCGGTATGTGTTAATAACGAACAACAGGGATTGAGAAGTTGGAGAAAAAACTTTGAAGGGTACGATAAAGGTTTACAGTATGTAGATATCAGGAACACTAATGAATGTAATTTAAAATGTCGTTATTGTGGCCCACATTACAGTAATCAATGGGCACGAGAAATGGAAATAAAGTTAGATACTGTACATACTAATATAGACAATCATTTAGATCAGTTGTTGACTGATGATTTAGACCGTCTTTACTTTACAGGTGGCGAACCTTTTATCAGTAGAGATCATTGGAATATATTACAAAGATTAGTTAACGAAAATAAAAGTAAGTCAGTGTCTTTAATATACAATTCTAATTTAACTACATTAAAATTTAAACAGTTAGATATTTTTGATCTATGGAGCAAGTTTAAATCAGTTTACATTAACGCCAGTATTGATCAAAAAGGTGCGTTATTTGAAAACATAAGAAGTGGTGCTAATTGGAACACAGTTGAAGAGAACTTATTTAAACTGAGAGATAAGGTCAATGTTGAAATAGTTATTAGTATTTTAAACATATGGGAACTATCTGAGTTTTTAGATTATTTAAAAGATAATAAACTAACGTATTCAACAATTATACTAAATGGCCCTGACTATCTAAGTTTAGAATGTGTACCGCCAGAGTTAGAAAAGTTAGCTCATAACAGTATAGATAAACTTGAAGGACTGTTGGATACCTCAACAATAACAGCATTAAGATCTTTGATTGGAAGTAGAGACGATGCTGAAAGTATGTTTAATCATACATTAAATCATATTCTTTTATTAGATAATTTAAGAAGTGAAAACTTGTTTAACTTACTTCCATTTGAGAAGTATGCTAAGAAACGTATATTGAGTAACAATGGATAAACAAAATAAAGGCGATGAAGTAGGTAAAGACTTTAAGAGTAAGTTCTTAAGTGATGCAGAAGTCATGAAGGAACAATTAGACTCTGTAAGTCCTACAATGTGTTTAGCTAAATGGAAACAGGTCAGCTTACACCTTACCACAGGTAAAACAAACTCCTGCTACCATCCACCTTTACACGATATAGATGTTAAGCCGTTAACTTTCCACCCAGGTGCTTTACACAATACAGCACAAAAGAAACAGGCACGTAAGCAGATGTTAGAAGGCACTCGCCCTGATGAATGTTCATACTGTTGGAACATAGAAGATGAAGGTAAACTAAGTGATAGACATTATCGTTCAGGTGAGCCATGGGCCGCAGAAGCATTTAAAGAAATAATAGATGCTCCCTGGGACCAAGATGTTATACCTAGCTATGTAGAAGTAAACTTTAATCATAACTGTAACCTACGATGTAGTTATTGTTCGCCACAGTATTCAACTGCTTGGGAAAAAGAAACTAACGAACAAGGTGCGTGGCCAACATCAACGCCTCATAACGATCCTAAGTACTTTCAGGGCAGTCGTAAGCCTATACCGTTTAAAGATCATAATCCTTATGTAGAAGCATTTTGGGAATGGTGGCCTGAACTATATCCAGAACTTAAACACTTCCGTATGACAGGTGGCGAGCCAATGATGGATAAGAATACGTATAAAGTATTTGATCATGTGTTAGCCAATCCTAAACCTGACTTACACTTATCAACAACATCAAACTTTTCAGTAAGTGAAAAACTATGGACAAAGTATTTAGGTTATGTCAAAGATATATGTAGTAAAGACAATGTAGAACATTTCATGCAGTATGTAAGTGTAGATGCGTTTGGTGATAAAGCTGAATATATTCGTGATGGATTAAACTTTGATTTATTATGGGAACGTGTTAATCAGTTCTTAACAGAAGTACCAGAGCGTTCAAGTATAACATTTATCATCACAATGAATAATTTAAATGTAACTTCATTTGGTAATTTGCTAGCAGGTATAAATGGGTTGCGTCATGTGTATTCAAACACATACCAACGTGTATGGTTTGATACTCCTTTACTGAGAACACCTGAATGGCAAAGCATGCAGTTACTTCCAGAAAGTTATTGTGATCAACTAGATTTAATATGGTCTTGGATGCTAAAGTGGGCAGAAACAGAAGAAACTCGCTTTAAAGGATTTAAAGATTATGAAATGCAAAGACTGGACAGAGATATAGCTTGGATGAGATCAGGACAAAAATTAGACGCTAAATATCTAGCTAGACAAAAAGCAGACTTTTATAAGTTTTTTACAGAACACGATAACCGTAGAGGAACCAACTTCTTAGAAACATTTCCTGAGATGAAATCATTCTGGAAGGAGTGCGAACAGTATGCTAAAAGATAAACGCATTCTCTGCCTAGGAAACAACACAGAAGACACTGACCGACGAACTACAGAATTATCTGTGTCTGCTGGCAAAACAAATCACGGATTAATATCAAAATTTGACGGAGTTGATGTAGACACTTTCTCTCCAACTGTTGGATTCTATCACACTAGTTATGTTGACTTAGATTATAGTGATTTAATTAAGTTAGCTGACAAGTTTGATGAGATTATTGTGTTAGGTCAGCCAGTTGAATCATACCAAACCACACACGAGTTTCATCAAACTGTTAGCATAGCAAAACATATTGCAAAAACAAAAACAGTTATTTTTCAAAATAACAGATTTGAGAACACACTAGAAGATATTGTTAAAGAAAACAAAAGTATATGTATACTGCCTTTTATACAGTCAGTACAGATAGATGGAAATAATATGCCGTGTTGTCGAGCAGGAGATACTCTTTCAAAGTTTGATCCATCTATTCCTTATGATCAAGACGCTGGAAGAAATCAATTTAAAGAAAAAATGTTAAAAGGTGAAAAGTTAGATAAACATTGTGATGTATGTTATAAGCTTGAAGATAAAAATGTTATTAGTCCTCGCATCGCCCTAACAGTTGAGTGGGCTAATCGACTGAATATATATTCGTTGGAAGAATTAAACTCGATCAAAGAGCCAGTATCCTACGAGGTACGAGCAAGTAATGAGTGTAATATAATGTGTAGGTCATGTAATCCTTTAAATAGTAACTTAATTGCTGAAGAAAATAAAAAAACAAAAGTATATTCAGTTATACCATTTGAGTATACTGGATATCAACATATCAACATAGACAATATAGAAAAGCTCTATGTAGCCGGAGGCGAACCAACTATCTCAGAGGACCTTTATCTATTCCTTGAGGAGTGTTTATCAAAAGGAAAAACAGATTTAGAGATACAACTAAACACAAATGCTGTAAATTTAAGTACACGATTTAAATCAATAATTAAACACTTTTCAAATATTACATTTGAAATTAGTATAGATGGATATAAGGAAGTTAATCAATATGTTAGATGGCCGACCAAGTGGAACAAGCTAATTGATAATATAGATTACTTGTACGAAAATAATCATAGAATATCTTTTAACACTGTAGTATCGATATATACTATTACTAGTTTATATGATTTAATTAATTTTTTATCTTTAAGATATAAAGATTTGCCTCATCATTTAACGCAGGCAGGGTTTAAAGATGATATATTGTCGTCTTATAATTGTCCTACAATAGATACAGTAGTAAGTATGTTGTTGAAGATTAAACAATTAGATACATATAAAAATAATGTAACTATTAACAGTCAGATAGATAGTTATTATACACATTATACTAGTAGTCCTGAAATTAATTTAGAAAAATTAAAGAAGTTTTTTGAATACAGCGACAAACTAGACCAATCAAGAAATGTTAAACTAAAAGATTATATACCGGAGTTAGAAGCATGCCGAAGCTTGATAACGAAACAGACTCAGACTATAAACGCAGAGTAAAGTATGCCAAAAATTAAATTGAAAAAACTTCAAAACGATAATATCGAGTCACTTGATCATGTCTACGCTAAAGTTGATATTAAACTACTGAGTGACTCTGATGAATTGTTTGCCATTGATGATCGTGTACCTCTTTTACAAATTAATATGTGTTCCCCTGATTACATAGGTAAAATTAAAGGATATTTAAGTAGTAATATAGATAATAAATTTATTCTACACAACGAATGGGAAGGTACAAGTACGATCATGCCTTTTCTAACACATAATGAGTTGACTCCGTTTTGTGACACAAAGCAGTTACAAATAATTAGCACAGGTGATTTTGAAGAAGGATGGAAATACGCAAATATAGATCTTGGTATTAAAAAGACTGGATCAATATATAATCAAATAGTTGCTGTTAATAACTTTGAAGAGATGTATAATCCCAAAGTTAAACCTTATAAATTTTTATTTCTAAATGGAAGAACCAGAGAAGAAGATGGTAGACCTCATCGTAGTGAATTAATTAACTTACTTAACAGCAAGGGATTACTTGAGTCAGCATTATGGAGTGATCTAAGTAATAATGTACTCATACCTGAGCATTATAAAGATTATTTCAATGGAGGAATAAAAGAAATATTTATCAATCAAACAAACTATACACCGTTAATAAGATGGCCCGACGGTGTATTAAATATGACGTTACTAACTGATACATATTTTTCTGTAGTTGCTGAAACTAACTATAATTACCCACAGAGGTTTTACTCAGAAAAAATTTACAAACCAATATTAGCTGGGCACCCGTTTATAGCAGTATCTAATAGAGACTTTTATAGTCAATTACACCAGCAAGGTTATCAGACATTTGGTGAGTTTATCGATGAATCATTTGATAACATCGATGACGGTGACGCAAGATTAAAGAAGATAGCAGATAGCATTGAGCAGTTATGTAATAGTGATCTAGTTAAGTTTCAGCAAGGTGTTAAGGAAATATGTCGCCATAATCAACAGATATTTTTAGAGAAATTAGGCAAGTATAACTCTATTGTATACAACGAGCTAACTAAATTTTTAGGAAATGTTAATGCCTAAAAAGACTATTCTCTGTTTAGGAAACAATACCAAAGACACTGATAACAGAGCTACTCAGTTAGCTGAACTCAATGACTCTGTGAATTTTGGTCTTGTGGCACAAGAAAACTTAAACGAACAGCGAGTTCCTGGAGTTTATCATACAACCATTGTTGATTGCTCATACCAAGATATACAAAGCATAATAAAAGAGATTGATTTATTATATGTGTTTGATCAAACATATGATGACAAGGCAGTTAAACATCGCACATTAGAAATAGCAGAGATGTTGTCAACAGAGGTTGAAGTACAGTACGAAAACGCCGATAATACCAGTAACTATAACTACTGGAGCGAGTTAGTAAAAGATAACAAGAGCTTCTGTATATACCCGTTCATTGAGTTAATGACACAAAACGGAAAAACTTCTGTTTGTTGCAGGAGCGACGTTCCTGTAGAAGATGTAGAAAATATCATAGACTGGCAGACAAATGAAAAGTATCAACACATTAGAAATAAAATGATCAAAGGAGAAAAACTTCATCACTGTACTAATTGTTATAATACTGAGGAACTTGGTGTAGCAAGTTCAAGGCAACTAGATACCACAATGTGGGCTGAACGTTTAAATCTAACATCAGTAGAGCAGTTAGCTACTATTAAAACACCTGCTTATTATGAAATACGTGCTAGTAATGTTTGTAATCTACAATGTAGAACGTGTGGGCCTCAATGGAGCAATCAACTTGATAAAGAGTGGAAAGAGATTGGATTAACAAGTAAGGACACAACATATGGATATACAGGATTTGATATTGTTAAATTTGATCAATTAGAAAAATTATATGTTGCCGGCGGTGAGCCCACAGTACAAGTAGAGTTTATTGAATTTTTAAAAGATTGTATTACCAAAGGAAAGACAGACTTTGAATTACATATTAGCACTAATGCCACTAAGATAAACGATAGGTTTAGAGATATTATTAAACAGTTTCCAAAAGCCAGCTTTTCAGTTAGCATAGACGGATACGAAGATTTAAACTATTATATAAGATATCCTAGCAAATGGAATGACATAGTTGATAACGTTCAATGGCTTGCTGACAACAACTATAAAATAGCTTTCAACACCGTGGCAAGTGTGTTAAATATAGGTAGACTGGATGAAGTGTTTAGTTTCCTTGATGAAACATTCCCAGGCAATCAGTTGGACTGTACTTACGCAGATGGATACATGGAACCTTTTGCTTTTCCTTTGACAGAACAAGCAATTGAAGATTTAAACACAATAACACAAAAAGATTACTATAAAAATAATAAATTTTTTACAAATAATATTGATGGACTTATCAAGTATTTTACAGATAGAAAAGATGTTGATAGTAAAAAGATAGAAAAGTTCTTTTACTTAAATGACAAACTGGATCAGTCAAGAGATATGAAGTTAGACGATTATAGACCGGAGATAGCAGTATGGCGAAAAAGCCAAACGAAACAGACTTAGACTATAAACGCAGAGTAATTGACATCAAGTCAGAAAGCTTCTGTGGTGCTAAATGGTACAATGCTACTATATGGCTAGGCAGTGGTCAAACTACTAGTTGCCACCATCCCTTACCACACGCCATTGATCTTGAAGCTATTAAAACAAATCCATCAGCGTTACACAACACTGTTGAAAAGAAAGAACAGCGTAGACAGATGCAGTCAGGAGAGAGACCTAAGGGCTGTGAGTACTGTTGGAAGATTGAGGACATGGGCACTGATAAGATATCAGACCGTGTAGATAAAACAAGAATATATACAGACGAAGCATTAGATCAAGCATATAACACACCTCATCAAGAAGATGTTAATCTTAAAACCCTAGAGATTGCTTTTGACAGGACTTGTCAACTTGCTTGTAGTTATTGTAACCCTGCGTTTAGTAGTACATGGGTTAAAGATATTAAGCGTAACGGTAGTTATACCAAGTTAGCAAGTGATGGACGTAATCACTTTACTCACGTTCACGAAAGCAGTCAACTGTTTACTATACAAGACCATAATCCTTACGTTGAAGCATTTTTCAAATGGTGGGAAACAGACTTACATAAAACATTAACAGAATTACGTATTACTGGCGGAGAGCCTTTGATGTCAGGATATACTTGGCAACTATTTGATTGGTTTAAAACTAACAGAGGTAAATCAAAAACACGTATAGCAGTTAACTCAAATCTAGCCTTAGAACAGGATAAAATAGATAGACTGTTAGAAGCCGCTGAAGATGTTGACTTAGACATATACACATCAAACGAAGCAACATATAGTCACTCAGAATATATTAGAGATGGCTTAGATTACGATCAATGGCTCGCAAACGTTCGTTATTTGCTAGATAGTAAAAAGCTACGTGGGCTTCACGTAATGTGTACAGTGAACGCTCTGTGCTTGATTAGACTACCTTATTTGCTGAAAAAGATAGTTAAACTTAAACAACAATACGGACAGGACGCAATTAATTTTACACTAAATATTCTACGCTTTCCTAGTTTCCAATCAGCACTGGTACTACCTAAAGAGTTTAGATCAGCACAGGCAAACAGATTAAATATATTTAAAGCAAACTATGGTGAACACCTACACGAGTTTGAACGCAATCACATAGAACGTTTAGTTGACTACTTGAACATAGTAGAAACTCCGCATTCAGAAGCATTTGAAATGCCTAAACTGTTAAATGACTTTAAGGAGTTTCATAAGCAATACGATGAACGCAGAAATAAAAACTTTACAGCAACGTTTCCAGAACTAGCAGAGTGGTATAATGGCTTATAATATAATAGGAACCGTTGACCTTGCTTCTATCTATCCTGATGGGCAAATTACAACTACAGGAAGAATAACTCTGACACAAGCATTAACTGAGTTAAAGAAAGATCAGTTTGCTAACGATGACAGAATACGAATCATCTACGATCAAGATACAAAACACTTTCCTATTTTAGAAACAGTAGTAAGAACTATTAACTCAGTTGATATCACTAATTGCTTTATACTGATAACTACAGGTAATGAAAAAATTGTCAGTGCTATTAGACATCTTGTAGAAACAGTGTCAACAGATAAAACTCAATTAGACTTTGAGATAGTTGACCGAGAGTTTATAGTTGAAGACAGTGTTCAATACACTTATAATGATGCTGAACCTACAAAGATTAGTCTAGATCAATTAAACGATCGTGAAAAGTTTTTATTAACAGAATCACAAACGTTTTGTATGTTGCCTTGGATCCACTTACACGCATATCCAACAGGCGATGCTTATCCTTGTTGTCATGCTGAACATCTATCAGGAAACTTTGGCAACTGTCAAACTACACCTATGAAAGAAATATGGTCAGGTGATAAAATGAAACAGCTTAGAGACGATATGCTTAATGATCGTAAAAACCCAGCGTGTACTAGATGTTATGAACAAGAGAAATCAGGATTCTTTTCAGGACGTAAGTCAGCTAATAAACATCACGGGCATCATATAGACAAAGTAAAAGATGTTGATCCACCTTTTGAAATGACATATTGGGATATACGCTTTAGTAATTTATGTAATCTATCCTGTCGTTCATGTGGACATATTTTTTCATCATCATGGTATCAGGATCAGGTTAACTTGGCAGGAGAAGAATGGGCTAAGAATAACAAACCGTTGTTTTGGGCAGGCAGACACAAGCTTGATATGGTTGAACAGTTAATGGAACACTTAGAATATGTAGATCAAATATACTTTGCTGGTGGCGAACCGTTAATGATGGATGAACACTATGTTATCTTAGAAGAACTTGAAAGGCGTAAACGCTTTGATGTTAGATTAATATATAATTCAAACTTTACTAAAACAAAACTTAAGGATAGATATGTGTTTGACTACTGGAAGAAGTTTGATTCAGTAGCAGTAGGCGCCAGCTTAGACGCTATGGGCACAAGAGCAGAATATATACGTAAAGGTACTAAGTGGGCAGACGTAGAAGATAATAGACGTAAGATGTTAGAGATATGTCCTGAAGTAGATTTTTATATCTCACCTACATTGAGTATACAGAACGCACTACATATTCCAGACTTTCATAGGGATTGGGTAGAAAAAGGATTACTTAAACCTCAAGACTTAAACATTAATCTATTACAAGATCCTGAATGGTTACGAATTGATATTGCTCCACAACATTATAAAGATAAGATTAAAGCCAAGTATGAAGAACACTTAGAGTGGTTACGTCCGCTGGATAAACTTAATAGAGCGACTGTAGGATTTGAATCAGCAATAAACTTTTTAGAAACAGACAACACACATCTACTTCCTAAGTTTTTTGAACGTATGACTAAGCTTGATGAAATGCGTGGAGAAACACTGTTAGACGTCATACCGGAGTTAAATGAAATACGAATCAATAATTAAAATACTGAGTTTACAGTATAATATAATGAGCGTAGACAGTTCTGGTAATCTTCTTCAACAGCTCAACGAAATAAAAAAAGACAGCTACCAAGCCAACGAACGTATAGTGGTTTCAATGCCTGACATCTCAAAACTAAACGACTTACAAAACATTGTCAACAGTGTTGATATCTCAAACTTTTTTGTTATGGTAGTAAGTGAAGATAAACGCATAGTCAGTGAGATAGAAAGAGTAACTAGCGAATTTAGTTATGACTCAGTTCCATTTACTGCTGTGTTGGTAGACGGTGATGCCTATGACATAATCAATATAACTCCTAAAAAAACAAATCACACAACACTAGAGACCAGTGTTAAAAATTTAAATTTACCTAACGAACACTTTTGTGTGTTGCCTTGGGTAGCATTAGAAATACAGCCCAACGGACATCATGCTGTGTGTTGTTTAGCAGAAGAACATATCAAAGATGAACACGGCAAAATGTTATCAGTAACTGAAAATAGTCTTGATGAAGTTCTCAACGCTGAATCAATGAAGCAATTAAGACGTGACTTTTTAGCGGGCAAGAAGCCAAAGACCTGTAACAAGTGTTGGAGAGTAGAAGACAGTGGTGGAGTTAGTAAACGACTTAATACATTAGATAGATTAAAACATTTAGGTATTGCTAATCAGCCCTGGACTGAAGATCGTAAAGAATTATTAATGTACGATCTTAAAGTAGGTAATATTTGTAATTTGAAATGTCGTATATGCGGAAGTTATTCGTCAAGTCAGATTGCAACAGAAGAACTACCTAAGATTGACAAGAAAAATAGTTTCCCTTATCAGATGATACAGAGTGGTAGATGGCCTCGCGAGCAAAAACATTTTTGGGATAGACTATATGAACTTGGTAATGAAATACGTTACTTGGAGTTTACTGGTGGCGAACCTTTCTTGATCAAAGAGCATTTTCAGTTCTTACAACAGTTAGTTGATTTAGGAATAGCAGGTAACATTGAAATACATTATAACACTAACGGCACAAATTTTCCAGATGCTAAACATATATGGAGTCACTTCAAGTTAGTTGAAATAGCATTTAGTATAGATGATGTTGATGAACGTTTTGAATATCAACGTAAGAATGCTATATGGTCAGAAGTTAATGATAATATAAGAAAGTTTAGAGAGCTTAAACAAGAACTTGGTAACATAGTTCTACAGGTATGCTCTACAATCAACG
>Ga0209630_10002965_pt1 | contig 15786 bp, 13 predicted proteins | sample COG_01_FD_184745 | JGI IMG/M metagenome (GOLD analysis project Ga0209630, IMG submission 184745) | Pelagic Microbial community sample from North Sea - COGITO 998_met_01 (SPAdes) (version 2) | ecosystem: Environmental > Aquatic > Marine > Neritic zone/Coastal water | place: Helgoland, sampling... | reverse complement strand
AACTTTTTAGAAAAAAGTTTAGACAAAAAAAAACACTTTATAGAAAAAAGTTTAGACAAAAAAAAAACTTTTTAGAAAAAAGTTTAGACAAAAAAAAACACTTTATAGAAAAAAGTTTAGACAAAAAAAAAACTTTTTAGAAAAAAGTTTAGACAAAAAAAAACTTTTTAGGAAAAATACATTTAATTATTTTTATATTTTAATTAATATATGACAAAAAAAGAAGATCAAGAAAATGATAGTAGTTTATGGATAATTTTATCACCAATATTTTTAATAATAATATTAAATATTATTAATTTAGTTTATATAACTACACAAGGAGGACTAATAGAATGGGGTATAAATTATGAAAAAATAATTAATTCTAATAAGGAAGATAATGGTGAAATACTTTTACCAAGTTATTTTATTATATTTCTTACAGTATTATTTAGAATATTGAAACCATATAATAATTAAATAAAAAAAAAATTTTTATTTTTTTTTGATTAAACTTTTTTCTAAAAAGTTTTTTTTGTCTAAACTTTTTTCTAAAAAGTTTTAAAAAGTTTTAAAAAGTTTTAAAGAGTTTCTAGTTAGAGTAAGCAAGACCACCCATACCACTCATAATTCTTAAGACGTTGTAATTCATAGCGAATAAATATAAATTAGTTACAGTGTCTACATTTAATCGTGCATTATCAATGCGTGAGAAGTTACAGGTACCAGAAGGTTGATGTTCAGCAGGTTTTAAACAGAATGAATACATACCAACACAGTGAGTATTAGCAGAATTTACTACAGGACCCCAAGTTCTATCAACATTATGTAATGATTTACCACAATGTCCAAGACCGGATTCATAAGGTTGAACTAAATGATAATAATCATGTGGCTGTACGGCAGCTCTATCATGACCATTTAATTGTAATTTTACATTACCTGGATTAGCACCTGCAGTCCAGAATAAAGCCTTAACAGGATGATTGAAATTCATAGTAATTGGGCCTTCATTTTCAACACCTGTATGCTGTACTTGTTCAATTAAGTATTCATGACTGACTTGAGCGAATCTTCTACGTTCATCAGTATCTAAATATAAGTAGTTAACTAATAATTTAGCATCACTAATTTCACAATCTTTAGTTCCTGCTACATCAACCGGATTCAATGTCATATTAATCTTAACTTCATGATATTGTAAAGCAATTAATGGTAAAGCTAAACCAGGATTTCTATTAAACCAGAAACGTAATGGAATGTAATTTGTAGCACCAACATTAGGTGTAAGTGCATCTGAACCATTAGTCATAGCCATTCTTAAATCATGACTTGTTTCAAATAATTCATTATAAATATCTAACCATTGAGAATAATGTTTATCTATTTTTTGACCACCAATTTCAACTTCTACTGTTTTAATTAATTTTGTCATATCAACACCTGTAAAATCATTAGCAGTTTCTTGTTGTTTAAAAATTGTAACATCAGCAAATGTTGTTGCATCGGCACTAGTATCTACTAGAATATCTACATCATTAGTATCTTTTAATGTAAATTCTGCAACAGTTCCCCCTGCTTTTATTTTTACTAGTGTATTAGCAGAAAGTGTAAAAGTATCTGAAAATTTAATATCCTTATTAAAATATACTACACTATCAGGAGCAAAAGTCATATTATTAGTTGCTGTAAGTTTTTCACCAGTATCTGTTAAAGTTACTGTACCTAAAACTACTGATGTATCACCATCATCAACTGCATGTGATGTAATTTTTAAGTAAATTTCTTGGACTAAATCACCATTTCTGGCTAAAGTACAGGTTACGGAACCTTCATTTGTAGTAGGAACACTACCACTGAAAGTTTGAGCAATACATTCTTTGGAGAAATTAGTGTGTCTTCTGTAGACAACTTTGAAAAAAGTAATTTGAGGATTACCTGTAAGATAAACATCTTGAGCACCCATTGCGACTAATTGCATTAAACCTCCACCCATTTTATATTATATATATAGAAAAAAAAAATTAAATTATTAACATTACTATTAATAATTTAATTTTTCATTATATTTTTTTATTTTTTTGATTAAACTTTTTTTAAAAAGTTTTTTTTTCTAAAAAATTATCTAGTTAGAGTAAGCAAGACCACCCATACCACTCATGATACGAAGGACGTTGTAGTTAAGAGCGAATATAGCTAATGTTCCGGCATCATCATTACCAGTGATACCACTTAATACTAATCTAGCATTATCAATTCTTGAGAAATTGCAAGTTCCAGAAGGTTGATGTTCAGCAGGTTTTAAACAGAATGAGTACATACCAGCATCAGTGGCAGCAAGAGCAAAAGCAGATAAAGTGCTGGTGCCATCGGTACGTCCGTTAACATTACCAACATGTCTTAAACCACATTCATAAGGTTGAACACCAGTATAATATAAATGAGATTGTTCAGCAGCTCTATCATGACCGTTTAATTGTATTTTAGCATTATAAGCAGATGTATTAGAATGCATACCATTCCAGAATAAAGCTTTAACTGGATGATTAAATGTTAATGTTACAGTTTTGTCTGTGGCATTGGCGGCAATGGATTCACCACCAGTGTGTTGGACTTGTTCAATTAAGTATTCATGTGAAACTTGAGCGAATCTTCTGCGTTCATCAGTATCTAAGTAAAGATAGTTTACTAATAAACCACCACAATCTACACCCATACTACTTGTAAATTCAGCAACAATCTTAACTTCATGATATTGTAAAGCAATTAAAGGTAAAGCAAGACCTGGATTTCTGTTGAACCAGAATCTTAATGGTACAAAACCATGCTCGGCAGCTAAAGCAACTTTTAAATCACGATTTTCTTCAAATAATTCATCATAAATATCTAACCAAGCATTATAATGTTTATCAATTTTTTGTCCTCCAATTTCAACTTCAACTGATTTTATGTCAGATACAGTTAATGTTTTGTTGAGGGCAGCTGTTAAATAAATTTCTTGAACTAAATCACCATTTCTTGATAAAGTGCAAGTTTTAGTATCACCAGCACCATTCCATTGTTGAGCAATGGCTTCTTTAGAGAAGTTAGTGTGTCTTCTGTAGACAACTTTGAAAAAAGTAATTTGAGGATTACCTGTAAGGTAAACATCTTGAGCACCCATAGCGACTAATTGCATTAAACCACCTCCCATTTTATATTTTAATATAAGAAAAAAATTTTGAATTAAATTTAATTAAATTAAAAAAAAAATAAATAAACTTTTTAAAAAAAGTTTTATCAAAAAGTTCTATCAAAATGATTAAATAAATTTTTCAATTAAAAACTAAAAAAAAAAATGATTTATAATTTTTATTAAACTTTTTTTAAAAAGTTTTTTGTTTAAACTTTTTTTAAAAAGTTTTTTTAGTTAGAGTAAGCAAGACCACCCATACCACTCATAATTCTTAATACATTATAGTTCATAGCGAATAAATATAATACACCCTCAGTGCCAACGCTTAATCTTGCGTTATCAATGCGTGAAAAGTTGCAAGTACCAGAAGGTTGATGTTCAGCAGGTTTTAAACAGAATGAATACATACCAACGGTTGAAGTTGTATTTGTAGATCTACCAGCTGTTACAGTATTCCATACTCTATCTGAATCCATTTGTTCACCTGAATGTCCAAGTCCAGATTCATATGGTTGAACTAAATGATAATAATCATGACCTTGTACAGCAGCTCTATCATGACCATTTAATTGTAATTTAACATTGTCCCAAGCAACACCAGACCAGAATAATGCCTTAACAGGATGGTTAAATGTCATATCAACATTTTTCTCAGATTCAGGACCTGTATGTTGGACTTGTTCAATTAAGTATTCGTGTGATACTTGAGCGAATCTTCTACGTTCATCGGTATCTAAATATAAATAGTTGACTAATAAATCAGCAGATACAGTTGATCCTGTTATTGTATCTCCATCTGCGACTGCTAAAAATTGCATATTAGTTTCTGCCGCTAATGTCATATTAATTTTAACTTCATGATATTGTAAAGCAATTAAAGGTAAAGCAAGACCGGGATTTCTATTAAACCAAAATCTTAAAGGAATATAACAAGTAGCAGAAGAACTGCTATCTGTCTCAGCAACAGAACTCATTACATTTCTATAATCATGACTTGTTTCAAATAATTCATTATAGATATCTAACCATTGTGAATAGTGTTTATCTATTTTTTGACCACCAATTTCAACTTCAACAGTTTTGACTAAATTTGTTACATCATTTGCAGTCCATTTACCACTATTAGTAGTGCAAGTTAATTTAGCTCTTAAATAAATTTCTTGAACTAAATCACCATTTCTTGCTAGTGTGCAAGTTACAGAAGAACCAAAATTAGCATTACCACTGAATTGTTGAGCAATACATTCTTTTGAGAAGTTAGTGTGTCTTCTGTAGACAACTTTGAAGAAAGTAATTTGAGGATTACCTGTAAGGTAAACATCTTGAGCACCCATTGCGACTAATTGCATTAAACCTCCACCCATTTTATATTTTAATATAAGAAAAAAATTTTGAATTAAATTAAAACTTTTTTAATAAAAAGTTTAGACAAAAAACAACAAATCCTTAAAATCTTATTAAAAATACAATAGTTTTTGACTATACTTTTTTAGAAAAAAGTATATTTTTGGTCTAACCTTTTTTTAAAAAGGTTTTAGAATTCCAATTTACATTTACCATGTTGAATATATAAGAAATTATAATTTACACTAAATACATCTACTGGTATTTTTACATTATTGTTTTCACTTTCTTTTATATAAAATGTTTGTAATTGTAAAAATTTATCATCTATACGAGACATATTACATAAACCAGATGGTTGTCTTAATGCAGGATATAAGCAAAAACTATATAAATAATAAGTTCCATTAATATCAGTATTTTCTTCCATACGTGTTAAGGAATCAATATTACCAAGTCCATGTTCCATAAGTTGAAGTAAATGAAAGTATTCACCATATTGTTCATAAAATAAATCATTATTATTAAATATTAATTTGGCTTTATCTAAAATATATTTATATGGTAATTTCCAAATTATATATTTAGACAAATAACTAAAATGTAAATCAATATTATTATAAATTCCATTAATAATATTTGTTTCTTGATGTTGAACTTGTTCAATTAATAATTTATGATTATTTTTTTTAAAATAATTTTGTTCATCTTTATCTAGATGTACATAATTTATAGCCAGTGCACCAATATTAAAATCCACACTAGATATTATACTATCACATATGAAAACATCTTTTTTTTTATTAGTAGTTATTCTAATATTTACATCACTTCTATATAATGCCGATAATGGTAATGCTGTTGTTGTATCTTTTGTAAAGAAAAATCGTAAGGGTATATATAATTGAATATTTCTATTAAACATTTTTGGTGTAATTGTTTTTAATTCATTATTAATTTTATTTAATGTTTCATTATTATTAAAAAGTTTATTATAACATAATAACCAATCTGTATTATGTTTTTCTATTACAAATTCATCTATTTCAAAACTTATTGTATTTATTAATTTTGTTAAATCTTCATTAATAAATTTTATATAAATAACATCACTATATGTATTACTATTATAATCATATGAATAATATAATTTATTATTAACAACATTAGATAAATCTATATTATGTGTTATATCATTATATAAATTACTAACAGTACCTGCTAATGATAATGAATTAATCTCACTAATTACTAAATTACTAATTTCGCTATGATTAGTTAAACTATAAATATAATTATATAAATGTAATTGTTCAGTGCCTGTGGAATCAAATTCATATAATACGCCGGATTTAGTAGAATTAAATTTATTATTTAAAGTTAATTCAAAAGTATCAGTAACATTTAATTTAATATTTAAATCTATATAACATTTATTAATTAAATCAGCATGAATAGGAATATTAGCATATGTAGATTTATTGAAATCTAATGGTGATTCAAATGAAATATGTATAAGTTCTTGACTAAAATTGGCATATGATTTAAATACTGTTTTAAAAAAAGATATTTGTGGATTACCTACAAAAAAATCGGCTTCACTGCCCAAATATTTTAGTTGAATTAATCCACCACCCATTATATTAATATATTATTAATATTATTAATTTTTTAAATAAATCTACAAAAATATAAATTATTCTATTTCAGCATTAAATAATTTACCATCTTCTATAACATATAAATTATAATTAATAGCATATGAATTTAATAATCCTGTTGAAGCATTTGCTTTATCATCTGTAAAAACTAATAAACGACCATAATTTACCAGTATGTCATTACTATTTACTATTTTATGACAGTAATATAATTCATTATAAATGTTTTCAGAATCTAATATTAATGTTTTTTCACCATAATCAAAATTAGGATGATATATACTAGTTGGTATATTTGAATTAGAATTAATATAAGATTCCGGATTACTAGTTACTATAATAATATCACAATTAATATTAGTAAATTTATATTTAACATTTGTATAAATTGAAATATCAGGTGACTGATTAATCTCACTAGTAATTAAGTCAGTAGTTACATAAAAATAATTACTTGTAAAAACTGTTGTAATATTAAAATTTATATTTCTATATATTGCAAAAGGAAAAAATTCAAGATAAAAACTAGTAACAGTATTTAAATTTATATAACCAGATATTTCACTTTTAAATAATGAGTAATTACATAAAAGTATTTGTTTATTATTATAATCATGATTATTTTTGAGACCAGTATTTAAAAATGGTAAATATTTCAATTCTTCATTCATATATGTAAATTTAGTATCATCATAATGAATATGTATATTATGAAAATTACAACGTTTAAATACAAAAATAAGCGATTTAACATATTCAGTAAATAATAAATCTATTTTATTTAATAAATCTGCTTTAATAGAAACTCTTAAATTAATATTTTCATTATAACTAATAGTTTCTATTAACCAGAACTTACGATTAATCTTTTTTTTAGTTTCATTTTGTAATATATAATAATCACCTATTAGATTAATATCATGTGCTATAATATTACGCTCATATGATTTATTTAAAAAAACTTTTACATGAATAATCTCATTATGTAATAAATAAAGTGGAATAAATCCACTGTTTTTTTGCATAAAATGAAAATTTAATGGAATATAATAAATATTTTTATTATTATGACTTGTCAATAATTTTAAGTTGTTATAATTATTTGGTTCTGAAAATATTTCACTATATAAAGTAATAATATCAGGTGTTAAACTATCAATTAATACATCTGATATATAAAATTCTATTTTTGTAACAAAATCAAGTATATTTACAATAGTATGATTTAGATGAAAAAATAATGCCATATTACCCAGTAAATCATAATCATATTTATTTAATACAATATCTAAAATATTAGTTGTATTAATATTATAATTATTTACTATTTCTATATTTTCTGGAATTTTAACAAAGTTATTATAAGATTTATAAATTTTCTTATAATAATTTATACTAGGATTTTTTGTAAATATTTTATCTTCTTCACCTCTATATAATAATTGTATAATACCATTAGGCATATTTATATATTAATTATATATTATTTATATATAAACTATGTATAAATGTATATTAATATTTTTTATATATTATAATATTCAATTTTTATTTGATTATGCTTATAAATCATATCAAGTAGAATTTTTAAAATCTATAGAAAGTAATATAAATATAAATTACTTTATATTATTTAATTTTTTTCATTTTATATTAATGTGTTTACATATTTGTGAAAAACATATAAATATGTTATTATTAGAACAACCAATAAAAAAAAATATATTTTATGATACTTTTGAAAAAATAAAAACAATGCCTAAATATTGGTTAGAATGTAATAGTCAAAAAAAATTAGATTTAATAATTAATAATGCGCAAAATAGTTTTTATGGTAGATATCATACATGTTTTGAATTATATGGTGCAATTATTAGAGTATGTATGAACAGTTATATATTATATACAATGAATAGTTCAATTAAATTATTATTTATTTATTTCTTATTTTATGTAGCATTTTATAATTACATAATATTAAATAGTCGAACTTATGTAAAAAATAATAATAAAACAAAAAGTAAATATGAGTTATTAAATAAGAATTTATATTTAAATTATTTCAATAGTTGTATTGGTAAATATCAATCGGATTATATTAATATTTTAAATAATAATAATCTAAAAATAAATAAAATTAATTTAGATAATCAAGTAGTAGATAAAATATATTTAGGTTCATTACAATTATTTCAAAAAGTACTTATGTGTATTTATATGTATAATTACATTAGAAATAATTGTGAAAATAAATGTTCTTTATTATTGTTACCATTATATCAAACAACAATAACATTAGTTTATCAGTTTGAATATATATTACATAATTATTATGGAATAATAAATCAAGATTTTACAAATTATAATAATTTTATAGAAATGTATAATGAAAATAAAAAAATTAATTACAAGTATACATTAAATTTATTTACAATTAATTATAAATTAACTTATCTTAATAAAAAATCATTAATATTTAATACTAATTTAATATTAAATAAAAATGATAAAATAATAATTAAAGGTCAATCAGGTGTAGGTAAGTCTACATTATGTAAAATTGTAAGTGATTATTTTAATGATTATATAACTCAAAAAAAAATATTATATATTCCACAAGATATTTATTTATATTTTGAAAATAGAACTTTAGAAGATGTAATTACTGAAAATGATTTAATGTTATTTAATAATGATAAAAATATACTTAATTATGTAATAAACAAATTAGTTCCATTTGATGATATATTAAATGGTTTTACAATAAATAGTTTAAATACGAATTTGTCTGGTAAATCTTTTAGCGGTGGTCAAGAAAAACGTATATATTTAGCAAAATGGTTATATTATTTAATATTAAATATTGATAAATATGATATAGTAATATTTGATGAACCTGATAAAAGTCTCGATAATCTTACATCTGAAAAACTAATACATAATATATTAAATAATAAGATTTTAAGCAAATTGTGTATTATTATTGTATCTCATAATAATTATAATCATAATTTATTTAGTAAAATAATTGAACTTGAAAATATTGATAATAATATACATTTAATTGCTAAAAATAGTACTCCCACGTCCTTCTTCTACCCTTAATATATTATAATTTTGTGCTATAACTTTAACACTACCATTTGTAGTACCACCTACTGTATTTATAGCATTAAATGATAATTCTAAATGTGATCTATTATTATCAATTCTAGAATAATTACATGAACCGGATGGTTGAAATTGCATAGGATGTAATGAAAATGAATATGTGTAAATATATTTTCGTGGACTATATAATTTAGTTTCATATGGAATAACATATCGGTAGTATCCTGCATCCATAGGTGGAATTCTATCTTGTCCATTAATAGTAATATATGCCTCATTAAATGTTTCTCCATATAAACTATTACTTGAAGTATAACTTAACCAATTATTACCTGTTTTCATGTTTGGATTAGTATTAATATCATTTAATATAACCCAGTAAAAACTTTTTACTGGATGACTAAAATTCAAGGGTACTTTTAAGGCATTTTTTGATTGTATTTCAATATTGCTTAATGTTTGGGTTTGTTCAATTAAATATTCTAATTTATTATTAGTAAAAAAACGTTTTTCATTTTCGTCAAGATGTATATAATTAGCAATAATAAAAGATGATACATTTGGTTCTACATATTGAAAATTACTAATATCCGATTTAATTAATTCTTCAAATTTTTTAAAAGTTATATTAACTCTAATTTCACTAGATTGTAATGCCAATAATGGCAATGCACATCCATTGTTTTTAGTAAACCAAAAATGTAATGGAATATATAATTTTTGCTTATAACTATTTTCTTCTAAACTAATATCAGTATTAAATTTACCTACTAATGTATCCGAACCTTGGTCATATAACTCATTATATATATCTAACCAGTTATAATCATATGTATCAATAGTTTGTCCTCCTATCATAAAAGATATTGATTCGATTAATGACAAACCAACACCATTAACATAACCTGCCCATGATTCATTATTATTAGCACTAACTATTTGTGGTAATTCTATATAAAGATATAAGTTTGATAATAAATCACCGTAGTTTTTAATAATACATGAATGTTGAGTTCCTTTTAGTTTTACTGGATTTTCAAATTGTAGTTTCTGAAGATCTTTAGAAAAATTACTGTAACTGCGATAAATACTTTTAAAAAATGTCATTTGCGGATTACCTGTTAAATATACATCCTGAGGGCCAATAAAATTTAATTGTAATAGTCCAGCGGTCATATTATATATTATAATTTATTAAAATATAATTTAACTTAAATAATTTAAAAATATATTCTTTAATATATAATATTATGGATATTAATATATCTAATAATAAATATTCAAACGTCAATGTTACAAATAAAACAAGATTATATAATTTTAATTTAGGTAATTATGATAATATTGTTTACATAAATAATATAAAAACAGAAACTAATAATAATTTAACATTAGATAAATCGAATTCTACTTATATAATACGTGATACTAATTCTAATAATTATAAAAAATATATAACCGAAATTATAAAATCAACTAAAAGCACATTTGTATCATATAATCATAACTTAAAAAAAAATGATATAATAAAATTGTATAACATAGAACGTTTACATCCTGATACTGATATAAATATAAATTTATTAAAAAGTAATTTACAAAATACTGACGTAACATATAAAGTTTTAAATGTAACCCGAAATACTTTTACATTAATGACATTTAATAATTCAGATTCATCACTAAATAATATAACAGATATACTAATTACAACATATAATAATATTACAGAAGGGTATTTTGAATTAGTACATACAAAAACATCTAATGAAATATTAAGTAAATCATTAAATATTAATATAAATAGTGACAATAGTGAAAATAATAATATTAGTGGTGATTATGGTATTTATTATAATCTAATTATAGATAGTAGTATTAATCAATTAAGAATTAATACTTTAAATAATGATAGATTTAATGGATTTGTATTATTTAATAATAAAGATATAATAGGACCGGATTATTTAGAAAGTGTATCTAATAAATCTACTTTAAATATTGGAAATATTGATTTAGAAAATGCAAAATTAGAACTAATAAATATAGAAAAAAATAATTGGTTTATTAAATGTAATATACCAAATAATACAATAAAATATGTATTAACATATGATACAACTATAAATAATTATAAAATAAATAATAATGAATTAAGTTTATTAGAATTCTATAAAAATTATACATATATTATTGATATTAGTGATGTAAATTTAAAAGATTACTTATTTGTTATTTTAAATTCAAATAATATACATTATTATAAAAATATAACTAAATTTGGAGAAATGGGTCACGAAAATTCTTTTATTAAAATATATGTTGATAATGATGAAACAGTTGACAATATATATACCTTAAAATATAAATCTCAAAAAACCAATAATATTTTTAACTTTGTTTCATTATATATAATTAAAGACATACCTATATATTTTTCATAAATAACAAATAACAAATAACAAATAACAAATAACAAATAACAAATAACAAATAACAAATAACAAATAACAAATAACAAATAATAAAGTATTTAGAAATAAAATATTACTAATATATAAGTACTCACTGTAGCTCAATTGGTAGAGCGTCTGACTGTAGAGGATATAAACATAGTAATCAGACGGTCGTTGGTTCGATTCCAACCGGTGAGAATAAGGGTTTTTAGTTTCACACCTTTAAGAAACTTTATTTGAGGTTTTAGTTTCACACTCAAAAAAAAAACAAGAAACTTAGCGCCCCCATGGTGTAGCGGATAGCACATGTGACTTCTAATCATATAGCCCGGGTTCGATTCCCGGTGGGGGTATTTTTTTTACTTAAACTTTTTCCTAAAAAGTTTTTTTTTGTTTAAACTTTTTCCTAAAAAGTTTTTTTCCTAAAAAGTTTACTTACAGAATAGAATATTGAATAATAAAACTAATCCAAGTAAATCAATCCAACTATCAATTGGTTTGCAGAATGTTACATATTTTACTAATAATTCATTCCATAAGAATTTACCTGCAAATGCTAAAAGGAATACAATTAGGAATAACATAATTAAACTTGTAAGCATATCTACGTCGGACATAGCCTGAACACCACCACCATTTTGTCTTTGATAATTAACAACCATAGCTCTAACTGAATTATATAACATATATAATTATATTAAATAAAAAAAATTTGAATTAATAAATATAAAATTAATATAAAAAAATGACACCTATAATAAATATGTATGTATAATTTATTTAATAATACAAATCAATATACAGAATTATGGACAGAAGATAATTCAGTAAATTCTTGTCACAATTGTAAAAATGACTTTACATTTTTAAATAGAAGACATCATTGTAGACTATGTGGTAAAATATTTTGTAATTCATGTAGTAATTTTTATATAAATACAAATTTAGAAAATAAATTAATTATAATTGAGGATTATTTACACGAGTGTTTAAATATAAATGATACAATTAAATATAAAAAAAAAAAATTATGTTATCAATGTTATAAATTATTATTAAATATAAAACAAATTGCTAAATTTATAAAAATATTTGAATTATTACCAATTAATATAGAAGATATATATAAATTATTATATGTAAATAAAATTTGGAATAGAAGTATTGTTTTTTATTTAAATAATTTTAAAACTATACAATATTCGAATATATCTAATACATTAACAAATACCCAACTAAGAATATTAAATAATAACAAATTACATATTTGTGGTCATAATAAATTAATTACATTATTTATTATAAATCACAATTGGAACAATTATACAAACTATGAAGTAATTAATATACTTGACAATTTACAGATTAAAAGAACATCATGTAAATTATTAATGTGTAATAATAATTGTAATGAAAAACTTGATAATTTTAATATATTATACATTTTAAAATATAATAAAAATAAAAATGTTAAGTTATATTTATTAAAATTATTAGATAAGAAACTAATTCACATATTTTTACCATTATTAATTGATTATATTCAAAATGATTATGATTTTATAATAACATTTTATATAATTGAAAATTGTACAAATATATCATTACTTATAGAGATATTTTTTCAAATGTTCATAATTATTAATAATACACATAATAGCATATATAAGAAGTCTTTACAAATAATTAAAAATAATTTGATTAATAATAATCCTGATAAATATAATAGTGTAATAAATTCAATAAAATTAATAAATTTATTAAGTAATATAAATATTAATAATATTAAAAGTGATATTAAAAATATTAATAACTTTATTAAAAATAATACTGTTTATATACCATTGAATAATGAAGATATTATAGATAGTATTTCTGAAGATATTATAATAAAAGATTCAAATACTAAACCATTATTAATAAAAGTTAAGTTTAAAAATAATACTTATAAGTCTTTTTTATTTAAAAATGAGGATTTAAGAATTGATTATATTATTAGTAAAATAATATTATTAATAAAAAATATATTAAATGTTAGTAAAATAGACACGAATTTAATTACATATAGTATATTGCCTATAAATAGTACATCTGGTTTAATAGAAATTATAGATGATTCATATACATTATATGATATAAAAAAACAATTAAATTTATCATTACAAAATTTTATATTAAATAATAATAAAAATCAAACAATAGAAATTATAAAACGAAGATTTAGTAATAGTTTATCTATTTACAGTGTAATTACATATGTTTTAGGTGTCGGAGATCGCCATTTAGATAATATAATGGTAACAAAAAATGGAGTTATTTTTCATATAGATTATTCTTTTTGTATAGGACAAGATCCTAAACCATTTTTTCCTTCCATGCGTATTACTGATGAAATGATTGACATGATTGGAGGTTTTCATAGTAATGATTATAAGAAATTTATAAATAATTGCAATACATATTATAACTGTATAAGAAAAAACACTAATATAATAAGTTTATATATATTTTTACTAAATAATATTAATAATACAGCATTTAATACTAAATCATTAAAAAATCATATAATAAAAAAATTTATAGTTATGGAAAGTGATATATATGCTAATAGTACATTAGAAGATACTATAACAAATTCAACTGATAATTATAACTATATAGATTTTTTTCATTATCATAGTAAGGAAAAAACGGTTAGTAAAACTGTTTTTAATTTATATGATAATTCATTATTATTAACAGACTATTTTAAAAAATATGTTCAAAATGTATATTAAAAAAAATTAAAATTAAAGTTTATTTTTAAAGTTTTTTTTTTGTTAAAACTTTTCCTAAAAGTTTCTTTTGATCTAAACTTTTCCTAAAAGTTTAATCTGAATCATCATCATCTTCAATTAGTTCATTTGGATCTTCTTTAGTATCCTCTTCTTCTTCATCATCTGAAGAATCAATCATACAAAATTCATTCTTATCTGGAATTCCTCCTTCTGGTTCCCAATATTGCATTTGATGAAGATTCCAAGTTACTCCAAATTTACCTCCAATAATCCAAATATTAGGAGTAATAGTACATTTTACCTTAGACCATTTTTTAACCTTATCTGTAATATTATCTAAATTTAGGTCCATTTTTTGTTTATTAGAATCAAATGCTCCAAAATCAAACTTTCCTTCTTCTTTCTTACTAGGTTTTAGTTTAAGTTTAATTGTAAAATAACGTCCATCTGGTTCTGCAGTATTTTTATCTTTAGATTCTTTTAGAAAATCTGAGAAACTTGCATCAACATAATCATCAGATGCTTTTTTTTTCTTAAAATAATCTTGACTATTTTCTTTTGCATTTGTTTTAACAAGTGCTCTTACTTCTTGGATTTTTTCAAATGCAGATTTTACCGAAGCATTAGTTTCAATGTCTTCCTTTGTAAATTGTACACTCATTGTAAATTTACTATCTCCTTTTTCTTGGTCTTCATATTTATCTGCCCCAAATCCTGTAATTTTAGGAAGTTGAAGTAGACACATACGTCCATTTTTTTGAATATTACCAAATTGTGCTCCAGAGCTCATCTTATTAAGATCGGAAAATGTTAGTTCGGTGGTATCAAGTTCGGAAAGTTTTGTGATATGCGATGTCTTAGTCATATTGTTTGTGGTGTAAATATAAAAAATGCAAAATCAATTTTAAAAATATTTTTAAAATATTTTAAAAAAAAATTAAAATTAAAATTAAAATTAAAATTAAAATTAAAATTAAAATTAAAATTAAAAAAAAATTAAAATTAAAATTAAAATTAAAATTAAAATTTATTTTTGTTAAAACTTTTCCTAAAAGTTTCTTTTGATCTAAACTTTTTCTAAAAGTTTCTTTAATCTGAATCATCATCATCTTCAATTAGTTCTTGAGGGTCAGTTTTTTTATCATCAACATCATCTTCATCATCTGAAGAATCAATCATACAAAATTCATTCTTATCTGGAATTCCTCCTTCTGGTTCCCAATATTGCATTTGATGAAGATTCCAAGTTACTCCAAATTTACCTCCAATAATCCAAATAT
>Ga0209630_10002959_pt1 | contig 15800 bp, 9 predicted proteins | sample COG_01_FD_184745 | JGI IMG/M metagenome (GOLD analysis project Ga0209630, IMG submission 184745) | Pelagic Microbial community sample from North Sea - COGITO 998_met_01 (SPAdes) (version 2) | ecosystem: Environmental > Aquatic > Marine > Neritic zone/Coastal water | place: Helgoland, sampling... | reverse complement strand
GCCGCGCGCGTTCCCGAATCGCCCTCTTTATCGCTCACGTGTAGTCGTGTACGTTGTACACAAGCGTATACATACACGTAGGGCTAGCCCTCTTCTTCGTACGAAAGTACTTTCGTACCTTCGTACTTTCGTACAACATAAAACATTTGTACGTGTACGTGTAGTCAATACTGTAAGTTGTTACTTCCGTACTGTACATTGTACAGTACAACTAACGCTGTACGTGTACTTCCGGAAATAAGTTGTTCGATACGCCCCATAACTCGATATTAATTTAAATGCTGTCTTCTGATTGGCTGATGATATGCGGATTTTGCCCACATTAATCAACACAAAACCAAATATTTAAGGTTATGGATAGAATTATTCAAGTCCTACTGTACACGTACGTGTACACGTACTGTACACGTAGTCACGTACCGACTAACTTTTATTTTATCGTGAAGAAGTTTACACGTACTGTACAGTACGTGTACTTTATTTTAAATTATGCGCGTGTAGAGTAACAACTTAGGCCTCGGACTAAACCATCCGGAAGTTTGCGGAAATCTGCCGGTTTCAAGCACTCCCGATCGACCCTCGGACTAAACCGTCCGGGAGATTTTAGGGTGGAATCTGAGAGCAACCGACCGCTGCGACGATCGATCATCAAGCGCGAGGCCCCGAAGAAAAAAAAGCGCGGCAAAACTGCATTTTTTTCGCTAAAAGTGAAACCACGCCCTTTCAAGCGCCATTTCCGCTGATTTCTTCGCAGTAAATGACATCATAGTCTTACAGCTTACGACGTTCGACGATATGTAGAGCAACTCTTCTCTCTATGACGTTGCGATCCGTGGTCTTCCGGGGACGCCATGACCGCGCAAACACGCGCCTTTGAGAACGGTGCAAAAAATACATCTCGAGAACCAAAGTATACGGGCAAACTAAATGCAGAACGACGAGTAAAAAAAATCGGCGTTTTCCGGGACTTCCGGGCCACAAAGTTCCGCACGGAAGAATGCGGCAATTTTCCGGACGGAACTTTTTTTTTTCCGTCCGGAACTTTGTTTCTTCCAGTCGAGCGAAATTTAAACCGTCGATTTTTGAGTTACCTAATTTTCCGGATGGTTTAGTCCGAGGCCTTACCTTCGTATAACTTTACAGTCGCGACCGTCAGCCTGGAGACCCCAGCAAAGAAAGAGTTGGCCAAATTCGGACGGCCAGGAACACGCACAAACAAGAACCGAAACTATGTCATTTGCGCACTCGCATCAAATAAACTTCCTTCCGAACGTTCCTCGCACGCTCTCCGCGAATAGAACACGCCGGAGAGTCGCGCACACTGCGGCAAAGATAGGTGAGTCTCTGTTTTTTTCGGTTGAACGAGAAACAGATTGCCAAGCGAGAGGACTCTTGAATTTCACGGTTTTCCTTTCTTGCTGTGAAATCTGCAACCAGACGTTAAGATTCATGCTGACAAAGACGCGGTTTTCCGCTTAAAATTTTTACTTTTGTTTTAGGAGAACCTGTCGAACGAGGGTACATCGATTCACTGCCCCCAGATCGAGCTGCACGACGTGCAGGAATAATTATGCACCCAACCTCCCTTCCTGGACGGTACGGCATCGGTGACATGGGACGTGAAGCATATGCCTTCGTCGACTGGCTTGCTAGCGCTAAGATGCAGATTTGGCAAGTGCTTCCACTCGTTCCACCTGGACGTCCAATTCCTGGTATCAGAGAGGACTATTGGTCTCCGTACTCTGGGCGTGATGCACACTGTGGCAACACACTAATCATCTCCCTGGACGAGCTAGTCAAGGAAGGGCTGCTCGCGAGTGGAGAGCTCCCCGAGGAATCCAGCTTACTGAGCAACGTAGACTTTCAAAAAGTAGCGGAAGTTAACGAACCTCTGATCTCGATTGCTGCCAGACGTCTCCTAAATAAACCAAACACTGACCCAATGAAACTGGCTTTCAATGAGTGGCGCGTCCGCCTTGAGATCAGCTCGTGGTTGAATGAGGCTGCTCTTTTTGATGCAATTTGTCACGAACCTGACAATATTGGAAAGGATTGGTGGGACTGGCCTGACGCTTTTCGTCGGCGAGAACCTGCAGCCCTTGAGGCAAAACGCGCAGCTTCTGCTGCATACATTGACGAATTTTGCGCTACACAGTTTATTTTCGACAGACAATGGTTAGCGCTTAAAAACTATGCAAATCTGAAAGGTATTTCTATCGTTGGAGATATGCCTATCTATGTTGGTGGCCATTCTGCTGATGTTTGGGCAAACCAAGCACTTTTTTCGCTAGGACCAGATTGCAAGCCTTTAGCCGTTGCTGGAGTACCCCCAGATGCGTTTAGCGAGGATGGTCAGCTTTGGGGAAGTCCCCTTTACGACTGGCCGATGCACGATGCGCATGGTTATAAATGGTGGGCTGGTCGCCTCGGAAGGGCTCTAGAACTTCATGATGAAGTGCGCATTGATCATTTTAGAGCTTTTGCTGCTTACTGGTCAGTTCCAGCAGATGCCAAGACGGCAAAGAGTGGCGAATGGATTGTAGGTCCAGGGGAAAAGTTCTTCAAAGGCATCAAAGATGCACTCGGTGATGCCCCCATCGTTGCAGAAGATCTTGGTGTTATTACCAAGGACGTCGTCGAACTCCGGGAAGCTATTGGTGCGCCTGGCATGGTTGTATTGCAGTTTGCTTGGGGTGGAGATGGGCATTCCCCGCATTTGCCGCACAACCACTATGAAAACTCATTCTGCTATCCCGGTACACATGACAACGAGACAACCCAAGGTTGGTATGAACAACTAGATGACACCACAAAACTCTTCCTGTCCTCTTATGCTGGCATTACTGAAACAGAGGGGGCTGCCTGGGGTTTTATCCGGCTAAGCATGTCAAGCGCGAGCAAGTCCTGTGTTTTTACGATGCAAGATGTCCTCGGTCTCGATAATACTGCTAGGATGAATACCCCAGGTGTAGCTCGCGGAAATTGGGCGTGGCGTGTTCACTCACCAGAAATATTTGCCATTAATGGTGTTGAAGCAATGAAACTTTCTAAGCTCGCATACTTGTACGCCCGTGTTGCTGAAAGTGGGCCGCAAGCCTCAGAAAAGAGGTCAGAGAATGAAAAAGGGGTGCCAGATAATGCTGCAGATAAGGTAGCGACAGATTTGAAAGCTCGAATGAGAATCTTTTTGGATTTGCTTTGAGGTAGTAGTATTTGTTTCTCTATATTCAGAGGAGATCGACAGCCTAATCATGTAACTTGGGTTGATACTGCTGCGTGGTTCGCTGAATTCGCGAAGTAATTACACTTTGATTTATTTGATTTATTTTCTGAAGTGAACTTCAACATGCTTATTCAACTCTAAAAGAACATAAGCGCGCGCACATGCCTGTAGCCTCTTTGTGTCCATTGTCAGACAATCAATCAACCGGAAATGATCCGCCTCGAGAACCCTGGAATAACTGACGTTTTGCTCTGATACGGTGTTTTTTTGGCAAAACAATGTTCTGCAACTGATATTCTTTGTGGTTTCTGGAAGCTCTGAACAAAAGCAAGCTTTTTCCAATTACAAAAGAATGCTCCTCAAGTTCTCGAGTTACAAAAGACTTCTTCGATGTTTGATCAGAGCCTATAGGTTTTCGTTGTAAATAGCTTGGTCGAATCTGTACGTTTCTTTGCACCGTTTTTTTGTAAAGAACATATTCCAGGTGTTCATGCACGCATCCGGAACCACTCCCAAGTAGCAAGTTTCTACATTTTTTGGCAGCATACAATACAAATGGCTCTTCAGAGAGCAATTGGCGTCTGTCAAACGGATAATGCGCTTTAATCGAGGTTTGCAGTGATGCTTCAATCGAATTTCCTTGGGCAGGCGGTGTTCCAGGATTGAGCAGTGCTGAACTTCCCAACGTTCTACACAAGTATATCAACCCTGAAAAAGGAGAAGTTTCATCTGGCACTTTTCTCAAGTGATTTCTCTCTGGAATATAAATAGGTCCAGTTTCGTCAGTATGACCCCAAATTACTGGTAAGCCATACAAAAACGGTTCGAACTTGCAAACAGAAACTCTGCTAAGCAACTCTGAAGACAAAAATGGCATGATATTTAGTGACTGGGTCACACGCCAGTGGTAGTCAAACAACTCCCATCTGATGAACCCAGTACACCTCACAATACCAACATCTTTGAACGATATAGAGCCTCGCTGCTCGACATCAGGTTCATGACCATTGATTTCGTATGTCGCGTGCAACACTTCTATGTTTTTGTTTGTGCAGTCAAGGAAGACACGCCCTGCATTTTGAGCAAGCACCTGTGCAGCCCAAAAAGAGAAATGGTCAGCAATAGTGGAAGGCAGATATCACAAGAAAGGTTCAACTCACCTCGATAACTCGCCCATGGGCAGCAAGATTCAGATTCCACCCTGCACCAGACATATCTGCTGTATCCTGATAAATACCGTCTGTAAGCAAGATTTGATCGCTATTTATGTAATGAAAAGTGTTTTGGCAGTGGGGCTGACCCCCGAAGCGTTGGCTTCCCAAGCAAGAGGTATTTTGCACACTCGAACGAAATTTCTTTCGCCGTTTCCAAGGATTTGCCAGTATCGCTTGAACGGCGCGATTTAAATCCCTAAATGGCAATCTGGGCGTTCCCTCTCCCAGGCTGTTGCTTCCGTATGTGCTGACATAAACAGGGCAATAAAGAAATTTGTCAGATATGTCAGCTGACCAATGCTTACCGTCGTCATTAGACAAGTGCACACTGGTAAGGAAACATGGCTGCAGGTCACCTGACTGAGTCATCAGAGAATCAGAAGGATACCAAGGAGGAGATATGCAGCGAACCCGCTCCGCTGTATCAAATAAACATTCGCCTTCTTTCTTCTCAAGTACACCAGTGAAGTTTTCGCTCAGGTCTTTCACAACTGCCACAAACCGAGCCTTCAATTTTTCTGATGGGAGAAAGTCATTGCCTATCACGTATACTTCGGTGTTCCCGCTCCAGGGTCCCCGTGCAACATATGCACCGGCTTCTTGCATAGTTGATATTTTGAAAAGTTTTGGAACAGTGTTTCTATATGTGAAATTTCCAATCTCCTTACTGTATTGTAGCCCATCATTACTAACAAAAAGTGTGGCGAGCACCGTCTCGTAAGAATGTGAAACGCAAGGGGGGGATGCGCACTGTATTCTTCGGTATGTTAGCCACTTTGCCTCAGTATATAAACTTATACTATTTCTGACTGATGTGGTGAATGAAAATTTGAAAAGACAACTATTCAGACTCGACGGCTCAAACCTGCTGTAGCCAGACACATCTATTCCGTCGTCATTGTTCTCATGCGGTTGGTCTATAGTGATAGTGATCACAGTGCCACCAGAAAAGGGACCAGTGTTGTTGTCCATGGTAAATTGTCCGGAGGGTCGAGTGCTCCGGTATGTAAACAGTAACGTTCCGCTCGGGTGCAACGCAGAAAAGAAATCGGCACTATACGTCGTGCCATCCATAGATAAAGAAATGTACGTTGTACCAGCGAAGCGGTTAAAAGGAGAAGTGCAGTAAGCCTTCGTATTAGTAACAACCTGAGCGGGAACCATAACTGAACCGCAGTCAACGCCAGCGTACAAGCAACTGAAACGGCACAACTCGCGACCAGTGTGAAAAAAACCCGAGCCACGGATAGTAATGTCGGTTCCACCCTCCCGCGGACCAGACACTGGAGATAAATTGAAGAGAGCGATTACATGACCAGAAGTGAGAGGATCCAAGTTCGCAGTCCGCTGGTACAAAAACAACGAGTCAGCCTGTGGAATAATCGAGCTATGGTTCAAGCGAGAAGAAGAGATTGACAGTGGCGCAAGTTCGTTGTCGCCACTATAGTGCGTCACGTCTTGAGTCATATGCCGTCGTGGGGGAATAGAACGGATTTTGTATACCTCCATCAAACTAGCAGACACCGCTAATTCAGTTACAGGACTCTTTGACTTAGTAAAGTGAATGTGAACACTTGAACACGTTCGCTTCCCATAAAAAGCATGAAACTTCCCTGTGTAATCATCTGCAATATCACTATCTGGATCCAATCCTTTCGTCAGGGAAAAGTGGAAAAGAAGTATACAAGCACACAGCGATGCGCCCATCCCTTTAACGTCCGGTCCGGTTATCCCGAGTTGAGCCTGCCAGAGCAAGTACGGTCGGGAACAGGCGGTTGAAGTGCCGACTTCTCGCGACGAAAAGACGAGCACGACGATCGATCAGGATGTGCAGCACGAAGCGTGGTCTCAACCGGCCGAAGTGACGTCGAAATAAAGTTTTTCAACAAAGTCGAAGTTTTACCGCGGATACTGGGTTCATAAACCCTCGAGCCCGATGAAATCGCTGCGAGCATTCGCAAAAACCTCGTTTGCTTGTAGTCGCACTGTACAGTGTACACGTTAGTCGGAGCCGTCTCTTCGTAGTCGTACACATGAAAATACTTCCATAACATTGTAGTGTACATACTGTACACGTACACGTACGTGTACACTGTACGTGTACAGTAGGCCCTATTTTAAGACTATTCTTTTTTTCGATAAGTTGCTTCCACAAAGCTGCTTGCTATAATATACTTTCGTACGAAGGTACGAAGGTATCAACTTTACAGCAAGGCCACAGCGAGCGCATACTAAATTGTATAAACTTACGGTGCCTTGTGCGCCTTCAGCTTCGTAGAATGCCCGCCGGTGGTTTTCTGCGCGTAACGTCACAGTACACGAGTCCACGATCTGCACATTGACACATCGGTTGCAATAGTTGTCAGTGTGTAAATATATATATAGTCACGAAATGGCTAGTTCAACCGACCCGCTCGCTCGCAGCATAAATGGTTTGAATCCCCAGGTAAGTTGCACCTTTTCAGGGCAAAGAATTTTGATTGACTAGCACATACTGATCGTGACTTTGAAGGCAATCATTGAAAAAATTACTCGAACGAAAATATATGAATCGCCCTTCTGGAAAGAACGTTGCTTTGGAGTGAGTGCCGCTACTCTTGTCGATCTTGCGATGAATCTCCGAGCGTTCGGGGGTGTTTACGGCAGCAGCAGCAAGGCAACGGATTTCCTCTGCTTGACACTGAAAATGCTTCAAATTCAACCTGACAAGGAGGTTATACTCGAGTTTATAAAAAATGAGGACTGTAAATATGTTCGCATTCTTGGTGCATTCTATCTTCGGCTGGTTGGAAAATCGTTCGAGGTATATCAATTGTTGGAGCCTTTACTTCTTGACTATCGTAAGATCAGACATCAGACCTCTCAAGGAAATTTTGAACTCATGCACGTAGACGAGTTTGTCAGCGCACTTTTGACCAGAGACAATTTTTGTGACATCTCCCTACCTCGATTGACACACCGGCAGTTGCTGGAGACGTCAGGTCAACTCGAGCCGCGATGCGGTGTCGCAGTCAAGCTACGCGAATGACGGTTTTATCACAATTGGCTGCTGCGCAGTTACTTTGTAAACTTTTTCAGCAACGCACCAACTCTACTTTTTGCACAATTATAGTTCAGAGTCGGGTTGAGAGCACGAGCTTCGCCATATCTTTGGATGACAAATAACTTCATAGTCCACTGGGTATAACTTGTATACCATTCTTAACTTTCTTTTACGTGAGTTTCGCCTCTCGCTCGCCTGTCTCTGACCGTTTGTGCAAATATCACCTCAGTATGTTCACATTTGTGTGACTTCACACAGCGTTCAGTTTGACGGACTTTCTGAACTCCTCCTGAGTTTATCAATCATCTCCAAGAAATAAGCTATTCGGTGTCGTGTACGGTTTTCTTTAGAATCGATTGAAGAGTATATAGGAAGAGTCTATGATTGAATCTACATTTGTTCTAAAAAGTTGAAAATTTATCACCTCAAAGATAAGTCATCATTATAATATAAGTGAATGACAGGAGTGAAAAAGTCAGAAGGAACTGATAGCTCGTCAAAGATCTCAGAGTCATCGAGCACGTCATTTTCATCCAGCGTCTTGTTCATGTCGAGCTCAATGAAATCGACATGAACCTTCCCGACCACACAAGTCTTCCGCAAAACTTTCCACGTATAGCTTCTTGCGTGCCAGTTGTACTCAAGGTACCGTTCGCGAATTCCAGACACTTTTTCCTCTTTTGGAACTTCTAGGATATGTTCTTGACCCGTCAACACATTCCTCAGACGAACTTTGCGAGCCAGAGATGTCAATCTGCCAATAATGAGTGATTCATCCTCCCACCAGGGAATTGGCACAATAGCATCAGTGTCTACGTTTGTCGAAGGTGCATCGATCAGCACGCTGCTATCAATAAAGTAGGGATGGTGAATATTCATCACTGGGTCAACATTCACTTTGACGGAAAGGTCCAAGTTGGCGGTCATGTGGTCAAGATTGCCGGCACTGCAATTGACAAACCATCTAGAAATGTCAGTCCCAGCCTCCTTTCTCAAGAGGTGGCTCCATGAACCAAGACTATCAAGGACGACGTTCGTAACGTTGAAAACGTTCCCATGAATGGAAACCCAACAATCATCAGGAAAACTATGGGTTGCTACCTGTGAGAACATGAGAGTATTTTAATGCATCAAAACCTAATGATTTATCCGGGATTTCGCGAAAGACAACCAAAACGATATACGATACCAAAAAAGGGCACAGAGAAGGCAAGCTGCAGGCACCGAAAGATCGACTAACGATGAAAAATGATGTTGTAGTTACGTAGAGAACGAACCTCGGAGCGGGTGAAGTAACGCATCACAGTCTGCGAAATTGTTCCCCGTACGATGGGGACAACTCTTGGGAGTCCAGACTACGGGTGAAGACGTGCATTTCCGAAACTCGTTCGAAGGTGTAGTAGATCTATCTTCGTACGAAGTACAGCGTTTTACGGCGTACCTTCGTACATGTACAGCCATAATAGTAAATAAATAATGAGTACAGTACAGTAGTACGCCCTTTAAGCCCTGAATTAGCGTGAATTGACGGAGCTTAAAGGGTTGAACCCTTCGGGTTCTTTTCACCCTTAACTCTGTCGCATCAACGCTAATTCAGGGCTTAAAGGGCGTAGGCCTTCCCTATAAACATATTTGATGGTGAAAATACTACGAAGGTACGAAAGTACTTTCGTACTTTCGTACTACGTTGTAGTTGTACTGGTACCACTATGTACAGAAGTCCTTCCGCACTACGTGTACATTAGAGCTACTATGATCTGTACACGTACGTGTAGTTCTGTACACGTACACGTACAGTAGGTAAAAACCAAAAAATGAAAATTGGAAACCGAAGTGAGGTCGCCTCAAACCAAAAAGTATACTTAAAAAACTACCAAAATGTATTCTGTATCTATTTACATCTCGCGAACCGAAGCCAAGGAAGTCCGATTTACTATCCCAGATTTCTTGTACAGTACACGTACAGTACGTGTAAGTAAAAGTTTACTTAGTTTTTCGAAAGGCGAAGACTTTTGCGGGTGGAGCGAAATTAGACCGTCGATTGTGAGTTAAAACTGCACTACTTTGAAATACTTACTTATTTACCTTCGTACCTTTTTATCCGGCAGTCATGTACGTATTTTTACTAAATACAATAGTAAGTTATCCCCTGGTGTACACGTGTACGTTTAAATATACACATGTATTGTACCACAAGTGTACCACACAGAAGATAGAATATCACTGATATGGAATATGGAAATAGAATACTTCCGTACCTTCGTATCTTTCTGTCATACTGTATCTTCGTACGAAGATAATACTTCCGGAAATAGAATTTACTTTCGAAAGTACGAAAGTAGTACATCCGTATGTAGCTTCGTACGAAAGTACTTTCGCGAAAGTACGAAAGTACTTTCGACACTACGTGTACACGTGTACAGAGGAATACCTTCGAAGGTACGTTTTTGGAATAGTCTAGACGGAAAATCCTAATCGGGCACGATTTTACCCGCTCTTCTCCCCGCGTGTCTCTTTATCTTTTCTCGTTCAAGGAACTGTGTGGAAGACTCTCGCACTATATTAACGCGGATAAGTTCTGAAAAGTAAATCAAAGACGATCTTTCCTTCTTGCAAGGCAGCACTCGAGTGTTACACTGGTGACCGTTTGCCCTCTTACCGTGTGTAAACATCTGCTATGTTCAGTGAGTAAATGACTACAGCTGATGCATTCCGCATGACATACTTCTATTTCGATGGAATCCTCTGTTGCCTAGGACAATCATTGGAAATTACTCGCTGACCTTCGTTTTTCTTGTTTGCTCCAACAGAAAATACTTTCCAGGCAAGCTCGTTATTTTCTGTCAAGTGACCTCGTGAAAAGTCTTTATACATTTGTTACATATCACTGTTTGCAGAGCGGCTTTCTCTCCATCTTATACAGCATCGGTAGTCAGCCCCTTCAAATATGGGACAAAAAATGCCGAAACGGCCACATTAAGCGCATCACAGACAGCGACATCCAATCTTCTGTGCTTGAAATTATGGGAACAAACGTACATGAAGAACGCTAAAAAGTTTTTGTTTACTGTTTTTGATCTTAATTGACAGGTATCCACCATTTACATTTCATGTCCAAATGCGCAAAAACAAACTTTGGGAGTGAAGCTACCATTCCTCGTAATGATTATCAAGAACTTGAAAAAGTATTTCTCTTTTGAAGTTCAGGTATAATATAGCATTCTTTTGCTAATATATTTCGAGTTAAAGTCATCCCGCTCTATATTTTCGACTGATGCGCATCATATTATTTATCTTTCCCCAGGTGTTGGATGATAAGAGCGTGCGACGCCGTTTTCGCGCGTCAAACTACCAGGTTTTTTTGCTTGCTTTCACCTACAAAATAACTTTCGTTGTTGACACCTCTGTGCGTGCTTTCTGCAGTCAACGACGCGTGTCAAACCTTTCATTTGTACAATGCCCATGCGGCTCGATGAAGGATGGAATCAAATCCAATTCAATCTCTCTGACTTCACCCGTCGTGCTTATGGTACTGTTTGCACTTTTGCTTCTAATGTAGCTGTCTTCCTTTTGACATACTAACCACAACGCAACTTTTCTAGGTACTAATTATATAGAAACACTCAGAGTTCAAATCCATGCAAACTGCCGTGTTCGCCGCATATATTTCTCTGATCGTTTGTATTCTGAAGAAGAGCTTCCTCCTGAGTTCAAGCTCTTTCTTCCAATCCAGGCATGATAATATTTTCTCCAACATTTGTTAGTTATTTAAACATTTGAACTTTCGTTTCATCACGACTATTATTGAATCTTTTCAGAAACCTTGATGGATATATCCTGTTGGAACGCAACAAGTAGCACGACTTCGAAATGGTTTGTACGTATTCAACTATGTTAATGAAAAAAATGACATAGGCACAGGCGTGGATGCTTGATAATCACAAAAAGGTTCACATATAATTATTGGAAGTATCTAGCTAGCCGTGCCCAGCCCCCTGTAATGCGTACGGTTTCCTAAATAACTTCCCGTTCGTATCTGTTCGCAAGCGAGATATCAAAGTAGACCACGAGAACACTCACTTAAATGGGGTGCACCTTCACATACGAAGGCATGCGTGTGAGATGACTTCAAAAACTTGTTGAATGTAAAAATAAAAATGGATAGACTAGATCGAATATTTCACTGCACGAATCATTGTCGAAAACCTGGTAAGGGATCAAAACCAGAAAGAACCAGAGCAAAAAAGTACAACAGTGTTCCACATATCGCCGAGATGCACAGCAACACTGCATTTCCAAGATGTGTATTTGAAGAAATTAATCCCGGTGCAAATTGCTGGTCTAGTATGAAGTGAACATATCCCGTTGTACCCGAGCAAAGCACAGAAGCAAAAAGTACTTTGACAGTACTGATGAAAAGTCCATCAATTTTTATCACTCCTATCTGTACATGTAGTTCAATTGTTTAGTGATATGTCCTACATCCTGTCATCGTGTTTCGCTTACCTTTTTTATTAGTTCGCGAGCTAGAATCAATGACGTAAGGCAGGTTGTAATTACGGTGGATATAACAATGCCTAGGAAGGGATCCGTAAGATGAAGTAAAACTAAAACTGGTGAGAGCAGAAAGAAAAAAAAAATCGTCATACCTTGAGCACCACATGATAAAAAAAATGTAAAAAACCAGTCAAGGAAAAGATTGACAGAGACTGCAAGAAATGATATGCGAAGTGGCCGATCACCGTCTCCTATGAATTCATGAAGAGATTCAGGTACAAATAGTGCAAATGAAAAAAAAATACCTATCACATAAAATACCCGAAGGATGAGGTCTCTGACTATAGAGAACACACCACCGGCCATGTAAAGTGAAAATAGTGTCGAAACGAGTTCACAAGCTTGTGTATCAAAGGCCTGCGAAGTCAATGAATAAATGTCGTAAACAGTAATTTAGATCATGAAGTCCAAACGAAACCTGGCGCTCAAAAACTATGGTGACAATTGGATTTGCCAAAGGTATAACTATGGCCACGACTAGTGACGTAAACACGAATGTCCCAACTAGCACCTATAAACACATGAAAAAAGGTAAATAAAAAGAGAAAACCAAAAATTAAGAGCACGACCTTCCCAAGTAAGGATCGAAGCAGGTGCCAATGCACTGGATCACTGTGCAAGGCGAACTGCGGAACGAGTGAGACCTGTAGACAACTTATGAGATATGTCTTGAACACTGTTTTTACTCTGGTGTAATAAATTCCTCAAAATAAATACCAGCAAACTCGTGGAAAGTATCCCGAGAGGAGTACTAGCGAGCAAACTCGAATACCCGATACCTGGAGCAAGTATCTTGGCTATGCAGTGCTAAATAAGACCAGCGGTTTTTCAACGTACCAGCGGCTGCATGAGGTAGAAAGGAGGCAAAAAAGGTATCCGTACTCGAAGCAATCTGAAGCATCCCTATATGATTGTATATATAATTCAATGAACAATGAAGGTGAGGATGTTATCCCAACCAGAAGTCATGCACGCTTGTAACAACATACTCAAAGAAGCCCGCAAACCTAAAGCAAAATACTTACAAAGTAATAAGAGTAAGAAATGATACTATCGAAGGGCTGGCTTCTATATTTAAAAACATATGCCGGTGCTGCCTCACCCTGCGAACCACAGGAAGCCAAGCTACTTAAAAGAAAGCTGCCACTTTTATAATGCGATCTTGAAAATACACGAAGTAAAACGTATTGAAAAAATGAGCCAAGTAATGTGCCTGTCATGTTGCTCTAATAGAATCATATTTCCAGCTTCTTCGAACAGGAACACATACCAAGAGCAAGCAAGTTTTCCGCCTTGTATAAGTAAGACGGTACTTTACAAAATCTAAAAATATCTGTAATGAACTGCTGTGATATGACAGCAACAATCTGCAACTCTATATGTCAGATATGATTGTGATGATAGAGATTAAAACTTGATACGAAAAAAAATCCAGGAGTAGTCCTCGTTCATAAGGATTAAAAACTGACCGTGAGGCTGGAAATTGCTGGTGTAAACACTGATAGTCCAAGCTGGGATATTGATGTCAGTCGAGCCATGCTTATAACGTTAAACGCCGGCAGCAAATGTCGATATCGATGAAAGCCGAGGAATTAAATGAATTTCTGCACTTTTGCTCGACTGCAGAAAAAAATGTAAGTTGACCTTACCGCGAGAAAGATACATGGCGCCATCATACGAAGGTGAGTGGTTGCTGTCAATGAAGACAGCAAGTGAAGACCCGGAGAAAAACATCGAATGATGAATCCAGAAGAGAAAAAAATTGACAGGCTGCATACAAAAAGACGAGTGCTTAGCAAGTACAGCATTCTTGCACCCAATAACGAGTACGTGCACTTACCTGAGCACAAAGGCAGTTATGGTTATAAATGTGACTAGACAGTCAACTATCCTTCGGGAAGTTGCCCGATCGCTCTGAGTGCTAGAAAAAAGGTTCAGTTATAGCACTAGCTCGACTTCTCCATGTATTAACGTAATGAGCCAACCTGAGAGCAGTAGCAAGGGCGCAGTGGACCGGACCATTAAGCCCGCCAAAAAGAAGGGGGTGACACAGGGTAAAAATATTGGTTTACCAACAACTTACGAAGGCGTGTGAAGAACCGAAGAAGGCAATCATCGTCTTCCTTACCGATCACGTTACAAAAGAAAGATGGAACCAGTGCAGCGTGGCTGTAAGAATCCACCACCTTGAAAGAACTGTTAAAATCCGAGTTTCTGGGAAACTGAAAATGAAAGATACCAGTCCCACTCCAAAACGAGCAGCAGTGACTATCTCTCGTGCCAAACCGATAAACTTGCACGCAACAACTATAAAACCGACAAAACTAATTGAGCACCATCTTTCCTTCGAGGAACTCGAGCTTAAGGAGGTATCGGTCAAGTTTCGATGAGCGAGAGGTGCTGCACGGTATCGCTGGACTGGACAAAACAAAAACCCCAAACAACGAGTCTTAGTTCTGGACCACAATTGTGGTACTTGTTTGTGCACAGGAATATTGAACGCAGCGCGGCCACCATTATCGAGGGCGAGGCAAAGTCTTGGTCCTCGACTAGGAGGGGTGCAGTGGTTTAATATGAAAGTCGTGCCCTCGTATTCTGGCCAGACAATCCAAAACAAGCCTAAAAAACCAAAAGACAATTTGCACCAGAAAATTCGACTTATTTTTTTATTTTCAAACACTGCCAGACCTTCCAATCCCTTTGTTGAACTAAACTTGAGAATGATGCGCTGAAACAGTATTGCATTGATCAAGTCTATCAGCCGGCGTGCTTCCTAATGCATGGCTTTGTTAATGACGGGACAAAGACGCAATACGACCGGAGGACGTTCTGCAAAGGTGCGGGTATTTCAGAGTTGGCACACTTTTCATGATTTGACAGACGGGCAGAAAGTGTTTAATGCGTTGCAGCGACGTGTTATTCACGTGGAAACATACAGTAAATTCAGCCCCAAACATCCAACCATAATTAGCTAACCTGAGAAAACGGAAGAAGACGTGCGTGATCTTCAGAGCTGAAGGAGATTACGAAGTGCACGCGAGTTCGAATTTGAACTTCAAGACTTACTATCATAATATGTACGAAGTACTTTCGTACGAAAGTACTTCCGGAAGTACAACGTACTGTAACGGTGTACATGTACAGCTTTACACACTACATACACGCACGTACTGTACGGAAATACGGAAGTACGGAACGAAGTACGGAAGTATTTCCGGAAGTACGTGTACCTTCGAAGGTACTTTCGTACGAAAGTACAACTACACGTGTACACGTACGTGTACACGTGTAGCCCTATCTATTTCGAAGATATTAAACTTCCGTTACACGCTTCTGGCGTCGCCGAGAGAGCGCGGACGCCGTCGCCAGAGTGAGATGAATTGCGCTAAACACCGCACTGCGTCGATCGATGCGAAAAAAACGGGCGATAAGTGCAGTTATGCTGCGACGACGAGGTGCTGAACTCGCGCGCGCGGAATGTCCCTCGCATCTTCGGTTGCCGGCCGGCCTTTTTTTCGCAAATCGATGATTCCGCTGCGACGTCCTCGTCGCGGCGTCGTTTACGACGTGTTCTTGACATAAAGTGGTATCATTTTTTTACACGAATCAAAGAATCATGGTGTTCAGAGTATTTCATCCCACTGTGGCGACGGCGTTTACGGGCACTCAGCGACGCCAGAAGCGCAGAACTTGCGCGGGGGGGGGCGGGGTGGGTCCAGAGTCTCCAGAGTCACTCACGCGTTTCTTCTTCTTCGCGCGCGCC
>Ga0209630_10002958_pt1 | contig 15810 bp, 15 predicted proteins | sample COG_01_FD_184745 | JGI IMG/M metagenome (GOLD analysis project Ga0209630, IMG submission 184745) | Pelagic Microbial community sample from North Sea - COGITO 998_met_01 (SPAdes) (version 2) | ecosystem: Environmental > Aquatic > Marine > Neritic zone/Coastal water | place: Helgoland, sampling... | reverse complement strand
GTTTTATATTCGCAATACAAAAGATTTCAAGCGGTAGTTTATACGGAACAGTAACAGTTGATTTGGATGTTATTCCAAGATCAAATAGTCAGTTAGACAACGTTACTGTAAACACTACACAAGACAGTGAACAAACAAGTATTGACGCTGGTTATACTGCTAACGACATGACTTTAGTGCAAAGCATATCAGGAAGTGCTATTGAGTTTAGCAATGCGTACACTTTCCCAACAGCAGATGGCACAAACGGGGAAGTATTAACTACAGACGGTAGTGGTACACTTAGTTTTCAAGCACTTGCCGCAACAGATGTCACAGTTAGTGCTAATAATAGTACAGATGAAACCACTTATATTACTTTTGTTGATGGAGCAACCGGCTCTCAGGGTTTAGAAACAGACACTGGATTAACATTTAATCCAAGTACTAATACATTAACTACGAGCGTGTTTTCAGGTACAGCAACTACAGCTCAGTATGCTGACTTGGCAGAGAACTATGTTGCAGATGAACAGTGCGAACCAGGCACAGTATTAATATTTGGTGGACAACACGAAGTAACAGCCAGCAGACAACCAGATAGCAACAAGATTGCTGGTGTAGTTTCCACAGCACCAGGTGTTTTAATGAATAAGGACTGTGAAGGTGAGTTTGTGGTAGCTCTTGCATTTACTGGTCGTGTGCCTACCAAAGTTAAAGGTACTATTAACAAAGGCGACATGATGGTAAGCAGTAACATAGAAGGCGTTGCGGTAGCAAGTAATAATCCTCAAATAGGAACAGTTATAGGAAAGGCATTAGAAAGTTACGACTCAGAAGAAGTAGGGGTTATTGAGGTAGTTGTTGGTAGGCTGTAATGAAAAAACTTTATCGTACCAACTATGAAGGTGAGTTTGTAATTGATGGGTACGTCTTAAAAGAAGGAAGACGTTATGAGAATAGAGAGTTTATACCCAACACCATAGTAAACAACCAACATACGAGCAAGGCAGTTGCCATTGGCAACGGTACTTCTAGACTTGTTATCGACCCAAAGAAAATAGAACATCATGCAGGTGGTCATCTAGGTAAGTCACGGCTACAAAGTTACGGATGTAATGCAGTATACAGAGACATGAAGCCAGATTTTCTTGTGTCTATCAATAATTTTATGGTAAATGAGATTGTTAGGAGCGGCTATGCAGATAATAGTGTAGTATTATCAAATAGCAATAACTGTATAAACCATCCTGGCAAAGTTCACCTTATACCATATGCAATAAATTTATGTGTAGGTGCTATAGCACTTTACCTAGCATGCTTTGATGGTCATAAGACTGTTTATATGCTAGGTTATGACAATCAGGACGGTGAGTCTAATAATAACGTGTACGCAGGCACAGATAACTACGCAAAAAAAGATCATAAAGTTAGTAGTAAAAAGTGGGAAGGCCAAATTAAGCGTATCATAGACACATACGATGATGTAGATTTTATATGGGTGGCAGGAGGAACTTCTAGATTTCCTGAGGACTGGAGATATTGTGTAAATTTGCGTCAGGTAACTGTTAGAGATTTCGTTTTAGAAGTGGATTTATAGTACTCTATCCATTGTATCTAGTTTATCTTTAACCACATCAAAGTTAAATGTTTTCCACACACCCGGATGTAAGGGTTTAGGATGGTCTTCTATATATACCCAACAGTATCCTTTGTGTTCCTCGTTTAGTACGGGAATAAACTCTTCGTCTACAGTAAGCAGTATGGTATGGTATACAAACTTTTGATTTTCGCTTGTAAACGTTTCAATAGGTACAAACTTTTGATAGATTAATCTACTACCTAACTCTTCTTCACATTCACGTGCTAGGGCTTGTGCGGTAGATTCACCATTTTCAAACTTGCCTCCAGGAAGTCCCCAGGTGTTGCCATAACTGCATTTGTCTCTTAACAGGAATAAGTATCTTCCAGTTTTGTTTGATCTTATTAATGCACCACAACTGTTTATAATGCGAGGCTCCAAAAGCCCTCCTTGTATTGACCTTCATAAGACCTAACCCATGCGGATCCAGTCCATTTGTATTGATAATTTGTGTTTAAGTTGCTAACATAGTGTACACCCGCCTGTTCGCTAGAATCAAAACTTACCGACCAGCGACTACCGTCGTACTCAATGATGTCATTTTTATCTGCAATGGGATCATCAGTACTACTATCAGGTTCGAGGCCTTTCCATGCATCTGCACCGTCAAAGTTGTTGGCGTCTCCTATTGGGTTCGTCAGCAAATAACGTGCGCCAGCACTAGGAGCACTTAATCCACTGTTTGGTCCCACTCTCTCTGGATCTATAATAGCATTAACAGGGCGTATGTCGTTTGTGGGAACTGTGTCTGCATCTATAGTAACAAGTAACAAACTTTCATCTGTGGGGTGTAATGCTATAGTACCTACAACTTCAGTGCCGTTTTCGTCTGTTTCGAGCCTAATTTGGCTAACTCCGGCCCTTATTTCTCCGAAAAGGTTAATAAAACTGGGCCAATCTGCTCTAGTGCCTACTTTAGTTACAGTAGTGTCTCCTATGTTACTAGTAGACTCTGTAATAGTATCCTCGTACTTTAGTAATTGTGCCTGACCGTTAAGGTACAATACACCGTAGTTTTGCGGGCTAATGCGTTTGCGTGTAATTAAGTTACCAACGTCTTGGAACAGTGTAGGATCAAATTCACCTTGCATATCCCATATACCTGTAACTATTCTTTCGATAACACCTAGTTTCTTAACTTTAGCAGGTGCGCTAATAAAGATAGGTATCTCAAATGTTAAAGTAGCATAATCAATGTTATCGTCTATACCTTGTGGTATTGCTCTGTTAGTCCAGAGGGTGTCAATTAAGTTTACTGTACTTAAACTAGTCCAGTCAACATAGTTATCTGTTGCTTGTATTTCTAAACTGGGATTAAACAATACTAGCATCTGCTCTAGTAGTTGCAACTTTTGGTCTGTGTTACTTGTCCATATATCTGCTTTAAGTGTCAACTTATATGGCACAGGCATTAGTCGTTCTATAGTGAATGCATCACCTTGAATGTTTAAGTAACTGTCTGTATCAGGATCGTACTTACGTTCCCTAACACCAATCTTACTAATAAAGTTAGGTTCTTGTATACGAGCTCTGTCATACTGCAATCCACTTACGTAACAACTAATCATCGGCACATTTGCCATTGTGTTCTCACTGTTGCCACGTAAAATTTGCGCCCCTTGCCTACTTACATCACCATAGCGTACAGGCACTCTTTGCAAAACTCTGGAACCATCTTCATCTTTACCAAATTGTACTTCAAAATTTGACATAACTCTTATAAACTGCAATAAGAATCTACGTATTTGTTCATCGTAAAAAAATGTTTGAGACATTACTCGTTATCTGCCTTTGCTGTTAGTACATCACTAAGACCTTGACGCTCTTCATATGTCTTACCGTCAACGGTTGTATATGTGTTTGAGTTGTTAACAAATCCGCTACGTTGTGTCTGATTGCCTGCACCTGGTGTAAGACTTGTTCTAACATCGTCCTCAACCTTGACCCAACGTGTTCCGTCGTATCTAAACAAGCGATTTGGCTTATAGTCCAAACGTAATGCAAAGTCTCCTTGTACAGGACTTGCTGGGAATGTAGTACCTGAGCTAACAGGAAAGCCATTTGGTGCTAGACCATCGCCAACCAAGTAACCCTGCTGGTCACGACTTGGTGTAACTCTTGTGTTGGATGTGTCGTTTACAGAATCATCACTAACTAGGCTAGTGTCATCTGAAGTTTTACCTTTAGGATTAAGTGCCTTGCCGTTTTCGTCTGTGGGCACAACATAAAATCTACTGGTGTCATATCCACTTTCAGGAACTTCCTCTTCTGCTTGTGCTATAATAGCGTCGTTAATTTCAATATTTTTATTATATTGACTTAATAAATCTGACAGACTTGTGTCGGTACCTTCTGGATTGTATTCCTCATCTGTGCTACCATTAATCTTATTAATGATATCTTTGTATTCTTGACTGTCTACTAGTGGAGTAACTTTAACACGCCAGAGATGGCTCCACCAACTGGCACTGAATCCTTCACTTGCTCTTGTTGCGTCTTGCACAACATAGTAACGTTTTAGTGTTGCGGGTAGGTCATCATCAAGTGGCTCATAGTCTATTAGGTTTTGTAATTCTAAAACGTCACCGTTCATAATCTTACGACCTAATATATCTACCATTTCGTTGTGGTGAAAAACTATGTACAGAGTATCATTAGCATTTAACAGTCCAAACTGTGATAAGTCAAAATCTTGCGATTGTGGTTGGTATACACCACGCATATTATAAATGCTGGTATCATACTTGCGGTCTCTGTTCTCTAGGAACAAGAAGTCCTGTATGTTTTTCTCACTTTGGTTTGTGTAGTTTGGCTGTGTGGCATCAGCTAGATCACCAGTTTCTCCGCTAGCCGCATTTGGGCCCAGGTATTTGTGTACATTAATGCCTACTCCACCTACGGTAAACATCTCATTAATGCGTTGATCAAAAAACTTGTAGTCTGCGGTATGCTTACCGTCTTTCCATAAACTTAGTCTAGGCACAACTTGGGTCCTTATTGCTATATTTAGCTGATTGACAACTGGTCGGACTGGTTGTATACTAACTGATAACTAATAAAAACAGTGAGGATACTATGGCAAAAGCAAAAATCGAGTTACCTAAATTAAGCAGACTTAAGTTTGATGCTGACGAGATTAGTAAACTGACGCCATCAGAGCGTGAGAGTCAAATATCTAAGTTCTTAAATCACTATGGCTATGCATATGGTCAAAAAGAACTTAAAAAGCACATAGCAAAATGGATGCAGAGCACAGGAGATTGGGATGCAAAAGATCCAGCCAGGGTTATCGCTGGCCCAGATGGTTGGTTTCCTGGTACACTAGGACGTTTAGGTAAAGCATGGTCTGATGGTTGGGTATTTAATTCCAAAGAAGTGGAATATATGCAATCTGAAATCCGCAAGTATCTCAATAAGTGTGATAATGCGTCCACTGCCGTAGTTACGAGTCCTGCAAAACAAACTGGGATGCCTGAGTTAACTATTCAAGACAGGATTAAACTTAAAATTAACGAACATATCGGACACTTTGAAGAACAGCAGGATTTGTTATCCACTGTGGGTAAGGTAGATCCAAAAGCATTTGCCTATCTAAAGAAGGAGAACGTCCCACAAAATATGCTTAAAGGCATTGCAGAACCGTTTATGGAACGTTTAGCAGAATGGCAAGAAGCCAAAGCAGGCACTTGTGAGGATCTTAAGGAAGGATATAGTCATTGGCAAGCGAAAGACTACAAAAAGTATTTCGCCTTTGTGGAAGCAATACTGGCAGATATAGATGCATACGCTAAAACTAAGAAAGCAGTTAAGGTTGCTAGAGTTAAGAAAGCACCTAACAAGCAGAAACTTGTTAGCAAGGTTAAGTATGCTAAGGACAATACGCAGTACAAAGTTGCAAGTATCGACCCTGTAAGTATTATTGGAGCAACAGAGCTTTATGTGTTTAATGTTAAAACTCGTAAACTAGGTAGGTATGTTGCTGATAGCCATATGGCTACATTAAGTATAAAAGGCACTACTGTTATAGGTTTCGACACGCAAGTAAGCACACAAAAGACTTTGCGTAAACCTGAAAGGCAGATACCAGAGTTTACAGGCAGTAGTAAAGCCGCCAAACGTAAGTTCTTAAACGGCATCAAGAGTGTAGAAATTGCGTTAAATGGAAGACTAAACTCAGACACAATTCTGTTACATGTACAATAAATACATGTAACAGGATTAAAAAATGGCCACACTTATTGAAAAGCGACAAGAAATAGAGGAATACATTAACCTACGTCTAGGCGGCCAAATGGTTGATGTAGAACTTGATAAAGAGCACTATGACCTTGCTATTAATAGGTCATTAACACGATATAGACAGAGAGCAGAAAACTCTCAAGAAGAAAGTTATGCTTTTTTAAGTCTTAACAAAGAGCAACAAGAGTACACATTGCCTAGTGAAATACAAGAAGTACGTCAAGTGTTTAGACGTGGTATTGGTAGTGTAACAGGTACTACTGCTAGCCAGTTTGAGCCTTTTGCTAGTGGTTACTTAAACACCTATATGCTAGTTGCTGGTAGAGTTGGCGGTTTGTTAAACTATGAGTTGTTTACACAATACCAAGAATTAGCAATGAAAATGTTTGGTGGCTTTATAAACTTTACATTTGACAGAAGCACAAAGAAACTTACAATTGTGCGTAAGATCCCACAAGACGGTGAGGATGTATTACTTTGGTGCTATAACTTTAAACCAGACGTTACTATTCTTAACGACCATATGATTTTTCCTTGGATACAGGATTACTCACTATCACTGGCAAAACACATGTTAGGTGAAGCAAGAGAAAAGTTTGCACAAATTGCAGGTCCACAAGGTGGTACAAGTTTAAACGGAGCAAGCCTTAAAGGTGAAGCAAACGCAGAAATGCAAACATTAGAACTTGAACTGCAAAACAATATGACTGGAACTCAGCCAATGTGGTGGGTTACGGGCTAGACTTCAATGCAACTTTAGTTTATAATAACTAGATGCAAAAACAAATTATAGGTATCGTAGGACTTATCGGTTCAGGTAAAGACACGATTGCAGACTACTTGGTAAATTTTCATGGTTACAGACGTGACAGTTTTGCTAACACACTTAAGGATGCTGTTAGTACAATATTTGGTTGGGATAGAGATCTTGTGGAAGGACGCACAACAACTGCTCGCCAATGGCGTGAGCAAGTTGACGAATGGTGGGCACAAAGACTAAACATACCTAACCTTACTCCTAGGTATGTATTACAGCAATGGGGCACTGAAGTTGTCCGCAAAGGGTTCCACGACGATACTTGGATTGCTAGTTTAGAGAATAAACTTCGCAATAGTAAAGATGACTCTGTAATTACTGACTGTAGATTCCCTAACGAAGTTAAAATGATTAAAGGCCTAGGAGGCAAGGTTCTTCGTGTTAAGCGTGGAGAGGATCCTGTGTGGTACGACACAGCAATAACTGCCAATAACGGTGACAAACAGGCATTAGATCTCATGCACAATAACTACAAGGTGCATATTAGCGAATGGGCTTGGGCCGGTACAGACTTTGATTACACTGTGTTAAACAACGGTAGTATCGATGAGTTGTACGAAGTAACTAGAAGTCTGGTACAACCCCACTAGGTCGCCAACCTAGTTTCATCATACTGATCTCAGCACCGCAATTTAAGCATACACTAATTAAATTACTTTTATTATTGTTGCCTAAGTCACCGTCTACATGCCAAACCATAATCTGTGCTTTGGTCTTTGACTGAAATCCGCATTTCTCACAACTTTTCTTTTTCTTATATCCTGCCTGATGCCATGCAGGTATTTTTTCAGGATCTTTTCTGTCACGTCTTATACATGTATCACATCTAGAACGATAGTAAATTTTACCCTGTTTTTTGTAGTTTACTGCTACTTGATTCTTGCTACAGGCTGGGCATATTCTACGTTGCATACTCTTATTTAATAGATACCTTTAAAAGGGCAACTAACAAGGACCATTTTAAGCATATTCTATAAATACTACTAATTAACATATTGAGGAATACTACGATGGCATTAATTTCACCTGGAGTAGAAGTAACAGTTACTGACGAGAGTAACTATGCGCCTAATCAATTGGGATCTATCCCTTTAATTGTATTAGCGACAGCACAGGACAAATTGAATCCTTCTGGCACAACAGCCACAGCAACTACAGCCGCAAATGCAGGCAAGTTAGTAGCCGCAACTAGCCAGAGAGAACTTACAAGCCTATTTGGTACCCCAACATTCTATAAGACAAGTTCAGGAACTCCTATTCATGGTTATGATATTAATGAGTATGGACTGATGACAGCGTATAGTTTACTTGGTGTATCTAATAGAGTTTATATGATTAGAGCAAATGTAAACACAGCCGAATTAGTTGGCACTACAGTACGTCCTACTGGAAGCCCTGCTAATGGAACTTATTGGTTAGATTTATCAGACACTCTTTGGGGCATCTTTGAATGGAACAGTGCTACACAAGCATTCACTAACAAAGTGCCTACTACTATAACAAGTACATCAGACTTAACAGGTGGTGTACCTAAAACAAGTATTGGTAATATTGGTGACTACGTAGTAGTTACAACTAATACTAATAACCCAGTTTACTACAAGAAGTATGACAACAGTTGGGTACTAGTAGGAAGCACAAGCTGGCAGAATTCGCACGGAACTGTTATAGCAACAACTTCTAACCCAACACTAACAAGCTCTGAAGCCATTATTATTAATGGTTCTACAGTAACATTAACAGGAACAACAGTTGCAAGTTTAGTATCAGACATTAATACTGCAAGTATTACAGGTATTACAGCATACAATGCAAGTGGACTGTTAACTATATTCGCAGACAGTACAGCAACATCTGACGGCAGTACAGCAGATGGAGCAATTGTTATAAGCAATAGTTCAGGAACTCCATTAGCTGACTTGGGCATTACAGCCGGTACTTACTATAGACCTGCATTAGCGCAAGCGGCTCATACAAGTGTGCCTACTTGGAAAACAAACGATTCAGCTCCTAGACCAACAGGAAGTGTCTGGATCAAAACTACTACTGCAAACGTTGGCGCAAGTTTTGATGTTAGTTTATATTCTAGCACAACTGACGCATTTTCAGCAGTAAGTGCACCTGTGTACGAGAATGACCAGTCAGCAAATAAAACTTTAGATGCTACTGGTGGTGGTAAAAATATTGGAGCAGGTAGTGTTTATGTGCAGTATGATGTTTTAGAAGACGATTCCGCAACATACAAGTTATATAAGCGTACAGCAACAGGTAACACAACAGTTACAGGAAGCGTTGCAAATCCTGTGTTAACTGGTGGTAACACATTTACTATTCAGCAGAGTGTCCCTAACAGTGAAACACTAAGCACTGCTCAGACAGTCACATTAAGTGGCACTGATGCAGCCGGACTAGTTAGTGATCTTTTAGCATTAGGTCTATCACAGATTACTGCTAGTGTTAACAGCGCAGGTAAAATTGTTATTGAACACACAGGCGGTGGTGTTATTGTGTTAAAGAACACATCAGGTACCCCTCTTACAACTGCTGGCATCACTACATCATTAAGCAATGTGAGAGCAGGTAACGATTCAGATTTAATAGTAAGTAACTGGATACCTTTAACTTATACAGCAAGTCTAACAACACCAAATGCAGATCCTGTTACAGGCACACTTTGGTACTACAATGCAGTAGATGATGTAGACGTTATGATACATGATGGTACTGACTGGAAAGGTTATCAGACACTAGCCGCTGATGCAAGAGGCTATGACTTAACTGCTACTGATCCAGAAGGTGTTATTGTTTCCGCTAGTGAGCCTACAACACAGAGCGATAGTACAGCTCTTGTTAGTGGTGATCTCTGGATTAACACAAGTGATTTAGAGAACTATCCAGCACTTTACAGATACGATGCTGGTGATGCAGAATGGACTTTGATAGACAACACTGACCAAACATCTGAAAACGGCATTTTATTTGCTGATGCAAGATGGGATACAGATGGGACAACAAATCCTATTACCGGTGATATACCGTTAATAACAGATTTACTAACATCTAACTATACAGACTTAGATGTACCAAGTTCTGCACTTTATCCAAGAGGTACATTGCTGTTTAACACACGTAGAAGTGGTTATAATGTTAAAGAGTTTAAGAACGATTACTTTAATGCAGATGATTTCTCAGGTAGTTTGCCAACAATTAAAGATGCATGGGTAAACAAGGCAGGCAATAAGTCAGACGGTTCACCTTACATGGGTAGAAAAGCAGTTAGACAAGTTGTTGTAGCCGCTATGAAGTCAGCATTAGATAGCAATACAGAAATTAGAGAAGAGCAAAATGTATATAATATTATAGCCGCTCCTGGTTATGAGGAGTTGACTGCTAACATGGTAAGTCTAAACAATGATAGACGCAACACTGCATTTATAGTTGCAGACACCCCGTTTAGATTAGCACCTAGTGCTACTGAAATTAGTAACTATAATAACAATACTGGTGCATGGTTAGGAATAGGCGCAACTACAACTGATCCGTATGTTGGTTTATATTATCCATCAGCACAGAGTACTGACTTAACTGGAAGTACAATTGTTGTTCCTCCTAGTCACATGGCATTACGCACAATAGTTAGAAGTGACGATGTTAGTTTCCCTTGGTTTGCACCAGCAGGTACAAAGCGTGGTTTAGTTGATAACGCTACACAGTTAGGATACGTTAATGCTTCAACTGGTGAATTTACACTTGCAGGATTAACTGAAGGTGTAAGAGATAGTCTTTATGAAAACAAGATTAACCCTATTACATTCCTTCCAGGTATTGGTTTAACAGTATATGGTCAAAAGACACGTGATCCAAATGCACCAAGTTCACTTGACAGGATTAATGTTGCAAGACTTGTTGTGTATATGAGAACTAACTTAGACACATTAGCAAAACCATTTGTGTTTGAGCCTAATGACAAGTTGACCAGAGACGAGATTAAACAGATCGTCGAGCAGTTATGTAATGACCTAGTTGCAAAGCGAGCCCTAAATGACTATGTTGTTGTATGTGATGAAACAAACAACACCCCAGTTAGAATTGATAGAAACGAACTATATGTAGACGTTGCTATTGAGCCAGTTAAGGCAGCTGAATTTATCTTTGTTCCAATTAGATTAAAGAACACAGGTGAAATTGCAGGAACTAGTGTATAATAAAGTACGTATATTATGGGAGCCACTAGGCTCCCATTTATGCAAGTAGTATACTATAAATACTACTAACAAGGAGACAAGAAATGGCAGTATCAAGTTTAAACAAATTTACGGTACCTTTAGCTAGTGACCAGTCAGCAAGTACACAAGGTTTGTTGATGCCAAAGTTAAAGTATCGCTTTAGAGTGAGCTTTGAAAACTTTGGTATTACAACTCCACGTAGTGAATTAACAAAGCAAGTTATAGATTTTATGCGTCCTTCAGTTTCACAAAGCAGAATGGAAATTCCAATTTATAACTCTAGAGTTTACTTAGCAGGCAAGCCCGAATGGGAGGCAACTACTGTAAACTTACGTGATGATGCCCAAGGTAATGTTTCCAAACTGGTTGGCGAACAGATGCAAAAGCAATATGACTTTATGGAACAGTCTAGTGCGGCATCAGGTATCGACTACAAGTTTATTACAAGATGTGAAATATTAGACGGTGGTAACGGTGCATTTGCTCCAACTACATTAGAGACATGGGAACTATATGGTTGTTTCTTAACCCAAGTTAGTTATGGTGATGTAGCATACGGCAGTGATGAGCCAGTTACAGTACAAATGTCAATTAGTTTTGACAATGCAGTACAAACACCGCTTGGAACTGGTCTTGGTACTACAGTTGGTAGAACAGTGGGTCAGACAATTACAGGTTAATCGTAGTAACACAGTAGTATAAACTAAGCAGGGTATATAAAAACCCTGCTTTTTTTATGGATAAATAATAGTATGGCAAATTTATTATCGGGTGTGTTTCTGAAAGGCTTAGGTGCCGCCAGTTCTGCTATAAAAGCAGGTACTGGTTTAGACGTCACTGACAGTCTTGGCAAGCAATTTAAGAATCTAGCAGATACTGCTACAACAGCAGATTATATTAAAGACTTTAAACATGCACAGCGTATGTTTTTGGACAACAATTATGCTCTTGCTCCAAAACATGGTTCGTTATTTCATGTAAACATAGAACTTAATCCTCAGTTTAATCCGTTAGACAAAGAGCAAAATATTGAGTTAGGTATGTTAGCAAAAAATGTTACATTACCTGGGTTTAATTACGACACAGAACAGTTGCATGCATATAATAGGAAAGTTAACATACAAACAAAAGTTAACTACGAACCAATTACAATAGAGTTTCACGATGATACAATAAACGTAGTAAAACAATTTCACGAACTCTACCTCAAACACTATTACAGAGATGCAGATCACGAAAACCCTGTATATGATCCTAACTTAAGTACATACGGAAATAGAACAACGGACCAATGGGGATACAGTCAAAAAGAAGATGTTCAAGGCAACTTTATTGCTAGAATTAACGTGTATAGTCTAAGCCAAAAGACATTTACTCATTATGTTGTTGAGAATCCTATAATAACAAGTTTCCAACACGGAAGGCACGAATATTCAGGTGATGCATTCATGTCTAGCACAATGTCTGTAATGCCAGAGCAAATAAGATACCTTGGAGAAGGTGTAGTAACAAGCGATCAAGTAAGAGGATTTGGCATAATACATTATGACAACGAACCTAGTCCACTTCAGACACTGGGAGGAAGAGACACAATTGTAGGCAGAGGTGGTGTCTTTAATACTATTGGCGGTATTGGCGACAAGATTGCAGATGGTAATTTTTTAAGTGCCGCCCTAGATGCATACAGAGCTAGAGACACCTTTAAAAATGCAGACCTTAAGAAGACAGCTCTAAGAGATATCACAGGGCTTGCTACAGATGTATTACGTGGCAATAATACGCAGGGTAAGTATTTCTTTCCTTCAATATCTAACCTAGTCGATAAATTTGGCTCCAGTGAAAGCAAGTCCACACCAGACAGTTCATCTAACAGTGGCGTATCAGGTGTTAGTCCAGCGGGTCAGAACGTAGGCTCAAGTAACATTACTATATAAGGATTTAAAATGGCGATCCCATCTAATCTACCTAACCTCAAAGCAGAATCCACACCCAACTATTTTAAAAATTATTTTGTAAAACAAGGGTTTGTAAGTGACAATCAATATGAGGCTTTAATTGGGTTGCTGATGAAAAGAACAGCAAACAAACAGTCTGCAGAATATCTTGCAGGCGCAATTATACAAGGAATAGCTCAACAGGACACTTCGTTTAACGATATGTTTGATTATATCAAGGCGGCAAACAACACAGAGTTAGACGCCTTTCTAGCCTTTTTCCTAAATAATACTCGTGTAGGCACAAGTTACCTCGGTGTAAACAATCCAGGAAATCAGAATCCATATATTCTTCGTACTATTTTAGTATGAGCAAGTACGCACAAGGCAAATTTAAACCTAAAAATCCTGCCAAGTACATAGGTAGACAACTACCAACATACCGTAGTAGTTGGGAGCAACGATTTATGATGTTCTGCGACACTAATCCTAGTGTGCTAAGTTGGGCAAGTGAGCCTGTCAAGATACCGTACTTTAATCCTGTAAAAAACAAGCAAACAATATATGTACCTGATTTTCTAATAGAATACTTAGACAAAAATAAACATAATCACAAAGAATTAATTGAAATTAAGCCACGCAATCAAACACTACTAGAAAAGACTCGCAGTCAACGCAATAAAGTAGCATGGGTAATTAACCAAGCAAAATGGGAAGCCGCAGAGTCTTGGTGCAAACAGTATGGGATACTGTTTCGTATACTAGGCGAAAACGAATTGTTCCACACTGGACGCAGTAAATAGTAGTATGACTAAGAAATTAGAAGAGATTTTTAATATAGAAAATGACGACTCCGTAACTGAAGTCGAGGCTAAAGAGTCTATTCCTGTTAAAAAGACATTTATACAAGACGTAGACAGTGCAATAGATAAGATAGATACAGCTCTACCTAGAGTTAGAGATCTAGACGATACTAGTGATAAAGAATTAGATGACCTTGCAGATTTAGCAACTGATAAATTTAACGATTTGATGGATCTTGGTATGAATGTTGACAGTCGATTTAGTGGCAACATATTCCAAACAGCAAGTCAATTACTAGGTCATGCTATTACTGCTAAACAAGCCAAATTAGATCGTAAATTAAGGACAGTAGACTTACAAATTAAGAAGTTGCGATTAGACAAGCAAAGCCAGAAAGAAGGCACTGATGATTCTGAAATAGAAGGCAAAGGAGTAGTGCTGGACAGGAATGCATTACTACAAGAGATACTTAAGAACAACAAATAAAACTAGCATAATTTGCTAAATACAAAACAAGGACTGATGACCATGAAAACATTTACAGAATATTTAACAGAAGCCACAGACAAGACATATGACTTCAAAATTAAGACATGCTGTGAGCTAGATAAAGACAAGTTAGATGCCATGGAGAATGTACTAAAAGCATACGACATGGTATCAATGAGCAAGCCTAAAAGATTGCCAATTAAAGAGCATCCAGGAGAGTTTCCTAACAAAGGACCTATTGAGGTACATGTTATTGAAGCCAGTGTTAAGATGCCTGTAACACCACCGCAAATTAAAGAAATGATGAAACAACGTGCTGGTGTTAACGAAGCAGACATTATAGTATACACTAAAGGGCAAGAAGAATCCTATGTTGCTGACCAAGGTGCTGAAGCAGACGGCGCATTACTTGAGAAAGACTTAGAAAAGTCAGACAACAGTGAGCACGGTACAGAAAAGTTTAAGAACAGCATGCTAAAAGACTTAGAGTCTAGCATTAAGCATGAGTACGCAGATCCTAACACAGAGAAAGGTAAGACTTCAAACGACCTTCCGATGGGAGACAAGAGTCCAATGGGATCTACAGCAAATAAAAAGCCAGAGCCAAAGAGTTCTGCTAGGTAAGTGCAATGAACGAAAGAGAACTTACAAAAGACGAAATGTCAGACAAAGAAAGATATGTCAAAGGCATGAAGAGCGCAAAGAAAGATTTTAAAAAGCGTTACGGTGACGACGCAGAATCCGTAATGTATGCAACAGCAACAAAAATGGCCAAAGAAGGCTTAAACGAAACCGAGGAGAATAGCGTGAGTGACAAGAAAGAAAACGTCCAAGCCGAGGAAAGACAGGAAGACCTTAACTGGCTAGAAGACATTAAGAGACTATCAGGACTAGACAACACATACGAGAACAGCGTAGATGCAATGAAGGAGTATAAAGTTGACGAGTCTGAAGAAAAATCAGAAGAAGTAATTGCTGAAGGCCAAAGCCCGGCACAGAAAGCGGCATTTAAAAAGATGCTAGATGCTAAACAAGGCAAGAAGTCAGACGATGACGTTGAAGAACAAGTAGAAGAAGCAAGTGGTGTAAGAGCAGACACAAAAGGTAAAGTTGATAAGTCAGAAAAGAAACATTACCATTGCAAACTTACCAAAGACGACAAGACCAAAGGTGTTCGTATGGTTGCAGACGAAGGCGAATCAGAAGCTGACGTCAAAGCAAGATGCAAACGTGAGAACATGGGTTGGGAACTACAGAGCATGAGAAAACTTGACGAGTCTCTAGACGAGAATGACGATAAGAAACTCCCACCTGAAGGGTCAGATGCTCCTTATGTAGATCCTGAGTTTGCAAAGCATATGGCTGATGTAGAAAAGAAACAGGAAGATGTTGAAATGGAAGGCAAGAAAAAAGATCATGATGGAGATGGAGACATCGACAGCAATGATTACTTAGCCGCTAGAGACAAGGCTATTAAAGCCGCTATTGCTAAGAAGAAAGGCGACGTTGAAGAAGGACTAGCAGAGCTTGCTGACTTAGTTGCACTTGCTGGGTTAGAAGGCAAAGTTGAACTAGACGAGCTTGCTAATGAGCCAGGACAGGGTACAGAAGAAACAGCAACATACAGCGTTTCAGATGTGATCGACCAAGGTAACGACTTACATGCAAAGTCAAAGCAAC
>Ga0209630_10002952_pt1 | contig 15829 bp, 13 predicted proteins | sample COG_01_FD_184745 | JGI IMG/M metagenome (GOLD analysis project Ga0209630, IMG submission 184745) | Pelagic Microbial community sample from North Sea - COGITO 998_met_01 (SPAdes) (version 2) | ecosystem: Environmental > Aquatic > Marine > Neritic zone/Coastal water | place: Helgoland, sampling... | reverse complement strand
TATGAGAGCGACCCGCGCGCCTATCTGGAGCGGACCTTCGAGGAGGTCGGCGGCTACAACCAGCTGGTGGTGCTGAAAGACATCCGCTTCGTCAGCTTCTGCGAACACCACATGCTGCCCGTCGTCGGCGTGGCCCATGTCGGATACCTGCCGACCGACCGGGTCGTGGGCATCTCCAAACTGGCGCGAGTCGTGCGCGGCTACGCCAAGCGGCTGCAAATCCAGGAGAAGATGACCGCCGAGATCGCCACCGCCATCGAGGAGGTGCTGCGGCCGCAAGGGGTGGGCGTGGTCATCGAGGCCGAGCACAGCTGCATGACCCTGCGCGGCGTCAACGTCCCCGGCGCCAAACTGACCACCAGCGCCCTGCTGGGCGTGGTCAAGGACGACCCTCGCACCCGCGAGGAGTTCCTGCGCCTGACCCGGGGCGGGTAGGCGGGAGCCAGGCTGATCGGATTTGCCCCTCTTAATCGGCGGGTCATAGATTCGAACCCTACATCACCCACCACCGTCCTTCAATAAAATCAGCCACTTACACCCCAACAGACGGGCGATGCCGGTCTGGCTTGGCCGTTTAGAACGGTGTTTAGAACGGTAGATTTCGGGGAGTTTCCAACACTCTGGACGTGGTTCACTTCCGGTTGATCGCACCGATTCCCGCAGACATACGGTGTCCGCCTCGCGGATCGCCAACGATCCCAATGCCGCTCACGATCACGCCAGTCAGAGGAGGTCCGGATGGGCGAACACATAGGGCGGCGGTTTCTGCGAACGCCAGAGGCCAGCGAGTATCTTGGTCTGTCGAGCCGGACACTCGAGAAGCACAGGACCTACGGCACCGGCCCGGTCTACAGAAAGCTCGGCGGAAGGGTCGTCTATGACCTGGCGGACCTGTCACACTGGGCCGACAGGGGCTTGCGCGCTTCGACGGCGGACCCGCGCCCCCATCCACGCCCTGCCTCCCCTCAGTTGGCGTCGCGACACTCCTGACTTGTCGCAGCAACCGACGGCCTGAGCTCGGCTGCGCTGACGGGATGCTGCAATGGCGCCGCTCGACATTTGCCCGGATCAGAAGAGCTGAGGATCACCATTGACGTTCCGGCGACGCTTGGTGAGCGAGAACCGAGCAGCCCCCGCATACTCGACCAGCAGAGAGCGGCTTTGCGACAAGTTCGGTCGCTCGGAACGAAGTCGATACGGGCCGTATCGCGTTCCGGCGTCCAATCGCCTAAATCACCATATGGTTGAGCTTCCCGAGCCGTTCGCCACGCCTCCCGTTCTCGTCGCCCGCCAGGCGACGGAAGCCCTCAGGGGTTACGTCTACCAGATATATGCAAGCGCTCTCGCTTGGCTGGACCTCACGGAGAACAACCTTCTGGTGCTGGAGGCCCTGGAACAGGTTGGAGATCGGAAGTGGGCGACCTCGGTGCAGGAGTGGATCGCGGATGGCGGCCCCAAAACGCGCTACCTGCCTTTTGTGGAAGGTGAGCGTCCTTCCGACCAACCCTGGCGCTGGCGCGACTGATCATCGAACCGGGACGCACGCCAGACGGCGGGTGACGTGCAGCGCGACAGGTTCACAACCCGAAACTGTTTATGGCCGAGCTTGTGGTCTAAGACGGGTCCGGGCGACATGAGCGCGCCGGGAGAGAATGATGGCGACCGCTCAACCGAAATCCGTGCCGGAAATGATCCTGACCTGGTCCGAGACCAAGCCGGACTGGCAGCGTGACGGCCTGCGCCGCATCACCAGCGGAGGCGAGGTCACGGCCGCCGACGTGGTCGAGCTCGTGCAACTCTGCAAAAAGGGCCAAGGCGCCGAGGGCATCGATCTGGTGGCGCGTCCGCTGACGCGAGCCCATCTTCCGGCGGCCCTCGCTCCTGGCGCCAGCATCGCCATAACGGCCATCAAGGACGTGAAGAACGTCAATCGCCTGTCTGCCGGTCAGGAACTGTCATTTGCCCCCACTGGCATCACCGTCGTCTACGGCGACAATGGCGTGGGCAAATCGGGGTACTCGCGTATTCTCAAGCGCGCGTGCCGGGCGCGGTTTCCTGGAGAGATTCTTCCAAACGCCTTTGAGCCTCTCGCTGCCGCAGGCGCTTCCGCCGTCATCACCTATCGTGCGGGAACGACTGATGGCGTTCCGATCCAATGGACTGACGAGGAAAGCCCCCATCCCATCCTGTCCGGTGTCAGCGTCTTTGACCGCGAGTCCGGTCAGGTTCACGTCAAAGACAAGAATGAAGTCGCGTTCCGTCCCTTCGGCCTTGATATTCCAGATGGCCTGGCCGCGGCCTGTCTGGCCGTGAAGGAAGCCCTCGTCGCGGAAGAGACAACCCTGAAAGGTGCGCAGGACCCAGCGTTCAGCGCTCCGACATTCAGCCCTGCTACGAAGGTCGGTAAAATCCTGGGAAGCCTGACCGCGAAGAGCGATCTCGCCTCCCTGAATCCCCTGATGGAGATGTCGCCTGAGGAGACCGCCCGTCTGGATCGACTGCGGACAGATCTGTCTCGCGATCCTGCCACGGCGGCAGCCGAGCAGAAGCGACAAGCGAGCGCGCTGACACGCATGGCGAATGAGATCGCCGCGATCACGGCGAGAGTGTCCGACGATAAACTGGGTGGCCTTATCGCCTTGCGGTCGACAGCGAAGACCCTGAGGGATGCCGCGAAACTTGCGGCGGACGAAGCCTTCAAGGGCAGCGCCCTCCCCGGCGTTGGTGAGGAAGCCTGGCGCGCACTGTGGGAAGCGGCGCGTCGCTACTCCATCGAAGCAGCCTACCCGGAGCTGCCGTTCCCGCAAACAGCTGACCAAAGCGCATGCGTCCTTTGTCACCAGACCTTGGATGAAGCCGCGCGCGACCGCTTGGCGGGCTTCGATGCATTTGTCCGCAACGACACTGAACAGGCCGCTCAGCTGGCCGAGGAAAGGTTTGCGGAGGCCCGCGAAGAGCTGGCCGAAGGCCGGGTCAGCATTCCGGTTCCGGGCCTGCGACAACAGCTCGTAACTACGCATCCTGTGATCGCTCGCCAGGTGCTTGAGGTCCTCGCCGCGGCGCGGGTACGACGCGCCATGACCTTGGCCGGGTCCGACCTGGATGGGTTGCCGGCGCTGAGCCCGAGCCCATCCGCCGCGCTCTTGAGCCTCGCGTCGGAGGCGCAAACCTATGCGGACGAACTGGCGCAGACCGGTGAATCCGAAGGCCGGCGCGCCTTGGAGGATGAGCGCAACGAGCTTCTCGACCGCGCGGCGCTCGCGGATCTCATCCCTAAAGCAGAAAAGGAAGTTGAGCGCCTGAAGGCCTTGAATCTTCTGAAATCTTGCATTGTTGAGACGGCGACCAACGCGATCACCTCTCTCGGAAACACGATTGCGGACGAGGTTATCACTCCGCGGGTGCGGGATCGCTTTCAGGAGGAGATCCAGAAGCTGGCGGCCACCCGGGTTCGGGTCGACATCGTCCGTTCGGGTGGAAAGTACGGCTCACCCCAGTATCAGGTGCGCCTGTTCGCGAACGACAAGGCCAAGGTCGCGCAAGTGCTCAGCGAAGGCGAGCAGACCTGCGTCGCCCTGGCCGCCTTCCTGACTGAACTGGCCACCAGCGCTCACGGATCCGCTCTTGTCTTCGACGACCCCGTGTCCTCGCTCGATCATCGCTGGCGCCGGAAGGTGGCCGAGCGGCTGATCGAAGAAGCGGGTGTCCGCCAGATCATTGTCTTCACCCACGACCTAATCTTCCTGAACGACCTGCACGCCCTAGCGCAGGAACGAACAGTCCCTCACAACGCCTTTTCCCTGATCCAGTCCGCCGAGGGCGCTGGTGTGGTGACGACCGATCTGCCGTGGATCGCCGCGAGGGTCCCGGAACGTGTCGACTTGCTTGAGAAGGAAGCGCGCGCCGCAAAGCTCCTTTACGACGCCCACGACGACACCGGTTACGAGGCAGCGGTGGCTAAAATCTACAGCCGCCTGCGCAGCACGTGGGAACGCGGACTGGAGGATGTTGCGCTGGGCGGGGTCGTGACCCGTCACCGCGACTACATCAACACCAAGGACCTGGTGAAAGTCACGGTGCTCCAAACGCAGGACGTCCTCGATTTCCAGGCCGCCTTCAAGAAGTGCTGCGATCAGACCGATGCGCACGACCCGTCCCGCGGTCGCAACGCAGCCCCGCCTCCGCCCGATGAGCTGCTCGCTGACATCGCCAAGGTCCGTCCCTGGGTGGATGCGATCCGTCAGCGGCAGAAGGCCGTCGCCTGACGCCATGGACCCGGTCATTCGAAATCACTGCCAGCAGCGTTGCTGCGCCCAGCGCTCTCATCAAATGCCTCTAACCGGGGGCGTCCGTGCCGGCGCGTAAGACTGTGGCTTCGGCGACGCCTCGTCCCATCAGTGACGCCGCCGTATTCTGGGCAGAGGTGACCTCACGGGGCGGCCTCAACCCGCGCCGCCGCAACGGCGAGGCGGGCTTCGACGGCGGGTTTGAAGCGACTGTCCGAATGATGCTCGGCATCGCCGAAGGCCGTCCGATCGCCGCAGCGATAAAGAAGGACAAGGTGACGCTTGAAGCGACCGTTCAAGCGGTGCTCGCGGCTGCGGCGCCCTGGTCGAGGATGACCGCAGCGTCCCTCAAAACGCCCGCTGAGCTCGAAGCGATCGGGGCGCGGCTCCTCGCCGTCGTGTCGAAGGCCGGCCCAGGGGAAGCGGTCTCGACCTTGCGACAACAGGCGCTCGACATATTCGACCTGCCGTTGTGGGAGCGGCGTCACGAACTCTATTCCGTCTGGATGGCCGCGGTCATCACCGGCGCCAGCAAAGATCCCCTTCAGTGGGTTCTCACGAGCGGTGCCCTTGATTTCTCCTTCGGCTCTTCGCGACTCGCCCGCTTCACGCCCGAGAGTCCGTACGGCCCGCGCGGCGAGACCGTCCTCTGGTCGGAACTGAGGCACCCGCTGAAGAGCCCGATGGGCGCATCGCGCAAGAACGGGGTCCAGCCGGACTACAGCGTGGTCGCCCATGGCTCCGGAACGACGCCTGTCGGGCTTGTGGTGGAATGCAAACAGTATTGGAAAGCCTCGAAGCGGAACTTCCGCGCCGCGCTGATCGACTACGCCCGCGCCCATCCAGACGCCGCGGTTTTGCTCGCCAACTACGGAGCCACACCGGCATCGATCACCGCCGAGCTCGAACTTGATAACCCTTCACAGCACGTGAAAGCGTTCGGAGACGTTCATCCGTTCGGCACGGGTCTCGCTCTCTTCATCGAGGCGGTCAAAGCCGGTCTCGAAACGACCGCCGACCGCGCCAAGACATTGACAGCGCATGAGACCAGGGTCGCGCAAGCCGCTGCGGATGCCGACGTTGCTGAAGCCGGGCTTAGAGCGCGAAGCGCCTGGTTCGCTTCCATCATTGCCGAGGTCGAGGTTCAACTCAGCTGGGCATCGGGCGGCGATCTCGACCTTTGGGCTGTTCCCGTCGAAGCCGATGAGGCGCGCGCTGTCAGTTTTTCCGCCACGGGCAGTCCCGACTGGCCCCCCTATGCGATACTCGACCACGACGACCGTCTCGCGCCGGGTCGGGAAACAATCAAGATCTGCAGCTGGAATGACGATTGGCTGATCAAGGTCCACCGGCATTCCGGGTCTTGGCCCGATGATGCGGCGAAGGTCGAGGTCAGGATCGGTCAAGCAACCAAAACCTATATGCGCCACCTCACAGACACGGACGAACGTTGGTGGTTCGTCTGCCGAATTGATAGCGGGTCGAAATCGATTGTCGATCTCGACAGTATGGCGCCATCCGGTTTTACCGCCCCGCCTTGATGGGCGCCCTCCTCCGATCTACCGTCGGGAATGGGCAAGTACGATCCACTGACCGCCTATCTTTCGCGACACGCCTCATCTGAGGTCGAGCTGACCTTCCGTGAGATCGAGCGTCTCGTCCGCGGCATCCTGCCCAAGGCCGCCATGAGCGCCGATTGGTGGGATGTGGACACGGATCCTGCGGACGCTCCCCAGAAACGAGCCATCACCGCCGCCGGGTTTCGGCCCGATGTTTCGCTCAAGGGGGAGCGCGTTCGTTTCCGATCCCGTGACTCTGGCGCAGCGACCTGACGACCGGCGGTGGCTTGAGGGTCAGATCCGCATTCGTATCGTAGCCTCCGCTTGCCCGCCTGCGAGCCCTGCCGGATCAAGGCGCCGAAGCGGTTTCGAGGTCCGGTCTGGCGGTATGGCAGACCCGACGGGTCGTCGCCTATATCGACGCCACCCTGGACCGCCCGATCCGCGTCGATGACCTCGCCGACCTGCTACGGCTCAGCCGGTCGTATTTCTCACGCGCGTTCAAGGCCAGCCTCGGGACCTCGCCGCACAAGTTCATCGTCGCCCGCCGGGTGGCCAGCGCCATGCAGGCGATGACCGCCACCGAGACGCCCTTGAGCGAGATCGCCCTGATATGCGGCTTCAGCGATCAGGCCCTTCTGTCGCGCGTCTTTCGTGAAGCTGCCGGCGCCTCACCGCATGCGTGGCGACAGAGCGCTCTGGATCGTGAGGCGTGCACCCGCCCTGCGTACTGAACAGGGCGATCCGGACACTTCGCCGGCGTGCGCGGTCTTGGATTCTCTTGCGGTCTTGATACGATGACAGTCGGCGGGCCTCGACCGGATAGCCTTGGATCTTGAGCCAGGGGACGCGTTGCGTCGGTGGCGATCACCGGTGAAGAGGTCGTGCTTCGCACAGAAGTTCCCGGCCCGCCCCCTCCCCTCCTGCTTAATCCCTACGCCGTCACCAGCGCGCGGCACCGAGCCGGCGCCACCGATCCATCTCTGCTTGCGGAACCTCCGCCAGATCGGCGTGATCGCGCCAATGGGTGATGAGCTTCTGGCGGACTTCAAAAATCGTAATGGCCCTCACGGGCATCGGGTCGCTTCCGCGTTTGCCGAGCAGGTAGACGCTGTCGGCGATGACCATGTCGTCTTCTGCGACCGCCTTTAGAATATGAAGCTCGAACAGCGCATACGACTGGAAGAGGCGACGCCAGAATGCCAGAAGGGCCGCGCGTCCCACCACGGTGCCGGCGACATCAAACCGGGCCTGGACACTCTCCGAGAGATAAGGCGCCAGTCTTCTGGCGTCGCGCGAGGCGATCTCACCGGCGAAGGTTTGGACGAGGTCTCTGGGCATGCGCACTATGATCACCGTTCAGTTGGCGATCATGAACCGATTCCCGGACGATTATCCCGCACTGCGTGTGCAAGAGCCACCTAATCGGGATCGATGATTCCGGTCCGGACGGCCAGGGCGACGGCCTCGATGCGCGTCCGAACGCGAAGCTTGGCGCAGACCTTCTCGATATAGCTGTCAACGGTCCGGGGCGACAGGCCCAGGATGCTACCGATATCGCTCGAACTCTTTCCGCGGCTGACCCAAACCACGCATTCGAGTTCTCGCGGGCTCAACAAGGGGCCTTGTGATCGGAAATGCATTTGAGGGTCTGAGGGCATGAAATTCCTCGTCTTTGAGGCGGGATATTCGGATGGAGCCACCGGCGCTTCAATGCAGGCTCCTTGCGGAACCTCCGCAACTTTCTTGCGGACACCCGGCCGCAGGCCGGGTGCTGACCGCCACGGCAACGCTCCAGGGGGCCGCTTGCCCTCGACACTGTCGGCGCCTAAACGGTGACGCGTCGGGCGCCGTCAGATAGGGGCGGAACTTGAGCCGGGGCCTGCCCATGGCGGAGGCGGCGTTTCACCCTGAAGTAGCGGGCCTCTTCGCAGAGGATTCCTCGCCCGACCCCTCCGCCTTGCGCCCGGACTCGGTTTGATTCATGCTTGGGGGTCGGCGCTCGCGTCGATAGGGGCCGGGAATCCCCTGTGCGAAGCTCAACCTTTACGGCCGCGCCTCTGATGCGCGGCGTCCGTCCGCAATCGACCGCGGCGCGCGCTTGCGCGCGCCCGATCCGTCGCGGGCGCGCTCTCGGATTCCTGCCGCCTGAAAACCGGCTGGAGGTCGCGTTGAGCGATGTGAAGGAGTTGAATCCGGGCGCGGCGGCGAGTCTGAACGGGCTCTACCGCCGCTATTCGGTCTGGCTGGGCAAACGGCTCAGCGGACGGGTCGGCGCCGACGAGGCCGCGGACGTGGTCCAGGAGACCTATCTCCGCATCACCCCCTATCTGCTCGACGACATCCGCCATCCCAAAGCGTTGCTGCTCAGAGTCGCCCTGAACCTCGTGCGCGACGAAAGACGGCGCCTGGCGCTGCGGGAGCGGGCGCTGCAGGGCTCAACGCCGGTTGCCGGCACAGCGGCGGAAGCGCCGGTTGATCGCCTTCACCTCAAGCAAATCCTCCTGACCATGCCGCCGCTCTACAGGGACGTCTTCGTCCTGAGCCGGTTTGACGGTATGACGTACGGCGAGATCGCTCTGGCGCACGGGATCAGCTTGGCTACGGTGGAGCGGCGGATGGCCAAGGCTGTCGCGCACTGCATGGCGCAACTGGACGTCTAAGGCACGCACGATGACTGCGGATACAGACCTGGACCTGAGACGGCGCGAAGCCGCGTCATGGTTCGCCACGCTCAATCAGAAGCGCGTGGCGGCCGCCGATGTCACGGCCTTCAGCCAGTGGCGGCGCAATCCCGAGAACGCGGAGGCCTACGCCCGGATCGAGTCGATGTGGGAAGCGGCCGGAACCCTCAAAGGCGACGCTGACATCGCCGCGCTGACCGAAGGCGCGCGGGCACGGGCGGACGTTTCGCGACGGGCGCGCTCCCGCCTCTCCAAGGCGTTTCTCCCGATCGGCGCTGTGGCGACCGCCCTGGCCCTGGCCGTCGGCGTGACGTTCTGGATGGCGCGGGACGAAAGCTATGAGACCGGCCTGGGTGAACGGCGAATGGTCGTCCTGGCGGATGGTTCGCGGGTCACGCTCGACACGGACTCGCGCATCAGGGTCAGCCTCACAGGCCATCGCCGCGCCGTTGAGCTGGCCGCCGGCCAGGCGTTCTTCGAGGTGAAGGGCGACCGAACCCGTCCGTTCGTCGTCAGCGCGGGCGGCACCGACGTCACCGCCGTCGGCACACGATTTGACGTGCGACGCTCGGGAGGCGGCGCGCAGGTGACCCTCGTAGAGGGCAAGGTCGATGTTCGGGACCGATCGTCGCCGTCGCCCCGCTGGTCGCTGACGCCGGGCCAACAGATCGTCACCACAGAACGGCGACCGGAAGTGCGGGCGGTGGACGCCGGATCTGAAACCAGCTGGACGACCGGACGTTTGATCTTCGCGGGAGACACCGTCCAGGCGGCGGTGTCGGAAGTCAACCGGTACAGCCGCGTCAAGGTCGTCCTGCAAGCCCCGGGGATATCCGACATCGCCGTCAGCGGCGCATTCAATACGGGCGATGTGGAGGGCTTCGTTTCGGCGCTCACCCAACTCTACCCCGTCGTCGCCGAGCGCACGCCGGCCGGCGAGATCGTCGTTCGTGACGCTCCTGCGAATAATCCGGCGGTGCCCTGAGGGGTTTTGCCGCGCCCCTTCGTCTCTTCCCCGACCCGCGTCTGTGCGGATATCCATTTCGGGGGAGTATTTATGCGTTTCGGTCTCTGTTCGACTGCGCTCGGCGCGCTCGCACTTGTCGCGGCGACGCCCGTCCTGGCGCAGTCGCAAGCGCCCTCTGTCCAGTTCCGGGTCCCGGCCGGTCCGCTCAACGCCGCCCTGCCGCTCTTCGCCGCCCAGAGCGGAGAACAGATCCTCTATTCCACCGATCTGGTGGCGGGGCGGCAATCGCCCGGCGTCAGCGGCGCGTTCACAACGGATCAGGCGCTGGCCGCCCTCCTGCGAGGCACCGGCCTGCGCGCGCGGCGCGCCAGTCCCAACACCCTCGTCGTCTTCGATCCTGACGCACGTGCGGAGATCACGGACGAGGCCACCGAGCTCGCCGAAGTCGTGGTCACCGGCAGCCTCATCCGGGGGGCGGGCGACGGCCCCTCGCCGGTCGTCACCGTCACCCGGGACGACATCGACCGCCAGGGACATGGCACGGTCGCCCAGGCGCTCGCCGCCCTGCCGCAGAACTTCGGGGGGACGGGCAATGATGCGGCGATGAGCAACGGCGGCGACCGGACCGGAGCCAACAGCTTTTACGCCTCGGGCGTGAACCTGCGCGGGCTGGGCAGCGATGCGACCCTCGTGCTGGTGAACGGGCGCCGCATGGCGGGGACGGGAAACAAGGGCGATTTCGCCGACGTCTCCACCATTCCGACCAGCGCCGTCGCCCGCATCGACGTGCTGCTCGACGGAGCCTCCGCCTTGTACGGCGCGGACGCGGTCGGCGGCGTGGTCAACATCATCCTCCGGGACGACTACGACGGCGCCGAGACGCGGGTCCGATATGGGGCCAACACAGACGGGGCCAGCGACGAATTCCAGATCGCGCAGACCTTCGGCCGCCGCTGGTCTTCGGGCTCGATCCTGGGCGTCTACGAATACAACGACCGCAGCCGCCTGGCGGCCTCCGAGCGGGACCGCGCGAGCGACGCGGACCTGCGGCGGTTCGGCGGCTCCGACCGCCGCCGCATCTTCAGCAATCCTGGTAATATCGTCGTCTTCAACGCCGCCGCGGGCGGATACGTGCCGACCTACGCCATCCCCCCGGGGCAGAACGGGGTCGGCCTGCGCCCCGGCGACTTTCTCGCGGGGCAGGCCAATCTCTATAATCACCGCGAGGGCTTGAACGTGATGCCGCGTCAAACGCGGCACAGCGCCTATCTGGTTCTCAATCAGGACCTCGGGGACAGGGTCTCTTTGAACGCCGATGTCCGCTATGGCCTGCGCGACTATGAAGCGGTGTCGCAGGGGTTTCCGACGACCTTCACCGTGACTTCAGCGAACCCATACTTCGTCTCCCCCACGGGGGCGAGCTCGCACATCATCGCCTATAATTTCGGCCCGGATCTCGGCAATCCGAAGATCAACGGGCGTGCTGAAAGTCTGGGCGTCTCGCTCGGAGCCAAGGTCGATCTGGTCGGCGGCTGGCGGCTGGATACCTATGCCGCCTATCGCAATCTTACGCCCACCAGTCGCGCGGCCCTGATTGAACTGATGCAATCCAACGCGGGCGGCGTCCAGGTGCCGGGGCGCGGGCGGTTGCCGGATCGCCACTACACCTCGTTCAACATCGGCTGTCTCGAGGAGGACGCGATGCCTCGCGCCCATCCGGATGACCACTTCATCAATGTCGGGCGAGATATCCTGTCCATCGACAGCGCGGCCTGCCCCCGGGACGGCGAGTGCATTCTTTCGGGCATCACCCGCGATCTGGCCATTCTGCGCGATACCTCGCGGTCTCGAGCCGATCGGGTTTTCGCGCTGATGGCCATAGGCCACTGGCTCGGCGACATTCACCAACCCTTGCACGTCTCCTTCGCGGACGATCGGGGCGGCAACGGGATCGACGTGCCGAGCTTCCGCTGCGGCGGATCGAGTTACCGGTCTGATAACCTGCATTCGGTCTGGGATGCCTGTATTCTCGAGGCCGGACTGTTCAACCGCGTCCGCAAACGCGCCGACTACAAGTCGAGTTGGGGCGCCAACACGATCACCTACCGGGCGGTCGACACCCTGATGGCGAATACGAGCCTCGCGCAGGAGCGGACGATCATCCAGGGCGATCCTCAGGCCTGGGCCAATGAGTCGTATGCGATCACGCTCGCCCCCACGACCCTCTACTGCGTCCGCGTGGGGCCCAACTGCCAGTATTCCGCCACGACCGCGGTTCTGAGACGCGGCGCTGCAAAGCGGGTCCAGACGATCGATGCCGCCTATCTCGCGGCCCACGACCGCGTGGCCGAGGATCGCGTTCGCTACGCCGGCTTCCGTCTGGCTCACCTGATGAATCAGGCGCTGGACCCGGCCTACACGGGCCCTGTCGCGAACGGCGCACAGCCCACCTGACGCCGGTCCATCAGGACGACAGAACGCCGGGCTGGTTCACGGCGGTGCGACCACGCGCCTGGAGAATGAAAGCTGCCAGCCGTTTCGATGGTTGTTTTGGTTGCGTTGGTTGTCCTCCTGTTGAAAAAGGAGGATAGTGCCCCCAGATGGAGATCTAGGGAGCCCGCCATGCCAGCCTCGATGACCACAAAACCGTCCTCTATCCGCAAGGGCGTGCGAAGCGCCCGATCCGAAGAGCATGGAAACCTGGTGTCCGGGACGGTTTACCTCGCGACAGGCAAGGCGCTGGACGGCATGGTTACCTTCACGCACGCGCTTCCGAAGGGCGCGCGGTTTGGGCTGATCCTCGAAAGCGCAGAGGCGCGAGAGGCCGTGACCCATATGGACGGACCTGTCCACTTCGAGATCATCCAGGCCAGCAGAGAGGCTGCGCAGGGCGTCGCGCCGGACCCGGACGCCTCGGCCTATGAGCCCAGTGCGCAAGCGCAGTTGCTGGCCCGCGGCGTCAAACGTCGCAACGAGGATCTGGTGAAGGCCGAGGGAGCCTTTGAACTGGAGCAGGTTCGCGAGCTCATGAACGGTGTGACGTCTCAGGCCGTATCCAAACGGGTTCGCGAGGGCTCGGTGCTTGCGGTACCGGGTCCTTCCAACCGTCGTCGTTATCCGGTGATCCAGTTTCTATCGGACGGATCCGTGGTGGAGGGATTGAAAGCCGTGACCAGGGCCTTTCCGAGCAAAAGTCCGTGGATGTTGCTGAGCTTTCTCGTCAACAAGGACAGCGCCCTGGGCGGCGCGCGGCCCATTGACGTCCTCAAGGCCGGAGATGTGGCGCGCGTTGTCGAATCCGCCCGTCGGATCGGCGTCCAGGGCGCGTGACCGCGCCGAAACCGCCGGCGAACCTCGCCTCGCGGACACCGCTGATCATCGAAGTCCCGGCCGGCGCTCTCCTGCACCGTTTTCACAATGGTGCGTTCGGGCCTGTTTATTTCGACACGTCGGATCTCGGCCGGCTGAACGCCCCCGACGGGAGCTACGGCACGACCTACGTCGCGGCGGCGGTTGAGGGCGCTTTTGCGGAGTCCTTTGAGCGGAACCCGGGTCTTCAACTGCTGGCCAGGGACTTCATCGCCTCAAAGGCCTATGCCACCCTCTCGTGGCCGCGTCCGCTGAAGCTGGCGATGTTGCACGGGCGCGGGCTTTCGCCTCTGGGGGCTACGGCAGCCGTCACCCACGGCGCGCCGCCCTACGCTATCGCCCAGCAATGGTCGGCGGCGCTGTTTCATCATCCCGCCAATCTGGACGGGATCGCCTACCGGGCAAGTCACGACGACGATGAGCTCTGCTACGCCATCTTCGAACGCGCCGGTCCGCCCGACATCGTCGAGACCCGCAAGGACCTTCATCAAAACTGGTTCTACCAGTTGATGCTCGACAGGTCGCTGGACCTGACGGATTGAGACCGCTGGAGCCTCGGGACAGGTCGGACGCTGAAACTGAACCGTCATCAGAATCCCCTACATCCAAACTTCCCTCACCTGTCTGTAGAGACCCCAAATGGCCCGGACCTTCGGCGGAACTGTCGCAGCCCTTGTAGCCGCCTGCCTCCTCCTGCCGGCGCCGGCCATGGCCTGGGGCGGCGCCGGCCACAGGCTCATCGGCGATCTCGCCTACGAGCAGCTGACCCCGCGGGGGCGCGCGCTCGTGGATCGACTGGTCGCCCAGTCTCCGGGCCAGGAGGGCGCAACCGCCTGCCCCGTCGCGTCTCTGGCCGATGCCTCGACCTGGGCCGACTGCGTTCGGGGCGCACACATGGCCAGCTTCGACTACATGAGCACGCTTCACTACGTGAACACGCCGATATCTCGCCCGGCTCCGACCGGCCTCTTCTGCATCGACGGCGATTGCGTGACCGGCGCGATCCGCCGAGCAGAGATCGATCTCGCCAATCCCGGGCTTTCAGATCTCTCGCGATTGCTGGTGCTCGAACAGCTCGCCCATTTCATTGAGGACGTCCACCAACCGCTTCATGTCGGCGAGAATAGCGACAAGGGCGGCAACGACGTCCAGATCACCCCCCTCCCCGGCGGACGGGCGCGCAATCTCCACGCCCTGTGGGACGGCGATCTGGTGACGGCGGCGGTCGGCGCCGATCAGGAGCGGCTCGGCGAGGTGCGCGATCTCATCCGCGCCCACGGCGCCGAATGGCGGGGCCAGTCGGTGGAACAATGGGCCCTGGAGAGTTTCCAGATCAGCAAGACCTACGCCTACCCAAACCTCGTGACGCCGCCGGCGGCCGACCAGGGACGTGCGAACGGGGGTCAGATCAGCCAAGCCTATGTCGACGGCGCCACGCCGATCGTTCGCGAACAGCTCGCGAGAGCAGCGGTCCGTCTGGCCGAGGCCATCAACAGGGCAGCTGCGGCCGAAAGCACGTCCGCCGGCTAGAGTTTCAGCGCCAGGCAGGCCCGAGGCGCGGCCACCACGAAATGGCCAAGGTCCGCTTCCTGGTCGCCTTGGCGTGCCCGTCCCGCGCGTCCCAGGTCCGGACCGATCCCTGACGCGAGACCGCTCCCCTCCTCCTGGGTACTCAGAGCCGAGGCGATCCCGGTGCTGGCCCTCGCTACGGGCCCAGGTCGATCTCCGGGTCGAGCGGCTTCGCATCCGGCCCCAGGTCCAGTCTCGCATCCTGCGTCAGCCGATCCAGGTCGTCCGCTTCGGCAAAATGCGCCTCAATCGCGCGCGCGACCGCCTCGACCACAACGGCGCGCCGGACCGGATCCGCGAGCCGGGCTTCATCCCCCTCATTGGTGATGAAGCCGAGCTCCAGCAGGGCGAAGACGCCGATCGGATAGGTCGAAAGCGTCAGGGCTGCGGTTCGCTGGGGATTGCTCAGCGTGGGGATATCGGCCTCTTCAAGCTCTTTGATCACAAGATCGGAAAACCGCCGTCCGTCTCCGCCGCCGAACGCGATGCCGGGTCCGAAAAGGGCGGTGACGGCATGTTCGGTCCGCAGTTTCCAGGTCGTCTGGGCCGGGGTGCCCAGATAGACGCTGGACCCGCGGGACTCGGCCTGCTCGCCCGCGTCGAAGTGGATCGACAGGAAAATATCGGCGAACGCCCGACCGGCGAGGCTGATCCGGGTCGACAAGGGCACTTCCACTTCCGTCTCCCGGGTCAGGATCACCTCGATGCCGGGTCGCGCGTCTAGTCTTCGTTTGAGTTCAAGTGAAAAGGCGAGATTGACGTCGCTTTCCCGCGACGAAGCGCCGGTCGCGCCCGGATCCCGGCCGCCATGCCCCGGATCGATCATGATGATGTGCCTGCCGTCCAGTCGGGGAGCGACAAGGGGGGGCGGCAACGGGGATCCGCTTCCCGGCGAGACGACCGCTTCGCCCAGAAGATCGAGGACGGGAGCCGGGGTCCAGTCTTCCGAGCCGGGCGCCTGGTAACGGATCTCGAAATAGACGGCATCCGGTTGCCCGGCCCCGGAAACCACGGTCCCGATGCCGTCTCCACTCCGGACAGACCAGCTCGTATCGACGAACACCTGATCCAGATTGGCGTAGGCGCTGAAAAATTGGTCGGAATGCCGGATCAACACGACCTTGCCGGGATAGGGATCGAGGTGACCGACATAGGCCACCGTTCCCGCGGCCGCGGCCGTGACCGTCTCTCCCTCCCCGACGCCGAGAAGAAGCCCTCCCGAATTGGCTGGGTAGGCCGCGCCTGTCGCATGAACCTCGCGCGCAACGACAGGCCAGCTGAAGAGGCCCGCGCCGGCCAGGATGATGTCCGAGCGGTCCTGGGCCTGGGCGCGGGCATTGCGGCCGGCCGCCGCCGACTCTGCCGCCGACGGCGGATCGGGCGGACTCAGGCGCG
>Ga0209630_10002949_pt1 | contig 15835 bp, 16 predicted proteins | sample COG_01_FD_184745 | JGI IMG/M metagenome (GOLD analysis project Ga0209630, IMG submission 184745) | Pelagic Microbial community sample from North Sea - COGITO 998_met_01 (SPAdes) (version 2) | ecosystem: Environmental > Aquatic > Marine > Neritic zone/Coastal water | place: Helgoland, sampling... | reverse complement strand
TAGGGTCTTCAATTAATTCTGAATATGACGAAATTTGCCCTTTTATTCATCCTGACGGAAAAACCTTATTTTTTAGTTCAAACAACAAGGAAAGCATGGGCGGCTTTGACTTTTTTAAATCCACTCGACAAACGGATACTGTATGGAGTGAGCCAGTTAATTTAGGTTATCCTTTAAACACAGTTGATCACGATGTTTCTTTTTCCACAATGGCTGATGGTAAAACAGGATATTTTTCATCTGAAATGGGCGTTAATGGCATAGGTCGTCAAGATGTTTATAAAGTAGATTTAGACACCGTTGTAATAGAGCAAGTCTCTATACTTAAGGGGTACATAGAAATGGAAGATAATAAGAAATTACCAGGAGGTTTATTTATTACTGTTTCAGATGTGAATTTAGATGGAGATTATCAGGAGTTTAAACCCAACAAACGAACAGGCTCTTATATATTTACACTAGCTCCATGTCGTGAATATCTAGTTCAGTACACATTGAAGGATGCTGTGTTTAATGAATATCAGATAAAAGTACCTTGCCATTCTGGATACCAGGAAATCCAAAAAGTAATTAATCTAAAAGGGGTTAAACTAGATAAATAAGTTACAGCTGTATCTTCTCGTTGCTATTATTAACGAATTGGTATTCTAAAAATTGAAATTTTGTTATACCTCTAACCGTAATCTTTTTCTTGTATTTCATCCACCACTGTCTGCTAAGGCTCTTGATTCCCTTTTTAAGATAAGATTCAACGAATGGATGAACATGTAGTTCAAAATCTTTATGTTTTCCTGACTCAATTAAATAACGAAGATTGTTTTCTATTTCATCGATTAAGAGAATAGAAGCTTGAACTTCTCCAGAACCATTGCATGATGGACATGTTTCAGCTGTTTTAATATCTGTTTCAGGTCGAACTCTTTGACGCGTTAATTCAATAACACCAAACTTACTTGGGGGTGCAACATTGTGCTTCGCACGATCTTCTTTCATTGCATTTCTCAAGGCTTCAACAAGATTTTTATTGTTTACCTTTTCATGCATGTCGATAAAATCAATAGCAATAATTCCACCCATATCTCTTAGGCGAAGAATTCGAGCTATTTCATTTACTACTTCCATGTTAGTTTCCGTAGCATTGTGTTCCTGGCTTTGACCAGTTGATTTTCTATTGCCACTATTAACGTCAATTACGTGCATAGCTTCAGTATGCTCAATAATTAGATAAGCACCGGATGGTAGCGAGACCTTTTTACCGAAAGAGGCTTTAATCTGCTTATTAATGCCAAACTGTTCAAAAATTCCATCTTTTCCCTTATAGTGTTTAACTATAGATTCTTTTTCAGGTGAAATAGTTTTCACATAATCACGAATCTCGTCATATACAGCTTCGTCATTAACGTGAATGTTTGTGAATTTTGAAGAGAGCATATCTCTCAATACAGTTGAAGTACGATTTAATTCTCCAAGAACCTTTTTAGGAGGTGTTACACCACCCTTTAAATTATTGTAAAGTTTGTCCCATTTAGAAACTAAATCTCTTAAGTCCTGGTCTAATTCAGCGACTTTTTTATTTTGGGCAACGGTTCTAATAATTACGCCAAAATTCTTTGGGCGAATACTAGAAAGTAATCTTTTTAATCGATCTCTTTCTTCAGGATCTTTAATTTTTTGAGAAATTGAAATCTTATTTGAAAAAGGCACCAAAACAACAAATCTCCCAGCTAAGGTTACTTCGGCAGTAAGCCTAGGGCCTTTTGATGAGATTGGTTCTTTAGCAATTTGAACAGCTATTAATTGACTTGAAGATAGTATGTCTTTAATTTTACCGTGCTTATCTAGGTCAGCTTCAATTTTACTAGATGCTAAACTTGCACTTGGCTGTTTCCCTTTTAGTGTTTTTTGAATATAGCTATTCATAGACCTGTATTGAGGTCCTAAGTCAAGGTAATGTAAAAACGCATCCTTTTCATATCCTACGTTTACAAACGCAGCATTCAGGCTAGGAATAACTTTACGTACTTTCCCTACATACACATCTCCAACACTAAAGTCGTTATCGTGCTTTTCTTTATGAAGTTCAATTAATTGCTTGTTCTTCAAAAGCGCAAGAACAACCTCAGTGGAAGTAGAATTTATTATTAATTCGTAATTCACTAAGGTTCCTTTTCCTGTAAAATCTGATTGTCAAAAATCTAATGTAAAATACAAACATGAAGTATGTATATACACGAAAGCATATTGCCAAGATTTAGTAAACTCAGCAATATGTAAAAACTAACAAATTTTAATTGTTAATTATTTTTTCTTTTTGTGGCGATTCTTTCTAAGACGTTTTTTACGCTTATGAGTCGACATTTTATGTCTTTTTCTTTTTTTACCGCTTGGCATAATCTATATTGTTTAATCTGTTAATACTCTAATTACTTCATAGCAACCTTAGATTTCACACTTTCAACAAAAGTCTTTGCAGGTTTAAAGGCTGGTATGTTATGTGCTGGAATAATAATCGTTGTGTTTTTCGATATATTCCTTCCTGTTTTCTCTGCTCTTTTTTTCACAATAAAGCTTCCGAATCCTCTTAAATATACATTTTCTCCTTCTTCTAAAGATGCCTTTATCGTTGTCATAAGTGCTTCTACAGTTGCCTGTACAGCAATTTTTTCAACTCCTGTTTTGTCCGAAATTTCGGTTACTATATCTGCTTTGGTCATAGCTCTTGTTTTATGTTAATTCAGTTAATTAGGTTTTTTTAATCGGGGCGCAAATATAATTGTATTTGCACAACTCTGAAACAAATATGAGTTTTTTTCCTTTATTTGTATTCAATTTTTCGACCAAATGCACTTTTCAGACATACTAAATAGTTGGTATTCAAAATATAAACGCGAATTACCTTGGAGAAATACAACCTCTCCATACCATGTTTGGTTGTCTGAAATAATACTGCAACAAACCAGAGTTGCTCAAGGATTAAGCTATTACAACAAGTTTGTCAAGAGTTACCCAGATATTGAAGATTTGGCAAATGATAGTGAAGATAATGTGTTGAAATTATGGCAAGGCCTGGGTTATTATTCACGAGCTCGAAACCTTCATGCTACTGCAAAAATTGTTTCGTCTGAATTTAATGGGGTATTTCCCGAAACATATGATGAAATTATAAAATTGAAAGGTGTTGGAGCATACACAGCTGCAGCGATCTCGTCTTTTTGTTACGGAGATAATAGGGCAGTTGTTGATGGCAATGTTTATAGAGTGCTATCTCGGTATTTTGGTATTAGTACCCCAATAGATTCTACTATTGGAAAAAAAGAATTTCAAGAATTAGCGCAAGAATGTTTAAGTAGTGAAAATCCTGGAGAACACAATCAAGCAATTATGGAGTTTGGTGCTTTACAGTGCACTCCAAACCCAAATTGTGAAACTTGTCCATTGAATACATCTTGCATTGCCTTTGCAAATTCTATGGTTAAAGCTTTACCTATCAAAACGAAAAAAATAAAAGTAAGGGACCGATATTTTAATTTTATCGTTATAAGTGATAACGATAGTTTTTATATCCAAAAACGAGAGTCCAAAGATATTTGGCAAAACTTATATCAATTCCCTCTAAAAGAGTCTGAAAAGGAAATTTTATCGCCCTTTGAACTGAAAGAAACAATTGTGAATCAGTCAGTGTTTTTAAAAGTAAGTGAGCAGTTTAAACATATACTGAGTCATCAGCGTATTTATGCAAAATTCTGGGAGTTTAACCTAGCTGAAATGCCTACATTGAAAGGATTTAAGAAGATAAAAAAAAGAGACATTCAAGAGTTCGCTATCCCCAGATTAATAGAAAAGTATTTAGAATCTGTTAAAAATTAAAGCTGCTACCGTTGAGTAAGTAGGAAAATAACTATCTTTACTTTATTACTTAAATTTTATTAAATATATTAAGATTATCACATGGCAGGAAGTATCAATAAAGTAATTTTAATCGGGAACTTAGGTAAGGATCCGGAAGTTAGACATCTAGAAAGTGGTGCGGCAGTTTGTAATTTCTCAATTGCAACTGGAGAGACATATAAGGATAAGAATTCGGGTGAAAAGGTTACGCATACAGAATGGCATAATATTGTACTTTGGAGAGGGTTAGCAGAGGTTGCTGAAAAGTATTTAAAGAAAGGAGCAAAAATTTATATTGAAGGTAAATTAAGAACGCGTTCTTGGCAAGATCAAGAGGGTAATACTCGATATGCTACTGAAATATTAGGAGACAATATGACAATGTTAGGGAAGGCAGGTGAATCGAATTCTGTGCCTGCACCTCCGTCTCAACCCGCGGTAGTTCCTAAAAAGGAAGAAAAACCATTAGATGATGAATTTTCTAAGCCAGATGTTGAAAATGATGATTTACCCTTTTAATTTTAAATAGAAAGAATTGGAACCTGAGCAGATTATGCCTGAAAAGGCCATTTTAATAGTACTTTCTATTTTGATGTTAGTACTCATTGTTTTTTCAGCACTTATTTCTGGATCTGAAGTAGCCTATTTTTCTTTAGACGCTAAGAAAAGAGATGCTTTGAGTTCGGAAAAAACAACTAGCGGAAACCGTGTAATCAATTTACTAGGAACACCTAAAAAATTATTAGCAACAATATTAATTGCGAATAATTTTATTAATGTATCTATTGTGATGGTTTCATATTATTTTACGAAAGGGGTGTTTGCTAATACTGAACTTCCTGATACGGCTTTGTTTTTAATTAATGTGGTTGGAGCAACTTTTGTAATCTTGCTTTTCGGAGAAGTAATACCAAAAGTATACGCAACTAAACATAGTGTCTCGTTTTCAAAATTCATGAGTCCTCCAATTTCATTCTTATCTATGATTTTTGGACCTTTCAGCAACTTGTTGGTTTCGAGTACAAGTATAATTGATAAACGGTTTAAGAAAAAAGTAGACAATATCTCTGTTGATGATTTAGAGCATGCTTATGACCTCACGAAAGAATCAGTTGAAACAACAGAGGAGAAGAAAATTTTGGAAGGGATTGTGAAGTTTGGTCAAACAGATGCTAAGCAAATTATGACTCCTAGACTTGATATGATTGCCCTAGAACAAGAGATGCCTTTTCAGGAGTTAAGAGAAACTATTATAGAAGGTAGTTACTCGAGGTTACCTGTTTATTCTGAAAGTGTAGATAGTATTGAAGGGATTCTTTATGTAAAAGATTTGTTGGTTTATTTGGACTCTGAGGCGGATGTTGATTGGGTAAAATTAATTCGTGAACCCAAATTTATCCCTGAAAATAAAAAACTGGATGATTTATTAAAAGAGTTTCAGACGGAGAAAACACATATAGCAGTGGTGGTAGATGAATATGGAGGAACTTCTGGAATTGTTACTTTAGAAGATGTTCTTGAAGAAATAGTTGGAGATATTACCGATGAGTTCGATGATGATAATTTAATCTATTCGAAATTAGATGAAAGTAACTATGTTTTTGAAGGTAAAACCCCTTTAATGGATATGTATCGGGTTATGGGGCTTGATGGGGATGAATTTGAAAACCAAAAAGGTGAATCTGATACCATTGCTGGGTTTTGTATAGAACTGGCTGGTAAGATATTATTAAAAAATGAAAAAATAAGTTTTGAGAATTATACGTTCACAATAGAAGCTGCTGATAAAAGAAGAATAAAACAGGTGAAGGTGACTATAAATAAAGTTGGTGAAACAGAAGGCAACGGGTGAAAAGTCTAGTAATATATATACTTGTAATATTAGCTGTATCTGTAGGATGTGGTGAAGAAGAAAATGTTATCCCAAAGCCAAAAAGTTATTTTAGAATTGATTTTCCAGCGAAGTCCTATCAGGATAATAAAGAAAAATGCAATTCAAAATTTGACATTCCGACATATGCCTATATTCAAAATAAAAAAGGACCTCGTGAAAGTGTATGCTTTCAGAATATCGTGTTTCCGTATTACAAAGCTTCCATCTATTGTACTTATTTAAAGTTAGATTCTAACTTATTCGAGCATACGGAGGAGTATCGTAATAAAGCATTTGAACATCAATCGCGAGCGCAGGCAATTGATGAGAAATTATATATTAACCAAGAAAAAAGAGTTTTCGGTACTACATTCGACATTAAAGGGGATGTTGCTTGTAATTATATATTTTACTTGACAGATAGCACAGATAATTTCTTCGCTGGTTCTGTCTTTTTTGAAGTCATTCCAAATTATGACTCATTACAACCTGTTATTGAATTTGTAAAAGAAGATATCCAACACCTAATTGAGACTTTTGAATGGGAGAATAAACCAAGCGAATAGTTCTTTGTAATTAAATTTCGAAAATAATGAGTGAGCAAAAAAAAGGAGATTTAACAATTAGGGTTTTAGCCATGCCCAGGGATACAAATCCTTCAGGAGATGTGTTTGGAGGATGGTTACTCTCACAAATGGATATTGCCGGAGGAGTTTTTTGCAGGAAAATTGCTAAAGGAAGAGTAGTTACTGTAGCAATAGATTCAACCACTTTTAAATTGCCGGTTTTTGTTGGTGATACCTTATGTTGCTATGTGCACCTAATAAAGAAAGGAAGAACTTCGTTAACAGTTGGAATTGAAGCATGGGTGAATAGAGAATTCGGTGAAGATGGTTCTTCTATCAAGGTAACCGAAGGGGAGTACACTTACGTAAAAGTGGATGAGAAAAGGAGTCCTGTCCCAATTTAAGAATAAGACAAGGTTAACGTGATGTTAAATTTGACCTCAAGTATTCATCCCACTGAATTTACTGGCTAGTCCATCTTTCGGACTTTTTTGATTGATTGAAGCATCGAGTAAAAGATTTAGTAAGCGTCCTTTTTTGCATACTTTTTTTTAGTTGTGATAACATACAAATATCTGAATCAATACAACTAATTGCATTAACCTAGATTAAGAAATCTAGATATAGCAAACTTTCTCAGAAAATTAAAGACTCCTGATCGACTCATCACAGCAAGCTTGATTCTTAGTTTGTTCATACAAATCTTTAGAAAACCTCCAGTCATTCTTCCTAAAGTCAATATCAATAGATATCAAAGCTAACTTGAGCTGCTTATTGATTCAAGACTATAAGCTTGATACAATTCAATAACTTAAATAATAGTTCTTTAATCGATTTACTTTTATAAATAAAAAAAGCCTTCGTCATTTATGACGAAGGCTTTTTCACTGGTTTGAAGCTAAAAAAATTATTTTATTATCACAATTGATTTAGATGCTAAGTAATTATCTGATTTGAATATGATCTGATAAGTCCCCGATAAAATATCATCAAGATTGATAACAATTTTACTTTCTGAGCTATATGATTTAGCAAGAAAGACTTGTCCTAATGTGTTAATCAATTCTATTGAGAAACTTTCATCAAAGTTTAAACCAGAAATTTATGATTCATAATAATTAATATTGTCTTTTGCAAATATATAATATTATCTATTTTGCCTATATATTTCTGTTTATACAAAAATGTAATTGTAAATAAGTTGAATCTTTTACTCTAGTTAACTCACATCGATACATTTCTTCTCGAACCAATATCCTTTGATTTTTCCTAAAGTCAACATCAATAAATCACTCCACAAAAATCCATGACCCAATACTAATGCATCTATCATGGTCTCTCTGAAGGACTCTATCCAATTTGCTTGATAGAGTTGGAGTATCTCCGCTACAAAACAAATTCCTACACTAATTAATGCAACATTTAATGATTTCATTTTTGGAATTAGAAAACCAACTATGAAGGAATACATTACTTTAAAATAATCTCCTAAGTATGGGTAAATCAGCTCAGGGATATATCTCGATCTAGTAAATAAGCCGATTACAATGGTGTAAAGACGAGTAAGGTATAAATGATCCAAAAAAAATGGCGCTCTTCTGCTGGAAGAACGCCATTAAAAAAATTGATACTTAATTAAACGCAGGAATACCTGTTATGTCCAAGCCAGTAATCAATAAATGGATGTCATGTGTTCCTTCGTAAGTAATAACAGACTCTAGGTTGGCCATATGACGCATAATTGAATATTCGTTTGTAATACCCATTGCCCCATGTATTTGACGAGCTTCTCTCGCAACTTTCAAGGCCATCTCAACATTGTTCCTTTTTGCCATAGAAATTTGAGCTGAAGTCGCTTTTCCATCATTTCTTAATTGGCCTAAACGGAGAGTTAATAATTGAGCTTTCGTAATTTCAGTAATCATTTCAGCTAGTTTTTTCTGAATTAATTGGAAACTGGCAATCGGTTTGTCAAATTGAATTCTTTCTTTAGAATATCTCAAGGCAGAGTCATAACAATCTAATGCAGAGCCAATAGCGCCCCAAGCAATGCCATAACGAGCACTATCTAAACATAGTAAAGGTGCTCCTAAGCCATCTTTATTTGGTAAAATATTCTTTTTGGGAATTTTCACATTGTTAAAAATTAGCTCTCCCGTAGTTGAAGCTCTTAAAGAGTGTTTTCCATGCATAGTAGGAGTTTCAAATCCTTCCATTCCACGTTCTACAATAACTCCTTTAATTCTTCCTTCTTCATTTTTTGCCCATACCACCGCAAGGTGAGCAAAAGGAGCATTTGAAATCCACATCTTAGCTCCATTCAGGATATAGTGATCTCCGGCATCTTTTATATTTGATAGCATCCCTCCTGGATTAGATCCATGATCTGGTTCTGTTAGCCCAAAACATCCGATGAGTTCTCCAGTTGCTAATTTTGGTAAATATTTTTGTTTTTGTTCTTCACTACCAAATTTCCAAATCGGGTACATAACTAATGAACTTTGCACAGACGAGGTAGAACGCAAACCTGAATCACATCTTTCTAGTTCTTGCATGATTAAACCATAAGAAATTTGGTCTAAACCAGCTCCTCCATATTCTACAGGGATATAAGGGCCAAAACCTCCTATTTCACCTAAGCCTGGTATTATTTGACTTGGAAATTCAGATCTTTCATAATAATCCTCAATAATAGGGCTAACTTCTTTCTTTACCCATGCTCTAGCAGCATCACGAATTAATTTGTGCTCTTCAGTAAGCAAATCATCCATATTATAGTAGTCATGTGCTTCGTATCTATCTGTACTCATAATCTTTTCGTTTTATAGGTTGCAAAGGTAATCAATAGAACGGTACAAGACATGATTTTTTTCAACAGTATTTAGAAGAGATTGTTATAAACTTAACAATGGGCTAACATTAATAAGTAAGTGTATATCATTCAGAATGATTTCGAGGATACAATGAAATTACAACCTAATCGCTAAAGATTTCTCTGTTCTCTTTGAAATGACATTGCAGAATGTTTGAGCAGCTAGACTATTATTCCGATATTTGTTTTCCTCTGAAAAGAAATAATGATTCCAAAAGAAACTATAGAGAAAATATTTGATGCAGCTGATATAGTTGAGGTTATTAATGATTTCGTAAATCTAAAAAAAGCGGGTTCAAACTATAAAGGTAATAGTCCTTTCTCTGATGATAAAACACCATCATTTATGGTTTCTCCTGCTAAAGGAATCTTCAAAGACTTTAGTTCTGGAGAAGGAGGTACAGTTGTTTCATTTTTAATGAAACACGAGCATTTTACCTATCCAGAAGCTCTTCGTTGGTTAGCCAAAAGATACAACATTGAAATCCAAGAGGAGGAGCAATCGCCTGAGCAAATCGCCGCTCAAGGTGCTCGAGAAAGTTTGTATCTAGTCAATCAATTCGCAAGAGATTATTTTGTGAAGCAAATGTTTGAATCACAAGAAGGAAAGGCTATCGGGTTAAGTTATTTTAAAGAAAGAGGTTATAACGATGCCACCATTAAGAAGTTCGAATTGGGATACTCTCCTGATAATAGTGGTGCTTTCACAAAAGCGGCACTTAGCGCAGGATATAAGTTAGCGTATTTAGAGAAAACAGGATTATCAAAAACGAATGAAAAAGGGAGTTTTGATTTTTTCAGAGGTAGAGTAATTTTTCCTATACACAACCTTACGGGTAGGATTTTAGGTTTTGGAGGTAGAACGCTAAAAACAGATAAAAAAACAGCAAAATATTTCAATTCTCCGGAAAGCGAAATATACCATAAGAGTAATGTTTTGTATGGCCTTTATCAAGCAAAAGGAGCTATAATAAAACAAGATACCTGTTACTTGGTTGAAGGTTATACTGATGTTGTAAGTTTAAATCAAGCGGGAATTGAAAATGTTGTTGCCTCCAGTGGTACTGCTCTTACAGAAGGTCAAATTAAACTAATAAAAAGATATACAAACAATATTACCATTCTATATGATGGTGATAGCGCAGGAATAAAAGCTTCTTTTAGAGGGATTGATTTGATTCTTGAGCAAGGGATGAACGTTAAAGTCGTTTTATTTCCTGATGGGGAAGATCCAGATAGTTATTCTAAAAAAGTTGGAATAACAGAGCTCGAGGACTATTTGCGCGAAGAATCAAAAGATTTTATTCGTTTTAAAGCATCTGTATTGTTAAGCGATGCAAAAGGCGACCCTTTAAAAAGAGCCGAGACAATTAAGGATATTGTTAAGTCCATAGCTATTATTCCAGACCAGATTATAAGGTCCGTGTATATTAGAGAAACAAGTCAACTTTTTGATATTAGTGAAAAGGCTCTTTTAAGTGAGGTTAATAAAATTTTTGCTAAAAAAAGGTCGTCTCATCCTCAACAGCAGCAACAACAAATAGACGTTGTTCAGCCAACTACACCCTTACAAAAAAGAGAATCAAGTGATGGAAGTCATGGGTTAGACGATCAGGAAAAAGATTTAATCCGACTGATGTTGACATATGGATCAATAGGAATTCAGGTGGAGATTGAGTCCCAAGAAAGTGAGGAGCTCAAAAAAGAAGAAATTCCATTAGCTCAATATATTATAGAAGAACTTTTAACCGATGAATTGAAGTATGTCAATGATACCTATCAAAGTATTTTTGATGAGTTTTTGGAAGGGGTTGAAAACGGATTGATTGTTAATGATCAACACTTTTTTCAAAAAGAAGAAGCTACTTTGAGTACTATGGTTGTTGATTTGACAATGCCTAAAGATTCGGTTAGTGAAAACTGGGGAAAAAAGCATCGTATTTTTCCGCAAGAAGAAAAGCATAAATTAAAACAAGCCGCCGTAGAATCGGTTTATATGTACAAACTTCGTGTTACTGAGAATATGATCAACGGAAAACAACTTGGGTTGAAAACAGAGAAAGAAGAGAAAGAAATATATAGTCTTTTGGAACAAATCAAACAACTTAACCAAATAAGAAATACCTTTGCTTCTAAACTAGGAATCATTATTACAAGATGAAGGCTTTCTTTGATTATAGATTGTTCAGCTATTTTGAGCAAAATTTTACTGTTTCCAACCTAATATTGGTGTGTCTAGTTATTGCTTCAATTTTCTTTTTTAGAAAATACGTTAGTAAAAGACTCCGGAAACTGTTGCTGAAAAGAGACTGGAAATTAGGTAATGGCAAGGAGAAAATTGTTCATATACTTCTTAGTCAATCCATATTGATAATTGGTACTTTGCTGTTGGTTAGTTCATTAGGTTATGGGAATGATGATTTTTCATTGAATAGTGTTCTTGACCTTCACCTTTTAGAAATCGGCGATTTCAAATTATCATTGGGGAAGTTAATTGCCGTTATTGTTTTAATCTTTCTTTCTAAAGTTTTTCTCAATCTTTCAAAGGTTGTCATATTCAAAGCAACAAAAGGGAAAGATTGGATAGATGAAGGTAGACAGTTTACCATAATTCAGTTAACGAAATACTTTGTTTACTTCATCTTCGCAATGCTGGTAGTAAAAAGTCTAGGTTTTGGTTTGAATTCATTATTCTGGGCTAGTTCTGGACTGCTGCTTGGACTAGGAATGGGACTTAAGGACATGTTTACAGATGTAGTTTCTGGATTCATATTGTTGTTTGATGGGAGTGTAAAAGTGGGAGATATAGTAGAGATGGGAGGTGTAATTGCTCGTGTAGAGAAAATTAACATCCGTACTTCGCATGTTAAGTCAATGGATGGGAAAATCATTGTACTCCCAAATTCCAAATTAACTGAAGACAATGTAATAAATTGGACTATAAGTGATAAAGTTACTCGTTTCCACATTACAGTTAGTGTAGCGTATGGAAGTGATACTGAAAAAGTGCGAGAACTTCTTTATCAATGTGCGTTAAGTCATAAATTGGTAAACAAACACCGTGAAATTATTATCATGTTCAATGATTTTGGGGATAGTGGATTGGAATTCGAATTGTATTTCTGGGCAGCTCGAACCTGGGAAATAATGGTAATTAAAAGTGATTTACGTTTTGCTATTGATAAGTCGTTTAGAGAAAATGGAATTACTATTCCTTTTCCACAAAGAGATTTGCATATTGTTTCAGATAGCCGGAACAAAGAAACTACATCTCTTTAATGTCTTTAACCATTAACTGAAGGGTGTATCTATCATTATAATAATTCTTATCTAAAGAAAATACAGCTTGAAAAGGTTTTTCATTTTCAGTAATAGTTAGTTTTTTTCCTAATCCAAAAGCAATTCCGTTTAGAGGAAGGTTTTCTCCTTTTTGTTTTGCACTGATTTTTAAGTGCGTTTCTCCAACAATTCGACTACATCCTTTGTTGTCATAAAGATCCTTCATGATAAAGGTAGGTTTCATGTTTCCAGGTCCAAAAGGAGCAAATTGTTCTATTAGTCGGTATAGTTTAGGAAAAACATCTCCTTGTTTAGAAGGTTTAATATCTTCTGTAGTAAGTGTGCCGTCAATCCCAATTTCTCTTGTCTGTTGCTCTTTCGTTATTGTACTAGAAACAACTTCTTCAAAACGTTTTCGGAAAGCTTCCACATTTTCAATTTTCAAGGAAAGTCCAGCAGCGTATTTATGGCCTCCAAACTGTTCTAGTAAATCGGAACATTGGTCTATAGCATCATGAACATCAAAGCCTTTTACCGAGCGAGCAGAACCAGTTGCTAAACCATTATTTCCGCAAAGAACAATGGTTGGCTTGTAATACGACTCAATTAGCCTGGATGCTACTATTCCAACAACTCCTTTGTGCCAGTCTTTTTGAAAAACGACAGTAGATTTTTTTGATTCATCATCTTCGCTTACCATTTTAAGCGCTTCTTCCGTTATCGCAGCGTCGAGATCTCTTCTTTGGTTATTATACGCATTGATTTTTTCTGACCGCTCTTTAGAACTATCTTCATCTTTTGACAACAGTAATTCTACAGCCTTTTTGGCAGAAGCCATTCTTCCCGCGGCGTTTATTCTTGGCGCCAATTTAAAAACCAAATCAGTAATCGTTAAGTCAATCTTTTTGTTCGCTAATTCTAATATTGTTGCAATTCCTACCCTTGGATTTTCATTGACCCTTTTTAGTCCATGATACGCCAATATTCTGTTTTCTCCCGTCATTGGAACAATATCTGCTGCAATCGCAATTGCAACTAAATCTAAAAGCTCTTTCCAGGTTTCTTCATTTTCATCTCTAGTTGTTGTAACAGCTTGTGCCAATTTTAATCCAATTCCACATCCGCATAATTCATCATATGGGTATGAGCAGGTTATTTTTTTAGGGTTTAATATTGCTAGTGCATCTGGGATTATTTTTCCTGGCGTATGGTGGTCGCAAATAATAAAATCAATTCCATATTCATTTGCTTTTTCAATCTTATCGACGGCTTTGATACCGCAATCTAAAGCTATGATTAGATTAATTTTCTTTTCTTGCGCATATTCAATACTCTTTGAGGAAACACCATAACCTTCTGTATATCTGTCGGGTTGATAAAATTCAATGTTGGCGGTAAATCGACTTAAAAAAGAATACATCAGGGCTACCGAGGTAGTTCCATCTACATCGTAATCTCCATAAACTAGAATATTTTGCTCTGTGTCTATAGCCTCATTGATGCGATCTACAGCTTTTTGCATATCCTCCATTAAGAAAGGATCATGTAATGATTCTATTGAAGGTCGAAAGAAGTTCTTAGCTGCATCAAAAGTAGTAATGCCTCTTTCTACAAGTAATTTTGCAATGATTTTAGGTATTGCTAATTCCTTTTCTAATTGAGCAATTTGCTCCTTGTTTCCATCTTCTTTTATATTCCAGCGCATATAAGGGGTTTGTTTATGTAACAAATTGAACCTTTTAGCATATAAAGGTAATTATTAGTACCTGGGTATGCTAAAACAATTAAAAACTTTGTCTATTTTCGAACCAATGAAGGTTACAATTACAATATTAATGGTTTTGAACGTATTTTTATTACGTGCTCAAGAAGAGGTGACCTCATTTTATTTTTCTGAGCCCCAACCTAGTTCAATTACTCCATTAGATAAGTTTGATGATGACATTTGCGGACGTTACCTTTATGAAGAAGATACCTTAACAAGTTTGATTATTACTCCCGATAGCATATATACGCACTTTGGAACTTTTACGTATTTGTCATCAAAAGAAATCGAAGCGTCCGATAAATTCAGTTTAAAGAATGATTTGTTATTTGGGATTAAAGATGGGCAAGGAATTCCATATACAGAGAGAAATGATACAATTTTTACATATATAACCCAAAACGATTTATTTTTTAAACCAACCAAAACCCATAAATTAAATAAAAGTGGTGATAAATTTTACCTAAACACCAAGGAAGATAATGGGTTTTATTCAACGGAAGTTTTTTCATTGGAGGAGAAAAAGTTAATTATTTACTCCATTGATCATGAGCAGGTGTTGGAGGAAATTCTGCAGTTTAAGTCCACTAGGACTGAGCAGGTGGGTGGTTTTAAAACCTATTTATCGGCTCCAACAAAGAGTGAATTCATTACTTTTGTTGAGAATAAAGGCTTTAGAGATAAAACAGTTTATCTAGATTCGGAGAAACTGTAAATTACTTGTCATTTTGTTTAAACTCAACTATCTTCGCTATATGAGTGAAGAAATAGAAGCTTTAACAGAGGCTATTCAATTAGAAAAAGAAAATCTGCTTAATTTAATTTTAGAAAGGTTAGGTTATACTGAAGTAGGTGAAGATTTATTTCAAGAATTGTTGCAAATGATAGAGGCCGCAGATGCTAAAAGGTTTAAATATTCAAAAGCACTTGAAGGGCAACAAGTTGTGGAAAAAGTTCTTAAAGATAGATTGGTTTGAGTTTTAGAAAGTTAACAGAAGATGAGTTGGAAGAGCTCAAAGAAGAGTTTGTCCAGTATTTAGTAGCGAATGGTGTTGACGCTGAGTTGTGGGAGCGGCTTAAAAAGGAAGAGCCTGAAAAATCTGATCTTTTTGTTCAGCAATTTAGTAACGTAGTCCTTCAGAAATCATTAGAAAAGATTGAATATTTAGAACATCGTACTCCTTCAGATGTAAAGCTGTTTCATTGCGGAAAAGAGACCATTGATTTAATTGCATTAAAATCTTCTGTCGTTGATTTAACCAATATGGCAGAATTTAATGCTGAAGATTTTAAGAATATTGAAATTTTCAAAGCAACTAAGCCCTATAGCAAAAATAGGGAAGTTGAACTTTTTGAAATGACTGAGAAAGGTTGTCAAATTACAAGTCATATGCTTTATGATTTGTTAAAACAGATGGTTAAAAAAAAAAGTTAAAATTCATTTTTTTATATTAACAAACTTCTAATTATATTCGCAGTTCGAAAAGCGGAAAATAAATTAGATTATGAGATTAGGGCAATTAGCAAGAGAATTAAAAATTAAGCCATCAGAGATAGTAAAGTTTCTGAAGGAAGAAGCTAAAGTTGAAATT
>Ga0209630_10002944_pt1 | contig 15850 bp, 4 predicted proteins | sample COG_01_FD_184745 | JGI IMG/M metagenome (GOLD analysis project Ga0209630, IMG submission 184745) | Pelagic Microbial community sample from North Sea - COGITO 998_met_01 (SPAdes) (version 2) | ecosystem: Environmental > Aquatic > Marine > Neritic zone/Coastal water | place: Helgoland, sampling... | reverse complement strand
AATAGGCCTTGATGGCCCAGCAGCGTCTTCAGGCATTGCAGGAACGGCGGATCCATCATTGGTTGAAGACCCAGCTGAACCTATTTCCACATATTTCGTAACTGATGGGGCGACTTCTTTATCCTCAACGACAAATTTTTCAACTTGGTATGTTGTTAGTAGTGCTGAAAATGGACTTCCAGATGATGACATGCGTGTTCTAGTTCTTCAAGTAACAACAACTGGTGAGATTAATGGTACACTTAGCTACCAAGTATTTCCACTTGGAGTAGAGGCTGACCATGTTCACGTAAGTAATGACTTCGACGGAACTGGAACATTTGGAGGAGGTCCCGTATCCGGATGTACAGACTCTACAGCATTCAACTATGACTTTTCAGCAGAATATGACGATGGTTCATGTATCCCCGTGATTGTTGGATGTATGGATGAAACAGCTTGTAATTTTATGCTAGAGGCGAACACCTCTGAAACATGTGACTATTTTTCTTGCCTGGCAATAGGTTGTACAAACTATGGAGCTTGCAACTATGACCCCACAGCGGATTTCAATGACGGCTCCTGTGAGTATGCTGTTTCTGGGTACAACTGCGATGGGTCTTGCTCGTTTGACTTAGATGGAGATGGAGTTTGTGACTCTGATGAGGTTCTAGGATGCGCCACTTCCACTGCTTGCAACTACAACGAATTCGCAACTGACGATGATGGGTCGTGTATTTATCATCAAGAAAATTATGACTGTGACGGTACTTGTACTTTAGATGAAAACAACAACGGAATATGTGATTTTGAAGAGGTCATAGGATGTAGTAATCCTTTAGCCTGCAACTATAATTCTGAGTCTACTATGGATGACGATAGTTGTGAATTCGTTTCGTGCCTTGTGCTAGGATGTGTAGATATTAGTGCTTGTAATTTCGATGATGGAGCAGATATTGATGACAGCACTTGTGAGTATGCATTAGATGGTTACGATTGTTTTGGAAGTTGTTTAATCGACTCTGATGAAGATGGCGTTTGTGATCCATTTGAAATTCTTGGGTGCATCAATACAAATGCAACCAACTATAATCCTTTATCTACAGACGACGACGGCTCTTGTATATATCCTCCTGATCCAATCCTACCACCTGCCGAATTCGGTTTTACTCCTACACCTTACTCAGGCACATTTATAGGTGCTGTCACTCTTGACGACTCTAATTGTGAAGAAATTGACTGGGTAGCGGCTTTCGATCCGGAAGGAAATTGCGCTGGTTCTGCACCTGTATTTATAGATGGAGGTGTTGCGTATGTAATCTTAACTATATTTGGTGACGAATCAATGACCTCTCTTACTGACGAGGGGCTTTCTTATGGTGATTACTTTACTCTGCAGTTATTCGATGCGAGTACGCTGTTGATACATGAATATTATGAGGAAACAGGTGTCGTGGAATTTGGGGGTTGGTCAAATTTAAACGGAGCTCCACTTCCTGATAATTCTAACCCAAACATTGTTTACAATTTCCTTTCTTCTGAATACATACCGTCTTGTCTTGATCCGGTGGCATGTAATTTCGATGCTTCTTCTCCTTATAATCTCAATTGTGTCTATCCTGAAATAGGGTATGATTGTAATGGTGATTGCTTCAACGATACTGATAACGATGGCGTTTGTGATGAGTTGGAGATAGAAGGATGTACGGATAGTTCATCGTGTAACTTCTCTACAGAAGCTACTAATGATGATGGCTCGTGCGCTACATCCGATGAATGCGGGATCTGCGGTGGGGCGGGCATGCCTTCAAGCGATTGTGACTGCGATGGAAACCAACTTGACGCTCTCAGCGTATGTGGTGGAAGTTGTGAAGCAGACGTCGATGCAGATGGAGTCTGTGACAATATTGACGACTGCGTAGGTGCTCTAGATGAGTGTGGCGTATGTAACGGACCAGGCTTAATTTACGAGTGTGGATGTGCTGATATTTCAGAAGGAGATTGTGACTGCGATGGAAACCAACTTGACGCTCTCAGCGTATGTGGTGGAAGTTGTGAAGCAGACGTCGATGCAGATGGAGTCTGTGACAATATTGACGATTGCGTAGGTGCTCTAGATGAGTGTGGTGTATGTAACGGACCAGGCTTAATTTACGAGTGTGGATGTGCTGATATTTCAGAAGGAGAATGTGACTGCAATGGAAACCAACTTGACGCTCTCAGCGTATGTGGTGGAAGTTGTGAAGCAGACGTCGATGCAGATGGAGTCTGTGACAATATTGACGACTGCGTAGGTGCTCTAGATGAGTGTGGCGTATGTAACGGACCAGGCTTAATTTACGAGTGTGGATGTGCCGATATTTCAGAAGGAGAATGTGACTGCAATGGAAACCAACTTGACGCTCTGAGCGTATGTGGTGGAACTTGTGCCGTGGACCAGGATGCAGATGGGGTTTGTGATACCGAGGAAATCTCTGGATGTACTGATAATAACGCTTGCAATTATGACCCTTTCGCTACGGAAGAAGATGACTCTTGTGCTACAATCGATGAGTGTGGAATTTGTGGAGGGGAAGGAATCCCAGAAGGAGATTGTGACTGTAACGGAAACCAAGTAGATGCACTTGGAATATGCTCAGGAGTTTGCATCGAGGACCTAGATTTAGATGGGGTATGTGATGTAGATGAGATTTGGGGTTGTGATGACGACACTGCTATTAACTACAACCCTTTAGCGACAGAGAACGATGGCAACTGTAACTACGACACATTAGGTCCAGAAACATTTACCTACTCTCCTACTCCAATTTCTGGCACTTTTTACGGAACTATAAAAGTTGATGGAGTTATGGCGACAGGACTAGATTGGATCGCCGCTTTCGACGAGGACGAAAATTGTGCTGGGGCGACTTCCATCTTAATGCACGAGGGAGTGGCATATGCTAACTTAACGATCTATGGAGATGACTTAACTACAGACATCATGGACGAAGGCATGAATACTGGAGAGGATTTCGAGCTTGTCTTTTACGATGCGAGTGAGGATGTATTTATTACGTATTCTGACGACCTTGGAAGTGAATATCTTTCTGGGTGGGAAAACACTTACGGAGCTCCTATTCCAGCTTGGAACAATCCCCTTACAATATTTGATTTCACAATTCCGCTTCCATGTCCTGGCGACTTCAACGAAAATGGACAATTGGATCAATCGGATCTTCTTATCTTCTTATCTGCATATGGAACACCATGTACTGGGTGTATACAGGATATCAGTAACAACGAATTTGTTGATCTTGCTGATCTACTCATTTTCTTAGCGAGTTTCGGCAATGCCTGCCCTTAATATGAATTTTCAACCAAAATATATAACCATGAAAAAGCTTCTATCCCTTCTGTTTGCTGCTTTCATTAGCACATCTTTCTTAGCCCAAACTGGTGCCGGAATTGTACTCCAAACTGAGCCGTTTTATACGTTCACACCTACTACAGTAGGTGATGAAACTACATTTAATTTCCAGCTTATAAATACCGTCGCTATAGAGCAATCGGTCTTGTTTGGTGGTTTAGATGCACCGTTCGCTTTGGCCGATGACGCCCCTCAGATTGTTTCGGCTGCTGACACGTTGGACCTTTCCATCACCTTCTCTCCTACATCGATAGACGCCTTTTCGGACACGTTAAACTTAGTCGGGACCATCTTCGGTAATGCGATGCTCGTGGTCTCTGGAGACGGAATCCAGGTTGTTCTAGAATGGAGTGTAGAAAATGTCTCCTTTGCAACTACACCATTAGGACAAACCTCAATTGATGAATCTCTTGTATTCTCAAGTGTAGGAGACGGAACTGGAATACTCGAAGTAACATCTATTTCAACGCCAGAATTTTCAGTAGAGTTTATTGATCCTGAAAATGGTTCCGAGTTCATTCCAGGAAGTATTCCTGAAGATGAACAGCGTGTCGTTAGACTTTACTTCAGCCCATCAATAGCTGGGAATACGTCTGGACAAATCACATTTGCTTCAAATGACCCTAACAGTCCTGAAATTATTATTTCGGTTAATGGTGATGGTTTATCTGAAGTTTCAGGAGAGTTTTGTGATGCGACATGGTCGTTAATCAACTCCCCTTTCACCCTTTTAGGTGATGTCACAGTTCCCGAAGGTTGTAGCTTAACAATAGAACCAGGTGTAGAAGTAAATATGGGTGGACATAATTTAAATGTTGATGGAAATCTTATTTGTGCTGGATCAGCTTCTTTGCCAATTAAAGCGTATGGTGGCAATCTGATTCTTAACGATGGAGAATCTACCACCCTTGAATATTTTCATATTGAAGATCTTGATAACGTAGGTAACAACAGCCCCTATGAATTAGTTTACTACAACAACTTCGAATTAAGTGATCAGCAATATGACTTCGATTGTTTTGACTATGATGCGAACTATTACGCTACTGGAACATCTGAAAGTTATAGCAGTTATGGTTGTGATAATTTCAATCGTACCTCTAACAGTTCATATTCGTTGCAAAGCAATGAAGGAGATTATTGTTTATATTTTTACTCCAACACTGGTGGAGATGGTTATTTGTACTTGGCCGACACTCCAATAGCTCCTAGCAATGGAACTTATGAGTTCAGTTTCACTTATGAAAGTGATCGTTACGAAAATGATTGCTTCATGACAATTGATGTATTAGATGAAAATGGCAATTGGGTCACTCTTTATACTTCTCCTACCGATATTGAAAGTAACTCAGAATTAACACGTTTTGCTCGCGGTGTTTACCAGTTTAACGCTGGAGAAGAAATGCGTTACCGCATCAAGCACCACAATGGAGTCAACGATACGTATACAAATCAATTGTATACATACATTGATGAAGTTAGAATTGAAAAACTAAGGGACATGAGCAATGTTGTAGAATGGAATTTCGACAACAATGAATCAGAGTTTCAGAGTTTAATTAGCTCACATGGCGAATATGGTGGAGAACCGAGAGTAAGTCTAAATGAGGGTGTGCTCAGGTTAAATTCGCATGAAAGCTCTATCAGCTTTAATACTGAGTCATGGTCCAATGCGCCAATCATTGTTCCTGAAGATGGATGGTACTATATAGAAGTAGAAAACCGACTTATCTCGGCTTCATACAATACTTATAATTATTGGGAATATCACTCAAGCGATAATGGAAGTTGGCATAAAATAATTGATAACCAAACCCTTTATTCTCAAAGTCAAGGTCCTGAAACGTACGATTGGAGAAAAGATGTTATTCATAGTTATGAGTATTTATCTGCTGGAAGTAGAATAGACTTTTATTACAACTCAAGCTATTGGACGACGGCAGGACAAATAGAATGGGAAGGTCAATCATTCAAGATTTATCAACTGGACGAAACATCTAACAGTACGCTAATTAATCAAAGTCAAGCAAAAATTGTATCAAATAGAGAAACATCTCTTTTTAATGTTTTATCTCCTCGCTTTCTGGCTGGAAATACTGGAACTCCAATATCAATAACTCAGTCATCAATATCAGACATTACCGTTGAATGTGACTCTGCTATTGCTGTTGTTGACAACTTCAATGGCACCTCTTTGATGTTCGATGGCGTAAACAATGACGTTAGCTTAAATGACTCTCAAATTGAAACTTTTGAAGCAAGTGGTTTGGGAAGTATTGACATCACCAATTCTTTAATAAATCATACAGTATTTGGAAATAATTCGCTGGGAAGCGATATCGCTAGCGATCTTATCTACTACAACAACTTCGAATCAAGTGATCAGCGTTATGACTTCGATTGTTTTGACTATAATGCGAACTATTACGCTACCGGAACATCTGAAAATTATGATAATTATGGCTGTTATGAGTTCTACCGTACCTCTAGCAGTTCCTATTCGTTGCAAAGCAATGAAGGAGACTATTGTTTATACTTTTATTCCGATAATGGAGGAGATGGTTATTTGTACATGGCCGACACTCCAATAGCTCCAAGCAATGGCACTTATGAGTTCAGTTTCACTTATGAAAGTGATCGTTATGAAAATGATTGCTTCATGACCATTGATGTATTAGATGAAAATGGCAATTGGGTTACTCTTTATAGTTCTCCTACCGATATTGAAAGTAACTCTACACTAACACGTTTTGCTCGCGGTGTTTACCAATTTAACGCTGGAGAAGAAATGCGTTACCGCATCAAGCACCACAATGGAGTCAACTCTTCGTATACAAATCAATTGTATACATACATTGATGAAGTTAGAATTGAAAAACTCAGAGACATGAGCAATGTTGTCGAATGGAATTTCGACAACAATGAATCAGAGTTTCAGAGTTTAATTAGCTCATATGGCGAATATGGTGGAGAACCGAGAGTAAGTCTAAACGAGGGTGTGCTCAGGTTAAATTCGCATGAAAGCAATATCAGCTTTAATACTGATTCTTGGTCCAATGCGCCAATCATCGTTCCAGAAGACGGATGGTATTATATAGAAATTGAAAACAAACTTAACTCGGCTTCATACAATACTTATAATTATTGGGAATATCACTCAAGCGATAATGGAAGTTGGCATAAAATAATTGATAACCAAACCCTTTATTCTCAAAGTCTAGGTCCTGAAACGTACGATTGGAGAAAAGATGTTATTCATAGTTATGAGTATTTAACTGCCGGAAGTAGAATAGACTTTAAATACGATAGTTACTATTGGACGACAGCAGGAAAAATAGATTGGGAAGGTCAATCATTCAAGATTTATCAACTCGTTCAAGGTGGATCTAATAATCCTTCAGATGAATTAAGCATTGTAATAGAAGAAAGTACTCTCTCATCACTAGAAGTTTATCAAACAAGCTCGGTTGTTATTGCTAATTCTACAATAGAAAACTCGGAATCGTCTGGTATTACAATTGACGCCTCAAGTGCTAATATTGAACTCTCACATACTTACGTCCGTGGCCACCAAGAAGATGGAATAAACATAAACGTTGAAAGTGGAGCGCTAATTCTTAACAATACTGTTGTTGTTGAAAATGGTGATAACGGCTTAGAAACGAATGGATCAGATGTAAACCTTCACTATGTGACAATTGCAAACAACTCTGGAAATGGCTTAACAGCAGCATCCAATGGTCCATCGGGGATATATAATAGTATTTTTTCTAACAATACTTCTGGCACATGGAGTGGGGGGAACTACTTATTGGAATACAATTACTCTGAATCTTATCCTCAATTCCAAGAAGATTCCTACCAACTTGAGCTATACTCACCCGCTGTAGATGCCGGTATGCCATGGCATACTGACCAGCATATGCCATATGGAATAGGTGGGTTAAGAGCCGACCAAGGTGCATATGGAGGACCAAATAACGCGGGATGGGGTGGAACATTAGCTCCAGATGGAGCGCCAGAGATTTCAAGTGTTTCGGATAGCCCTCAAGATCAAGGAAGTGTCGTAGGGTTGTCATTCGATGCTAGCGCATTTGACAATACCTTAATTCCTCAAAATGTCACTCACTACGCTTTTTGGAGACACTACGATCCAACAGGAACATCAATCTCTACTTTGGATGAAGGTTCTTGGGAGCTGCTGGGAGACATGCCTGCACAAAGTTTCAACGGATATGCCTATCAAGCTTCTACGCTTGGAAATACAAATATCTTCGGAAATTTCAACAGTTGCTTTACGGTAGTCGCTCATACTGACGACGACGATACATACTGGTACTCCAACGTACTGTGTGGAGAGTCGCAGGACAATCTCGCACCAGAGGTGCCAGAATTGGAAGGGATGGTTCTAGAAACAGGCGACATACAAATTATGTGGACTTCGCCTTTCGAAGAAGACTACGCATACACAGAAGTGACTTCCGATGCTGGCTTTACAGCTGAAGTTACGGGAGACACTTTGTCTGTGGACGCTTCGGTAGAGCTTGGGGTTACATACACTTACACAGCTATACATTTCGACGTGAATGGAAATGCTTCTGACCCTTCTTCTCTGACTCTAGAGACAGCAGTAGGATCGGATGAAATCGTGCTTCACGCAGGATGGAATCTTATCTCTACAGACCGCATCCCAACGGACGCAAACGTTTCGGAAGTCTTTGCAGGTCTCTCGTCTGGGAACCTACAATACGTGACTGGATTTAATTATGGAATTCAGTTCTACGACCCGAGTGGGTTGGCGTTTTTAAACACTCTTGAAAATCTGAACAACGGATATGGATATTGGGTGAAGGTATTTGCCGATGATGTATTAAACGTCACGGGTGCATCTATTTCTTCGGGCTACCTCCCTCCTTTAAATGAAGGGTGGAACCTCGTAGGACATATGTCTGAAACGGCCACAGCGCCAGAAGTGGTTTTCGAAGATCTATACGATAACGGAGATCTCCTATATGTCACTGGATTTGACCAAGGCGTGCAGGTTTATGACCCCAATGGACTTCCTTTCTTAAATACATTGACAGAAATGCGCAATGGATTTGGGTACTGGGTGAAGTCTGCAGTAGCGACTGACGGAGGCGTACTCGCCCCTACAGTAGGAGACGAAGTAACATCGATCGCAAACCCTCGCTACGCTGTCCTTAACGGAACGTCGAACTTGGAAGCCTTTGCGGGAGAGTTCGTTCATGTCATCAACGCTCGCGGAAATACAGTGTCTCGTCTAGAGATACTTCCTGGAGGATACCTCATGACGACTGCATTGTACGAAGATGAGAATGGGATGTACGGCCTCCGCCCAGGCGATGCTTTGCGCTTCAGCTTCCACGGTTCTGTCGTGGAGATAGAAGGCAATGCGTTCAAAGGCGAAATGGAGCACGTGAAACTGAACCTAGAGTTTACAGAACTTGAGGCGACGCTAGCAGTATTCCCGAATCCTATGACTTCGACTTCTAACATCAGCTATACGCTGCTCGAAAAAGGCGAAGTATTGGTTGAGCTTTTAGATATCCAAGGCCGAGTGCTGGAAATCCTTGACCAAGGAGCCCGTAAAGAAGGTCTACAGATTATAGAATTTAACGCTAGCGATTTGGCTGCTGGAACTTACGCGATCCGCCTCACGGTAGAGGGCGTAGAAGTTTCGTCTAAGAAGGTGGTAAAAACCTCTAGATAGTAAAATGATAAAAATTTTAGGACTTTGCCTGGTATTGTGCTTTCGTGTGGGTATAATAAAAGCCCAGCCTTCAGAGTTCAACACCTTCCCAACAAATGCATCCGGAACGATTTACGGCCAAGCCACTATCAACGGAATTCCCGCGACTGGGGAAGACTGGGTAGCCGCCTTCGATATGGAGGGTAACTGTGCCGGGGCAGCAGCTATCGTAATGAATGAAAACATCGCATATCTAAATCTGCCTATCTACGGAGATGATGCCACGAGCCCCGAAATTGATGAAGGAATCTCTGGTGGAGAGAGTTTTACGCTTTGGCTGTGGAGGGCATCTACGGATCAGATCCTGCCCTACCCCAATGCGACAGACACCGAGAGTTTCTCTGGATGGACGAACACAAATGGAGCGCCCATTCCTGGCTTAAACGACCCAAATCTGGTATACGACTTCTATGAGAAAAACTTGCCCTGTGATGCTTCGATTCTCACTGAAGGCCCTTTCTGTGCAGATGCGGAGTCTATAGAACTGGTATCTGCGACCTCGGGAGGAAATTGGTCGGGAGCAGGTGTAATATCCGGCTCGTTCAACCCTTCCCTTCTCGACCCTGGAACATATCTTCTCACATACACCCTAGGCGAAATCGGTTCAAGTTGCTATGAGGTTTCTACCGCCGAATTTGTAATCTATCCCAGCGTAGGAGAATACGAATTCGTTTGGTGGGACAACTACGGAGTGCCGGAAGAAGATTGGATCTCGCAAGTCTGCATAACATCTGACGACAGCATTTCCGTACAGTGGTTCAACATAGACCTAACGGACATGGGCGACGGGGAAGAATGCCTCGAAAGCTTCGACCCCTCCGGAACGTATTACGCCGTTATCACAAACGAGTATGGATGCTCCGTAACGACTGAGAATGTAGATTTTGTGAACGCTGTAGAGGAGGTTTTTGGAGATTTCGGCACCGAGGTTGAATTGACCTTGGAAAGATCTGGTGTACTTCGTTCCAATTGCGAAATCGAGGAAGTGTTGGTTGTTGATATGATGGGGCGCACGCTCTTATATCTCATAGACGTAAACACCCTTTCAGTGGCTCTTCAAATACCCACTCGATCAGCACTAAGTTCATACATAGTAAAAGTAAAGACTAGCTATGGTGTAGCGGTAAAAAAGATTCTGTGGTGAGTCTTGTAAACTACTCAGCTACGTGTGAGCTGGTAGTGATTACAAATCTGAATAGCCGTATCTTGTAAGTCTTAAAACTCCTACTATGAGATATTTACTTACTTCTTTGTTCTGTGTCTTTACGCTGTCTCTGACAGCTCAGAAGGCTTGTCCCAATCCTTACGATGGCAATGGAGATGGTAACGTTAGTATAGGAGACTTCTTAGAGATGTTGTCTGTATTTGGAGACACAGACACGGACTCCGATGGCGTGTGGGACAGCTTGGATTACTGCGTTGATTTAGCCGCTTGTAACTACGCTAACGACCCTTCTGAGCCTTGTACTTATATTGATGTTTTAGGCGTCTGTGGAGGCGGTTGTGAGGGAGATGGAGACGATGATGGTATCTGTGATTCAGAGGACGACTGCGTGGGTGTTTTGGACGAGTGTGGAGTGTGTAATGGCCCTGGCCCTACGGAGATTGTTATAGAGAGTATTACTATTCTGTACGACTCATTATACGCAGAGCAAATAGATGAATGGTGGGTATTTGAAATTGGAGCAGATACAGTCTTTAACTACACCTGTGCTCCTTACTTTGGCGATTGCGGAGACGACATCGGCCACGACGGCTACGACTACAGTACAGTCTTAATCGGCGAGCAGTGTTGGTTTGCTGAGAACTGTCGTTACTTGCCAGAGGTTTCCCCTTCGAGTGAAGGAAACGAAACCGACCCTTACTACTATGTCTACGGCTACGAAGGAACTGATGTGGCATCAGCAATGTCAACTTCTAACTACGCGACTTATGGCGTTCTATACAACTGGCCTGCGGTGATGACAGAAGGCATTTGTCCAAGTGGGTGGCATATTCCATCAGATGAAGAGTTCACTCAGCTAACTGACTTCTTAGGTGGAGAGGGTGTAGCAGGAGGTAAGATGAAAGAAGCTGGTTATGACCATTGGAATTCTCCAAATACAGGGGCTACTAATTCAAGCGGTTGGACTGGTTTACCAGGCGGCTTCCGCTACTCCGGTGGTTTCGACGACGATGGGAACTACGGGCTCTGGTGGTCTGCTTCAGAGTCTGGTTCCTACTCACGGCATCGTGTACTGTTCAGCGACTACGACTTTGTCATCCGAAACTTCAACGATCGCTACTACGGCTCCTCAGTTCGTTGCGTCCGGGATTAAAAATTTTAAATTATAGCGACGCAGTCGCGCGTTGGCAAATCACGAGCCGTGCGTGAGCGCGGGGAGTGATTTTTAATCTGGCTAACAAGGTTGCAAATCTGAATAGCTGTATCTTGTAAGTCTTAAAACTCCTACTATGAGATATTTACTTACTTCTTTGTTGTGTGTCTTTACTTTGTCTCTGACAGCTCAGGAGGCTTGTCCTAATCCGTACGATGGCAATGGAGATGGCAACGTTAGTATAGGTGATTTCTTAGAGATGTTAGCGGTATTTGGAGACACAGACACGGACTCCGATGGTGTTTGGGACAGCTTGGACTACTGCGTTGATTTAGCCGCTTGTAACTACGCCAACGACCCTTCTGAGCCTTGTGCTTACATTGATGTTTTAGGCGTCTGTGGAGGAGGTTGTGAGGGCGATGGAGACGATGATGGTATCTGTGATTCAGAGGACGACTGCGTGGGTGTTTTGGACGAATGTGGTGTGTGTAACGGCCCTGGCCCTACAGAAATTGTTATTGAGTCTATCACTATTCTGTATGACTCTTTATACGCAGAGCAAATCAATGAGTGGTTAGTCTTTGAAGTCGGTGCTGACACCGTTTTCAACTATACATGTGAACCTGTTTTTAACTCTTGCGGCGACCTTGTTTCTCACGAAGGATATGACTACAGTACAGTCTTAATCGGCGACCAGTGTTGGTTCTCTGAGAACTGCCGTTACTTACCAGTGGTTTCACCTTCAAGTGAAGTAAGCGAGACAGACCCTTACTACTACGTTTACGATTACCAAGGCACAGATGTATCATCTGCTATTGCAACGGCCAACTATGATACCTATGGAGTGCTGTACAACTGGCCTGCAGTGATGACTGAGGGCATTTGTCCAAGTGGATGGCATATCCCTTCAGATGGAGAATGGCAGACTATGGAGATTTCATTGGGTATGAGTGAGGCTGATGCTTCAAGCGAAGGATGGAGAGGTACAGATGAAGGTTATCAGATGAAATCTACCTCAGGCTGGAGTGATAGTGGTAACGGCTCTAATTCAAGCGGTTGGACTGGTTTACCAGGCGGCTACCGCTCCTCCGGTGGTTTCGACGACTATGGGTACCACGGGTACTGGTGGTCTGCTTCAGAGTCCGGTTCCCACTCTTGGAGTCGTGTACTGAACGACTACGACGGCATTGTCTACCGATTCGTCGACGTTCGTTACTACGGCTTTTCTGCTCGTTGCGTCCGGGATTATACAGACGAGTGTGGTGTTCTAAACGGAGACAACTCCACGTGTTCTGATGAGTGCGGAGTTATAAACGGTCCTGGAGCTGTCTACGAGTGTGGATGTGCAGATATGCCAGAAGGTGATTGTGATTGTGCAGGCAACCAATTAGACGAGTGTGAAGTTTGTGGTGGTGATAATTCAACTTGCTTAGATGAGTGTGGTGTTCCAAATGGAGATAATTCAACGTGTTTCACATCTTGTGGAGACGACATCGGTCACGACGGATATGACTACTCTACAGTCTTAATCGGCGACCAGTGTTGGTTTGCTGAGAACTGTCGTTATCTACCAGTGGTATCGGCATCATCTGCAGGTTCTGAGACTTCCCCTTATTACTACGTATACGACTACGAAGGCTCAACAGTAGAAATAGCTAAGTCAACTGAAAATTACGAGACGTATGGAGTACTATACAACTGGCCAGCAGTAATGACAGAGGGGATTTGTCCAAGTGGTTGGCATATTCCATCAGATGGAGAGTGGATGGAGCTTGAGATGTCCTTAGGGATGAGTGAAGCTGAAGCCGCAAGCGAGGGTTGGAGAGGTACAGATGAAGGTTATCAGATGAAATCTACTTCAGGGTGGAATGACTATAGTGGTAGTAGCGGTAACGGCTCTAATTCAATCGGATTTACTGGTTTGCCAGGCGGCTACCGCTACTCCGGTGGTTTCGGCGCCAATGGGTACGGCGGGAACTGGTGGTCTGCTTCAGAGTCTGGTTCCTACTCATGGAATCGTATGCTGAGCAACAGCAGCGGCAATGTCAGCCGAGCCAGCAACGGTCGAGTCTTCGGAGCTTCTGCTCGTTGCGTCATTGATTATACAGACGAGTGTGGTGTTCTAAATGGAGATGGTTCTTCATGTGTATTTGAATCGTGTGGAGACCAAATCGGCCACGGAAACTACGCTTATTCTACAGTCTTAATCGGAGAGCAGTGTTGGTTCTCTGAGAACTGTCGTTATCTTCCAGTGGTATCGCCTTCAAATGAAGAAAGTGAAACAGAACCTTACTACTATGTATATGACTACCAAGGCACAGATGTAGAAGCTGCGATAGCCACTTCTAACTATGAGACTTATGGAGTGCTGTACAACTGGCCTGCAGTGATGACTGAGGGCATTTGTCCAAGTGGATGGCATATCCCTTCAGATGGAGAATGGCAGACTATGGAGATTTCATTAGGTATGAGTGAAGCTGATGCCGCGAGTGAGGATTGGAGAGGCTCTCCTGTGGGTGATTATTTGAAATCAACTTCTGGGTGGTGGTTTGACGGTAACGGCTCTAATTCGAGCGGATTCACTGCCCTTCCAGGCGGAATAATGAACTCTGGTGATTTCGGCGCCTATGGAAACTACGGATACTGGTGGTCTACTTCAGAGTCCGGCTCCGGCTCGTGGGATCGTGACCTGTACAGCGGCGGCGGCATTGTTGGCCGGTGGAGCATAGATCGAAGCCTCGGCTTTTCTGCTCGCTGCGTCCGGGATTAAAAATTTTAAATTATAGCGACGTAGTCGCGCGTTGGCAAATCACGAGCCGTGTGTAAGCGCGGGGAGTGATTGTCAATCTGAATAGCTGTATCTTGTAAGTCTAAATCATAATACTATGAGATATTTACTTACTTCTTTGTTATGTGTCTTGACGCTGTCTCTCACAGCTCAAGAGGCTGGTTGTACGTATCAACAAGCTGATAATTACAGCTCTACAGCTACTATAGATAATGGTAGTTGTATCTTCTTTACAATTACTCAAGATGACTGTAACAACACATACGATGGTAACGATGATGGTAATGTGAGTATCAGTGATTTCTTAGAGCTTTTATCCTTATTTGGAGATACTGATGTAGACGCAGATGGAGTATGGGATAGTTTGGATGACTGTATTGACTTGGCAGCGTGTAACTATTTCGCTGACCCTTCAGCGATATGTCAATACCTTGATATTATAGGAGTATGTGGAGGGGATTGTTGGGTGGATGATGACTCAGACTTGATATGTGATGATGTAGATGAGTGTGTGGGGTACTACGATGAGTGTGAGGTGTGCAATGGCTCTGGAATACCTGAGGGGTATTGTGATTGTTTTGGCAGCATGTTAGATGAATGTGGCACGTGTGATGATGACCCTTCTAACGACTGTGTACAGGACTGTAACGAAGAATGGGGAGGAACAGCTATGCTCGATGAGTGTGATACCTGTGATAGCGACCCTACTAATGACTGTGTTCAAGATTGCAACCAGGAATGGGGAGGAACAGCTGAGCTTGATGAGTGTGGTACTTGCGACAGTGACCCCAGTAACGACTGCGTACAAGATTGTAATGGAGATTGGGGTGGAGTAGCTGCTTTAGACGAGTGTGGGGTATGCGATGAAGATGTCGATAATGACTGCGTACAAGACTGTAATGAGGAATGGGGAGGAACTGCTTTACTGGACGAGTGTGGAACTTGTGATAGTGACCCCAGTAATGACTGCGTACAAGATTGTAACGGAGTGTGGGGAGGTACTGCTGTATTGGACGAGTGTGGGGTATGTGATGGACCTGGACCTACAGAAATCGTTATAGAGTCAATTACTATCCTGTACGATTCTTTATACGCAGAACAGATAGATGAGTGGTGGGTATATGAAGTGGGAGCAGATACAGTGTTTAATTACACCTGTGCTCATAGTTGTGGAGAAGATATCAATCACGATGGTTATGATTATTCTACAGTCTTAATCGGTGAGCAGTGTTGGTTCTCTGAGAACTGTCGTTACTTGCCAGAGGTTTCACCTTCAAATGAAGGAAGTGAAACAGACCCTTACTACTACGTTTACGATTACCAAGGCTCTGATGTAACAGCGGCTATTGCAACTTCTAACTACGCGACTTATGGCGTTCTATACAACTGGCCTGCGGTGATGACAGAAGGCATTTGTCCAAGTGGGTGGCATATTCCATCAGATGAAGAGTTCACTCAGCTAACTGACTTCTTAGGTGGAGAGGGTGTAGCAGGAGGTAAGATGAAAGAAGCTGGTTATGACCATTGGAATTCTCCAAATACAGGGGCTACTAATTCAAGCGGTTGGACTGGTTTACCAGGCGGCT
>Ga0209630_10002939_pt1 | contig 15862 bp, 8 predicted proteins | sample COG_01_FD_184745 | JGI IMG/M metagenome (GOLD analysis project Ga0209630, IMG submission 184745) | Pelagic Microbial community sample from North Sea - COGITO 998_met_01 (SPAdes) (version 2) | ecosystem: Environmental > Aquatic > Marine > Neritic zone/Coastal water | place: Helgoland, sampling... | reverse complement strand
TTAAAGGCGAAACGAGAAGGGAAATCGAAGAAAGAGTTACTCAAAATGCACAAAAGAGATATCGTCCGGTTGTACACACAAACCAAAGATATGAAGCTCCCGTTCCATATCATTTCGCAAAGTCAACGCCTGGTCTTCGCGAGCTTCCTCAACGCCGTCATCGACATTCCAATCCTAAACGAAGCCACGGAACAAATTATTTTCATGAAAGCGGTGGATGTCATCGCGGACGCGATCGAACGCCAGTTGGAAAAGATGGGGAGCAAAGCCTTCTTCGAAGGCGTGACGGACGCCGGCGAGTCGAGAGTCGACGTGTGGGTGGTGGCCACGGCGACGAAGATTAACGAGAAAATAGATATTCCAGTTTTGAACGAAAAGCAAGAGCAAGAGGCGATCGAGTTCGTGTTACACGCCATGGCGGAAAGATTTTTGGCCAGTCAAGGGAAAACCATCGCCGAGAAGAAGGGGAAAGGGAAGATGTTTGGTTTCATCTGATTTTCATCTGATGATAGTTGTTGTAACTGTATCACATCGAAAAAAGCTGCCATAAATTTTCACACGTTCCCGAGAAAAATTCTAAATAAGAGTAAGAATGTGTCGTCGAGTGCAGTGTTCCAAGTGCGACAAACCAACCTGGTGAGATTATTCTTTCGCGTGCCGTTATTCGTTTTAATCCGTCTTCTCGTTTCCTTTCTGTATATCTCTCTCTATCTATCTATCTTTCCTTCAAAATGTCTCATGTCTTTCCCGGTAAAAATTCTGATGAACATTTTCAACACGTAGGGCTGGATGTGGGATGCACATCGAAACCGCCTTAGCCGGGGTTAAAGAAGAAGACAGATGCAAATGCGAGCGAGGCTCGGTGTTCGGGTCCTTGCTCGGTAAAGGGAAGTAGCACATTTCGTGAGCGGACGTGTTGTGGTTACGTTTAGAAATTAGAAGTGTGTTTCTTACGTGAGATTCTCACGTCATGCTATCGTTATACCTCTCTGTTCAAAAACTCTCCGCTACGCGCTGCGCTAATTCTATGTCTACGATAATCGTCTTTAAATACGAGCATTATCATTATTATTAGTAGTATCTTCTTTGTCGTCGATGTGGTCGTCGTGGCTGTCATCAAACTTCCCGGCTTTATCGAAGCTCGCGCAAAACTGGTCGTGTACTTCTCTCACCGGCTTTAAGACGCCTTTCGCGATAGTCGCGGCTGGGATGAGATTTTTACACCCCTGCGGATGGCATTCGGAACACCACTGTTCGGGAAATAGACCGATATCGTTTATGGAGTGCTCGAACTGTTTTGTTTTCGCGCGGTCGGTGAAACCACCGAACGCGTCTCGAGTGGTTTCGAGTTTAATTACTAACGGTAATCGGTTGGAGAGTTTTGAGATTTCCAGCTCTGTCGCGTGCGTCGGGATGGCGAACGAAGAAGCGCCGTGTTGTTGTTCTTCTTCCTTTCCGCCGCCAACTTTCAAGGTTGGGAATTCGCCGCGCATGATTTTTACGCTCTCTGGAGCCGCGCCTAAAGGTTTGATGTTCACTCCGTTCACTTTCGCCTCTCGCGCGAGTTTTGACGGCGAAACGAAATGGTCCAAAGGACACGTTCCCGGAATGTGGTTGCTATCGCGACTGCCCGGATAGTGACACTGAAAGGTGAAGATGTTATCGTGACCGCCCCAGACTTTATCGCACCAACACGGCATCGGCGGGATCAATAGCGTTCGCTTCAACGAAGCTGCGACGGCCATAGCGTTCGCCAAGGCTTTAATGTGTCCAGAACCGGCGACGAGATGGTCGGTGATAGAGGGCGTGTCGTGCGAAGAGATGGCGCCGTGGTCGTCGACGGCGTCGTCGTCCCATAAGTGAGCGGAAGCGTCAAACGTGATAAACTTTTCTTCTCTTTCTTCTTCAGGGACGCGCCACAGTCCAGCTTCCATGAACCTCCATTTTTTTGCATCGCCAGAACTGCCGTCAAAAGTATACGTCGCGTGTACCGCAAACGGCGTCTTCTTTTCCTTCTCGTGAAATTTTTGCACCATGTACACGTGACCGGGATTAAACTTCGCCACTGGAAACACTCCTAACAACGTGTCCCCTTCCGCGGCGACCAAGACGCGCTTGTTCTCCTTCGGCCCGAGAGTTCGCGTTCCATCCATGCGCATCACCTCCAAACCAGGCCACGCGTTTTCTTTCCTCGACATCGCGTTGAACACCTGTTGATCGCTGGTTAATCGATGAAACCTTCCATCCGTCGCGCTCAAATGCAAGTTCCATTGCTTCGCCCATTGAATCCCACCTTTCGTGTGTCTCAAAAACACAATCCCGGTGTTAAAGACGCCTCCTTTGGCGTAATTCCCACCGTCTCTCTCGTCCGACGTCGGCGATAAATTATCGCTCGACACAATCACGTCGGCGGCTTTCAACTCTTCGCACCCGTCGATATCGAACGATAAATTCTCCACCACTTTCCCGTCTTCGCTCACCTTCTCGCATTTCAAGTACTCCTCGGGATTCTTCAACCAAACGACGTCCGCGTCAGACATGACGACATCAAACCCAAACTCGAGTAAACTCGTCGCGTGCGAAATGCGCATCTTTGCAAAATTCTTCCACGCCTTCGAGGCGTGCGAACTTCCTTGCGCTTCCAAGTGGTGGTCCACGCGATAGGTAAACGCCTGTCCTTCGCCACCGTGCGATTCGTCCCCAACTGTTTTCTTCAAAATCTCGAACGCGTCGTCGTCTAAAGCACCAATCAACGTCGTCATCCCAATCGCTTTCGCCCACAAGATGAAATTCACCGCTAACTCTATGTGATGCGAGTTTGCGAACGACACCACCACCGCGCTGCCGCGATGTAAGCCCATGCGATTGACGACTTCGATCAACTCATCCGGAGCGTTTGGAAAGGACATTTTATCCACCCGAACTTTACTTTGCGAGTGAAATTTCCTCTCCATTTCTGCCGTCACCGGTGGTGGCGAAACATTCGGCGGTGGAGGGAAATCCGGCAAGGGCGGCACATTTTCCTCCTCCTCGCTAGGGGTGGTGGTTCTCTCGACATCATCATCATCAAATCGCAACTCTCCTAACGGCGGCACGTACTTCTTCCTATCACTACTCCTATCCTCCCATCTACCATTATTACCAACCTCGTCGTCGTCGTCCTCGCGAGGAATGATGATGTCGTCGTAATCCTCGTGATTCTTCGGCGTCCCGCCTACCGGTAAGTGATTCCTCTTCTCGTGAGACTTCGGGACTCGAAATGTCATCCGTCGCATCCACGCGTACTTCTCCGTCTTTTGCAACTGGTCCACGTAGAGGAACAGGAAAAATCCAATAACAGTGACCGATAAAGAACGACGGACGAGTTTCTTCTTCAAAAGCGAAGTCGTGGTCGCGCTCGAGGAGGCGAAGTCCCTCATCTTTTCTTTCTATTATCCTAAAAGGAGTGTTTTTACCCGAAAGTGAGGACGAAAAGTGCGGCTTTTTCTCGCGTTCTCGTTTTTCCGAAACGAATGAAGAAAAATACACGGACGCTCTTCATCTTCATCTTCTCGCATTATCCTCGCAAAATCTCCTCGGCTCTTCTCCTGGCGACGTTTGCACACTTTTTCTCTAAATCTCGAAACCACGTTTCAAACGAATCTCTCAATCCAAAGCGACTTTTCTCGATCAACTTGGAGACGACGGCGACGACGCCTTTGAGTTCGCGAAGTTCTTTCACCGCGTTTGAGTGTTCGGTTTTTTTTGTTTTGATTTGTTCGAGGAGTTTACGCTCGTGGATCGCGCGTTCGGAGAAGGAGAATTCGGAGGATGGATTTAAGCGCGACGCTTCTTTTTGTATTCGAGTGGATTGGATGGATTGACGGAGGTTGGCGAAGTCGAGTTTGAGTTGGAGGACGCGATCGCGGACGAGAGCGGCGACGGCGAGGGTGGAGGATTTTTTTTGCTCGTTGGTGGTTATCGCTTGGGAAAGAGAGAGGACGTGCGAGGAAGAAGAGGATAGGAACGCGGAGAAAGCGAGCTTTTTGTCGAGGAGAAGGGAGCGATGGTAGTCGAGGTCGAAGTTTTCTGCGTCGTCGTCGAGAAGAGGATTCGCGGGATTTGGATTTTCCGCTGCTTGGATCTGTTCGCGCGCGTCGTTCATGTCGGCATCATGCTCACCAACGCCGTTGTCGTCGTCGTCGTCGTCGTCGTCGCTTGTTTCAGCAGTATTATCATCATCATCATCACCTCCTTCCTCTTCTTCTTCTTCTTCTTCTTCTTCTTCTTCTTCTTCTTCTTTCCGTTCAATAGAGAGAGCAGTAACTTGAGAAGGTTTCAAACTTGCACTTTTACCATCATCATCATCATCATCATCATCATCATCATCATCACCGCATGTAACTAAAACCTTCCTCTCTAAGATTGCGTACGCTTCTTTCAGCGCGTTTAGTTCTTCTATTAGACGGGCGTTCTCTGCTCGTAAACGTTTAATCACCAACTCAGGGACGATTTCTTGGTTTACGTGATACTCGTTCGTGACGCACGATACGCGTTGCGCAAATCTGCACGTCGCCACGTTTTCAGTTAATTGCGCTTCGTCGTGCGAGCACGTCGCAATCATGACGGTGTTACAGTTACCTCCGAGCGAATCTCGAAGCATGCATGTTACTATTGAATTCCGATACGGCACGTGATACGTGGCGTTGGCGTCGTTTTTTCTTCGTCGAAGTAGTTGTTGCTCTTGCAAAGCGACGATGACTCGTTCGAGATAGTGCAAGGATAAGTTAATATGCTTAGCTTCTGTGAGCACGGAACCGTCTATTTTTGTTTTTGAGACTCGTTCGGAACCAGCGAGATCGACAATGTTCAACTTTGCTCTTTGTAGAGTATCGTCGCCGGACGTTCGTTTCTCGATCGTGATTGTGAACACGCAATGGGAACGACTCGATGCTAAGTTTAGCGGCGTTTCAGCAACTGCGCGATTCGCATCGCCGGCAAAGAGTAAATCCATCGCTTCTTCTTCGCTGCAAATTCTATGCGTGGATATGCCTTTCAAATGGAACGTTTTCTTTTCGTCTTCTTGAAGATAAACTCGAGGTAAATGAAGTTGATGTTGTTGTTGTTGTTGTTGCTGGTTTCTCGATGACGATGGTTCTAGATCGATGCGATTGTTGCCAATTTCCCTCGACACTTGAAACATTTCTGCTTCGTTCGTATCATCATCTTTAGCATTGACATCATCATCAACATTATTATTACCATCGCGTGAACATTCCTCGACGCCTCCCCGCGAAAACATAGACGACATGTTCAAATCATGCCTCCCTAACAAATCGTACGCTTGCTCGTTATACACCTCCACGTACTCGCACGTCGCGTCAAACGTGACCACTTTGTTCCCGTTTTTCTCCTCTTCCTTTCTCTTTCTCTTCTCCATCTCTCGAAATACCGTTTCTAAACTCCTCGGAATTATTCCTCGATTCTCAAACGCGCCGTCGTTCCCGCCGGTGATCGTATGCGTCTTCCCGGACCCGGTTTGCCCGTACGCGAATATCGTTCCGTTGACGCCATCTAAACAGTTCAAAACGACGTTTCTCGCGCACACATCGAAAGTATCTTCCTGCGACGCGTTTTCGTCCAAGATTTCATCGAAGAAGGTAAACATCTGACTTCCTCTCTTCGCGTATTTTTTACTCGCAGCAGCAGCAGAAGCATTCTCCTTCTCCTCGTCCTCCTGTTCGTCCTCCTCGCAGTCGAACGATACCATCTTTTTCTTTTCATCGTCGTCGTCTCCTCCGTTTCGTTCTTCCACGCGCACTCGTTTCGAGAGATGATCGTGAGATGGCTTCAATCGAAGATACACCGCTATTCTTTTGCTCTTTTTTTTCTCGTCTTTTTCTTCTTCTTCTTCGTCTCGGTCGTCGTCTGAATCGTCACTCCTCCCAGCGAAAGAAGAAGAAGAAGAAGACTCTCTCTCTTCGTCCGCAACAGGAGGAGGAGGAGGAGTAATAATAGTATTCGCATCGTCTGTCATCGCTGTAAAGCGAAAGAGATGCTATTCGTGTAACAACAGTGTGGCTGTTTTCAGTCAAACTTTTTCTTTGCCTTCCGGTCGTATTTTTTGACTTTTTCTCTCTCTCTCTCTTTACTTGATGAAACGCTAATACATCAAAGGCGCAAAAGACGACGGGGATGATATATTTTAGTACGTTGTTCTAAATACTCTCTCTCTCTCTTCTCTGTTGTTACAAAATGCTACGGATGATGTGTGTATTTATTGTTAGTCATTTAAAATCCGAGTCTCAATCTGACGATGATATTGCGAACCCGATTATATACGCAATCGTCAAAAGCGGGGTCCGCCGACGCCGTCCCAAAACAACTTTTCGGACGTCAACATTAATTAATTCTTCGCGATCCCGGTTGGATTCTCCGCTTTTTCAATCTCAATCTCGTGCGAAAACTCCCACGGTTTCCACTCTCGCATCTTTGGAATCAGCTCCAACTCGTCTCTCGCTTGCACCGCTAACTCTTCGATTTGCCCAGCCGCGATCGTCTCTTCAATTTCGCTCACCGTTTTCCCACTTAACGTCACTTTCTTTCGGTGCTTGTACATTTCTTCCACGACTGTTCTGTACGCCGCGTTCTCCGGCACGAACTGGATCTTTTCCAGGACTTGGTCGCATAAATTCGCGTACGTGTTTATCGGGTCGTTCATCACCGGTAAACCGACTAAACCGGTGGTTTTTTTAATGGATTCATTCGCATGATTTGTATTCGTAAAAGGTACGCACGCGCTCGTCCTCAAAAAACGAAATAAAGTCGCTTTTGTCGTATTCGTTGATATCGTCGTCGTCGTCGCGAAGCGAGAGGAGAGCGCTCTTTTCAACGACCGAGAGAAAGAGCGCATCATTTTTTTGTGTGTTCTATTCTCAGAAAGACGATGATGATGAAGATGATGTGGTTGTGTTTTTGAGCGACGAAAAATGAAGGAACAGGAACAAATCGATTGATGAAAAAAAAAAAAATTCTTTCGAAAAAATTTCAAAAAACCAAAAACTTTTTGCTCACTTTTTCTTACAAAACACACACACTGTGAGAGCGCTTTGTACTACTACTAAAACGACTCGTAAGAATAAGAGCACGAATAAAATGTCGAGCAGCAGCGACGAGGAGGAAGAAGACGAGGAAGAAGACCAGCGAGAAGAATCGGAGGAGGAGGAGGAAGAAGAAGATTCGGATTCGGAGTACCGTCATTCCCAGGATGATGATGGTGAAAATTTCATCCGGGAACAAAACGTGAAAGCGTTGCGAGATGGCCTTCCGCTCTCGAAAATTCGATACGCGTCGGTTCTGAGCAATTTAAAACCTCCGGAACCAGACGAGGTTATTTTGAAGAGACACTTTGCGCCGCTCGTTCCCGGTGGGGCGTTGCAAACGGGTACGTTTTTAGTGTGTTTGCTTGTATGCTTTCTCTTTCGCGCGTTCGGAGGAGGGGAGTCGATTTTGGATTTTTGAACGATTCTTTTTCGTCCGTCGTCCAAAGAGAAGAGTTTTTTGGGTGCCCACTTTTGAAAAAAAAAGCACATCATCTCTTTCTCTCTCTGTTTCTTCTCTGTTCGTCGTTATTGCGTTTATACGACATTTCAGTTCTGACGATTCTATTTCGAAAACGTTTTCTTTTTCTGTCATACAGCTGGGTTACAAAGAGCGATTCTCGCTCGGAAAATATTCATCCCGTTCGGATCGAAGCTCAAAGTCGAGTTGCCGAGAATTATCCCGTCCGACGCGGACGCGGAAGATATCGTGCTCCCAGAAGGCGTCGAAGAGTTGGTGTTGTGGCAAGACGAGGATAAGGAAAGAGAAGAGGCGAAGAGTTCGTTACCTGCGGTGAAAGTGGATAACATGTTGACCAGGTGGTTGCGACCGCATCAACGGGAAGGGGTGTCGTTTTTGTACGAGTGCGTGATGGGTTTGCGCGGGTTTGAAGGCGCCGGTTGTATCTTAGCCGACGATATGGGCTTAGGGAAGACGCTGCAAGCGATTGCTTTGATGTGGACTTTGTTGAACACGAGCATCGAGGAAGATCAAAAACCGACGGTGAAAAAAGTGGTCATTGTCTGTCCGACGTCGTTGGTGGCGAACTGGGACGCGGAGTGCATAAAATGGTTGAAAGGGAAAGTGAAGACGACGCCGATTTGCGGAGACTCGAGAGCGGACGCGGAAAGCGCGGTGAAGATGTTCTTAGCGCCACAGTCCAGATCACAAGTCTTAATTGTTTCCTACGAAACGTTTCGAATATATCACGAACGATTTACCACGGAAAGTTCGTGTCAGTTGGTCATTTGCGACGAGGCGCACAGATTGAAAAACGGCGAGACGTTGACGAACCAAGCTTTGGCCAAGATGGCGTGTAAACGACGCATCATGCTTTCCGGAACGCCGATGCAAAACCACTTGGACGAGTTTTATAGCATGGTGTCGTTTTGTAACCCTGGGATTTTAGGCACGACGAAGGAGTTCGCGAAGAAATACGAGCGACCAATTTTAGCCGGGAGAGAACCATACGCCACGGACGCCGAGTTGGCAAAAGCGAACGAACGAAACGAAATGTTGAGCGTTATCGTGAACAAGTTCATTTTGAGAAGAACGAACACAATTTTATCCAAGCACTTACCCCCGAAAGTGATTGAAATCGTGTGTTGTAAGACGACGCCTCTGCAAAGATCGATTTACGAACACTTATTGTCCGAGAAGGCGAGAATCGCGCAGAAAACCGGGAAACAGATGGACGTTTTGGCGTGCATCACGGCTTTGAAAAAGCTGTGCAATCACCCGAAATTGATTTTTGATGCCATTCGGGAAAAGAAGTACGCCGGGAAAACCGATGGTGGGAACGCGATCGACGATAATTTGACGCCGTATTTCCACGGTTTGTACGACGGCGGCGGCTCGGGAAGAGGCGGTCGAGCGGGCGGGCAGATGTGCGAAGGGTGGGAATGGCACGGCGGAAAATTCGCCGTTTTAGCTCGATTGTTGCACCAGTTACGCACGGAAACGAGCGATCGGATCGTGATTATCTCCAACTACACGCAAACGCTAGATTTGGTGGAAATTTTGTGCCGTCAAAACAACTACCCGTCCTTGCGCTTAGACGGAGGGACGAGTATTAACAAAAGACAGAAACTCGTCAACGCGTTCAACGATTTGACGAACAACGAGTTTATTTTTTTGCTCTCTTCCAAAGCTGGTGGGTGTGGTATTAACTTAGTCGGTGGGAACCGGCTGGTGTTATTTGACCCGGACTGGAACCCGGCGAACGATAAGCAAGCCGCGGCGAGATGTTGGCGAGACGGTCAAAAGAAAAAGTGCTACGAGTACCGATTTCTTTCCTCGGGGACGATCGAGGAGAAGGTGTTCCAAAGACAATTGGCGAAGCAAGCGCTAACGAGCGTTGTCGATGGGCGAGGATCAGGTTTAGAGCAAATGTCGATGACGACGGAGGATTTGCAGCAGTTGTTTTCTTTGGACGTGGAGTGTCCGAGCGATACGCACAGAACGTGCGATTGTACGCGATGTCCCGACGTTCATCGCAAGATTGAAGAAAATACGACGACGACGATGATGAATCACAGCAGCATTTCGAGCGAGGATAACGCGATTGGTGGTGGTGTGAACGACCCTTTACCGGAAGAAAAGCAATTGGAGGACTTCGACGAAGCGAAACTGAACACTTGGGCGCACCATTATCGCATGTCGCACGTCCCCGACGCGCAGTTACGCAAAGCTGCCGGCGAAGACGTGACGTTTGTTTTCTCGCTCGAAGTCGACGGCGCGAGGATTGCAGAGATGCAAGAAAGAGCGTTAGCGTTGGCGGAGAAGAAGAGGAAAGAGAATCCTGTCGTTGCAAATAAAGACAGAGAGGAAGAGGAGGAAGACGATAGCGACAGCGATAGCGACAGCGACGGTTCATCATCGCTATCGTCATCATCGTCTCTTACAGACGACGAGAAAGAAGAAAGAGAAGAAGTAAACGAAGAAGAAGAAACAGTAACTGTCACGAAAAAGAAGGCGAAAGCGTTGAAAGACGTGAGCTCGAACGAAATGGAAACACGCATTGCGATTACAAAAACTTTGACTGCCACCGAGAAGAAGAAAAATACGCCGACTCCCTCCAGCGGTTGCGGAAGGCAAACGTCGTCATCGGCCAAGCGCCACAAAGCAGCGATTAGTGACGACGACGAAGACGACGACGAGGAGGACGAAGAGGAGGAAAAGAGCTATGATGCACACGAGGAACAACACGACAAAGAAGAAGAAGAACTCGCCCCTCCTCTAAAGAACGAGAAGACGAACGAGAAAAAAACGATGACGAGGAAGAATATCCGCAAGTCAAAGGATGATCCAAATACTTGCGTCAACTGTAACAATAAATCCGACAAGAAAGAAATGGTCCCGTGCGCTGGTTGCGAGAGAAAATTTCATTGGTTTTGCAACGATCCGCCGATGAGTAAAAAGCCAACGAAAAGGAGTCATCCAACGGGTTGGTTCTGCAAGGATTGCAACGAAGACGGAAAGAAAGACGATGAAGAAGAAGAAGAAAAAGAAGATAATGATAAAGATAAAGATGATGACGATGAAGAAGAAGAACTCGCTCTCACCGCGGAACCGGCGAAAAAAAGGAAAGTGTTATCGGATGATATGATTATCGTCTTGGACGACTCAGAGGAGGAGGAGGAGGAAGAAGAATATCGAGAAGAATCTGAATCTGAAGAAGATGACGATGATCAAGTTCCCGACTCTGAAGACGACGATTAATAATATACACTGGAAGAACGTTGTTATATATATAAAGTTATTAAAAAGAACAAAACACTCTCACTCGCTCACTCTTTCTCTCTCTCTCTCTCTTTATCGCATCTGAGCTTCCGCCGCTTCGCTCACGACTGGCAAATTCACGTACCTCCCCGTCGCGCACCCGACCGCACACAACGCGAACGCCACGACCAACCCTACCCAAATAACGTTATACATCCACTTCGACAAGAAATACGGAATAGTTATGCCTAAAATCTCCCTCGAAAACAAAGATTCCAACAACCCCGGAAATATCAACACAATGTCCAACAGTATCGCCTGCATTCCGTTAAAGCGACAAAACCTGCTCAAGTTTTGGTTCCTCGCCACGCCTAAATACGCGGCAAAAAACGGAATCAAATTCCCCAGCGGTAACGTGGCTACAATTTTCACGATAGGTAAGAGCGGTTGCAACATAATTATCGCCGCCGGAAACGCCGCGAAGAAGTATCGCGAGTATCTTAGGCCGGATATCAACGGGAGCAAGTACGGGAGAAACGCCACCACTCGGTCCGAGACTGGAACTAAGGACGTGCCGCCGCCGCCAGCTTTCGTCTGAACCACCACCATTCTTTTGTTGAGCGTCGTCGTCGTCCTCGTCGTCTCGAACATCGATCGAGACGAAGAAGAAGGAGAAGAGAGAGAACAACAACACGCCGCCGTCGATGATGAATTCTTTGAATTCATCTTAAAGGTTTGTTGTCTTTCTCTTTCTCTTCCTCTTCCAATTCGCTCCAAGCGCGTTTGGGGGAGAAGGAAACGACATCTCCTCCTTAAATCCTTTTGGAGAGAGGAAGAAGAATCCACCACGAAAGTTGTTCTGTTCGTCGTCGTCGAAAGCATTTTTTCTATTACATATACAATTGAAGTGAAGACGAAAGAAAAAATTTCCAAAGCGGTTACTTGTCTGACTTGACTGTCTGACTGTTGTTGTTCCAAAAAAGAAAAAGAAGAGAGTCTCTTTCGCACCAAACGGCGGCGAAGAAAGTGTTCTTTTGAGTATTCGTTGAGTATGTGATGTTAATGTATGTACAACAGGACTATGAGAGAGAGCTAATGTTGAGTGCACATGTGGTACCTTAAACTTTGAGCGTAACGATACCTCTTCTCGCACACATGGCATTCAAACGGTTTCTCGTTCGTGTGAATACGCATGTGGTATCTCAAAGTACCAGATTGACGAAAACGCTTCTCGCACACATCACACTCGTACGGTTTCTCGTTCGTGTGAATACGCATGTGGTTTTTCAAATGACCAGATTCACGAAAAGCTTTATCGCACACATCGCATTCGTACGGTTTCTCGTTCGTGTGAATACGCATGTGGGTTTTCAAATTATCAGATCGAGTAAACACCTTCTCGCAAACATCGCACTCGTGCCCTCTCTTTCTCTTCACTCCTTTAGCGTCTTTCCGCGTCTGATTTTGCTCCACGACATCGTCACACGGCACGCACATAATCTTCCGCAATTGCTCTACGTCGTCGCCTTCTCCCTCTTCTTCTTCTTCTTCTTTTTGTATCTGATTTTGATTTGCCTCGAGATCATCCTCCTCGTCAGGAATCCTCGAACACAACACCAAAGGTTCTTCTTCTTCCTCCACTTCTTCTTCTTTATCTCTCGCCACCTTCAAAACCGTCCTCGCGTTCACCGCGCGTTTAGGATGTGGATTCTTTCTTCGTCCCATGGTATTATCAGTGTGCGAGACTTTAAAAGAGAGTCGTGCGAGGTTGAAGAATAACGTATTATCGCATGTGTGATGTGATCAGAGCGTCTCAGAAAAGTATTGTTTAGGGTTTACATCATCACTTACAAACCCTAAACATGAGAAAACGCAAGCCGCGGGCATTTCGTCGAAGCACACGAGGAGAGAAGTCGCGAAAGATTCTCACGCGCGCGCTTCTTCAGAAAGAGAAGATACGAGAGAGACAGAGACAGAGAGGAATAATGAACACGATGTCCTCTTCCTCTTCCTCTTACGGAACAGCTCATACGAACACGAACAACAACGAACGAGAAGCGTTGTTGTTCGAATCCAATCGGGACGATGATGTCCAAAAGACGAAGAAAACATCATCTTCGCTCATCGCGAACGTGTTACTGAACCGAAAGACGCTCGCTTTGGGCGCTTTAGCGTTCGTCTCCGTCGGCGCGTTAACCGCCGTCAAGTCTTCTCGCGGTGGTGGTAGTTCCTCGTTCGCGACGTTAGGCGGAGCGAAAGATACCTTGCCCCATTCGTTCAGCGAGCTCGGGAAAAAAGCATCTTCCGCTCCTTTGGGTTTAAGAAAGAAAAATTCTTCGATGGAGAAGGTGGGATTACTCGGCGCCATGGACGTCCACGCGTGGCCGGACCCTTTCGAAGAAGTCCAACGAGTCGCGCAGGAAGAGGCGCCGGCGGTTGAAGAAGAAGCGACAAAAGAAGAAGAAGTAAAACAACAACCAGATTACGAGGAAATTCAAGCCGCGGAACAACAACAACAACCGGTTGCCGAGGCGGTTGTAGAAGAAGTCCCCACGACAAACGTGATGGAAACGGCCAACCCGCAGTGGGTGAACACGAACGCGTTGGCAGTGCAGCAACAAGCGAACATCGCGGCGCAGGTTGGCGCGTCCGGGATCGTCGCGTCGGCGGTGGCCATCGATCCGCAAACGGGGCAGCCGTTTGCCACGCCGGCGGATGGAGGCGCCTCGTTGTCGCAAAGTTTGAACACGGATTTATCGAAACCGCCGGCGAGTTGGCCGGTGGATATGGAGAGTGGCGTGCAGTGCAACCCGATCATTGGGTGCGTCGCGGGCGTGCCGTATCCGGGCATCGGGTGTTGCGAAACCGCGACGTTGACGCCGGAGGATGTGGCGCCGACGCAGACGCAACAACAAGTGCCGGTGAACCCGTACCAGTATCCGATCGCTGGTGCGGTGACCACGCAACCCGCCGCGGCGCTTCCGTATCAACAACAACCGCAACAAGTCTATCAACAACAACAACCAGTACAACAACAACAAGCGCAAGATCCGTACGCCGCGTACCAGCAACAATTACAAGCCGCGCCGGGGGCGTACGCCACCGTCGCCGCTGCGGCGACTGGTAGTATCGCGCAACCAGGGGCGGAAATCAACCCTGTTGGCGAGAACGGTTTACCGGAGTGTAACGTCGCCGAAGATTGCGTCGCCGGCGTTCCGATTCCGGGCATCGGCTGCTGCAACGAAGCCGAAAAGGCGTTGATCATTGCCGACGCGCAAAGTAGACAACAAATTGACCCGGTGACGGGCGTCCCGTGTAACACGGACGCGAATTGCGTCGCCGGTGTCCCGATTCCAGGCATTGGTTGCTGCGAGTCTGCGCAAGCGATGGTTGGTTCCCAAGAGCAACAAACGCAATTCTATCAGCAACAACAACAAATTCCGGGCCAATACGTTGGCGTCCCGCAAGCTGTGGATCCATCCACATTGCCGGCGGCGTTCGCCCCGGGCGTCAACCCGTTCGCATCGGCCGTTATCACCGCTGAAAATGCGCAACCGCAAATGTTGAACCAAATTGATCCGGTTACCGGCCAAGCGTGCAACCCGAACCCGGGCTGCGTCGCCGGCGTCCCGATCCCGGGCGTTGGGTGCTGCACCGGTACCGCCTCGCGAATGATTCCAGGCTCGCCGCTCGTCGACGCTGCGACTGGTTTACCGTTAGTTAATCAAAATCCAGTCGATCCGGCGACGGGAAAACCGCTCTTCATGAAGGCGTGCGACGCCACGCCTACGTGCGTGGCGGGCGTCCCGACCGCGGGAGTGGACTCGTGCTGTAAACAAGGCGAATGCGACCCGTCCCCGACTTGCACCGCCGGTGGCTTAGAACCAGGAGTAAACAACTGTTGCCACGTTTGCGATGGGAACCCGGAATGCCAAGTTGGCTCTGAGTTCCCGGGCATCGACACGTGCTGCAAACCGCCGCCCCCGCCGGATTACGACGGCACGCCGGGTAACTGCGACGCGAACCCGTCCTGCCAACCGGGCGTTCCGGACCTGGGGAAGAACACGTGTTGCCCCGACAACGCGGCCTGCGACACGACGCCTGAGTGCATCCCAGGTGGTACCGTCCCAGGTGTCGATACGTGCTGTGCGGACACGTGCTTGGTGAAGCAAAAAGTCCAACAAACAGAGTTGGGCACCAGCGAAGTCGAAACGAAGAAACAAAATCCATGGAAAGGCTGTAACCCGGACCCGAAGTGCCTCCCAGGCATTGACATCCCAGGCGTGGACAACTGCTGCAAAAACTGCGAACCAGGCGTCCCGACCCCGGGCGTGGACGATTGCACCGTCGCCCGAAAGCGCATGTGGGCTCGATCCATGCGACGAAACGGCATGAAAAACGACCAAATCAACGAAGTCATCCAAAAAGAATCTAAACACATAGAGCAAACGGCCGAGGAGAAGGAACAACAACGACAGCAAATGATGTTAGAGTTGAAAAATCGAATCAAAGAAGAAATGGCGAGAAAAGAGGATCTGTTGAAGACGAAAAAAGCGCAGGCGAGATCGAGCGCGAGAGCGAGCGCGAGAGCCAGTCGAGGGAGCACCGCCGCCTAAATATAAAGTAAAAGAAGTCGTATTATCCTACAAGAGCGAGAACAAGATGAAGAAAACCGCCAACAATTTTATATTATACATATATTTATTCATTATTATTATCAGTATCATACTATTTTGCACGTAAAAGAACATGCTGTGGAGGAAAAAACTGTATTAAATGTGAGCACAAACAGGAGAAAAAATTAGTGGCTAAAATCGATCTGCCTTTTTACCAAAAAGCAGTCACTCGCACTAATCTTTTTCCTCCTCATTCTGACGCACACTTTACACCTACACCTTTACCACAAAAAATAATCATGTTCTCCGCTACTACCGCGCACACGACGTTTACCGCGTCCATCGTCGCTTTGAGACCGACGACGAAGACCACCTCGAAGAGGTCGGCGACTTTTGTTGTGCGTTTTATAATTCTTTTTGCATTTTTGTTTCCCGTGTGACGGCAC
>Ga0209630_10002934_pt1 | contig 15872 bp, 15 predicted proteins | sample COG_01_FD_184745 | JGI IMG/M metagenome (GOLD analysis project Ga0209630, IMG submission 184745) | Pelagic Microbial community sample from North Sea - COGITO 998_met_01 (SPAdes) (version 2) | ecosystem: Environmental > Aquatic > Marine > Neritic zone/Coastal water | place: Helgoland, sampling... | reverse complement strand
GCCGCCGAACGCGCGCCGCGCTTCTTCCCGATGCTGACCACCGCCGCTGGCACCGTGCGGCCGGCCAAGGTGCTGGTGATCGGTGCCGGCGTGGCGGGCCTGCAGGCCATCGCCACGGCGCGCCGCCTGGGCGCTGTCGTCACCGCCACCGACGTCCGCCCGGCCACCAAGGAACAGGTCGAGTCGCTGGGGGCCAAGTTCCTCGCCGTCGAGGACGAGGAGTTCAAAAACGCCCAGACGGCCGGCGGCTACGCCAAGCCGATGTCGGCGGAATACCAGGCCAAACAGGCCGTTCTCGTCGGCGAGCACATCAAGAAGCAGGACATCGTCATCACCACGGCCCTGATCCCCGGCCGCGCGGCGCCGGTGCTGGTCACCGCAGAACAGGTGGGCACGATGAAGCCGGGCTCAGTCCTGATCGATCTGGCCGTCGAGGCCGGCGGCAATGTCGAGGGCGCCAAGGTCGGCGAGACCGTGGTCACCCCCAACGGCGCCCAGATCGTCGGCATCGCCAACCTGCCCGGCCGCATCGCCTCGGACGCCTCCAGCCTCTACGCCAAGAACCTCGTGGCCTTCGTCGGCCTGTTCCTCAAGGACGGCGCGATCGGCCTCGATCTGGAGGACGAAATCCTCAAGGCGGCCGTGGTCACCAACGGCGGCGCCGTGGTGCATGAGGGGGTCAAGGGGTGAAACCCGCCCAGTCCCGCTTTCTCAGCGTCGTCAGCTGGGTGCTGATCGGCGCCGGCCTGATCGGCACGGCTGTGATGTGCTTGGCCATCCCCTTCATGCCGGGCGGTCCCGTGAAGGGCGCCGTCACACTCCTGCCGGCAACGGTCATGTTCCTCACCTTGAGTGTCGGCATCGGCGGCATGCTTCTCGTACTGCTCAGCATCGACGCCCGGCTGGCGCAGAGGAGCGCCGGGACATGATCGCCCTCGCTCTCGCCGCCATGGCCCAGACCGCGACGCAGGCGCCCTGCCTCAAGGACGGCGACACCGTCGAGGGCGAGTTCCGCTATGTTGAATCGCGGCATCCCAACGGGACGCGTTTGCGACAGCCCTTTGTGGTGACCGATACCGCCTTCTGCTTCGTGCCGGTCCTCTCCCCGGAGACGTCTCCTGTGCGGGGACGATGGATTCAGGTCCACTGGACCGATCCCGGGACGCGGCCCCCGGCTCCCGGAGACGGCGTCACGGTCGTGCTGGGCTCCTGTCAGGAACCGATGACCGCTTGGCATACGGGCGATATCTTCTGCGACGCCCGTCTTGTCTCACGCGTAACCCAGTGAGGAACTGAACCATGGAACACGTCGATCCCACCGTCTTCCGACTGGCCATCTTCGTGCTGGCCATCTTCGTCGGCTATTATGTGGTCTGGTCGGTGACCCCGGCCCTGCACACGCCGCTGATGGCCGTGACCAACGCCATTTCCAGCGTCATCGTCGTCGGCGGCCTGATCGCGGCGGCGGCGACCGCCGGCGACACCGGGGCCACGCCCTGGATCGCCAAGGGCGCGGGCGTCGCGGCCGTGACCCTGGCCAGCGTCAACATCTTCGGCGGCTTCATGGTCACCCGACGGATGCTGGCCATGTACAAGAAGAAGGAACGGCCCGCGAAGCCCGCCGAGGCCAAGGCCGCCTGATGGCCCTTTCGCCCGCACATCTGGCCAATCTGATCTCGTGGATCGCCACGGGACTGGGTCTGGGCCTGTGGGGGTGGAGCTTCTTCCGCGAGGCCAACGCCATCCGCAAGCTGCGCTTTCTGGACTGCGGCGTGGTGCTGGTCTTCTCGTCCATCCTCGTGCGCGTGGTGGCCCAGGAACGGCCGATGAACGCCCTGGACTGGACCTGGGTCTTCCTGTCCCCCCTGTTCATCGCCGCCGCCCTGTGGCGACTGGCGCGAACGGCCTGCCCGGGGGATTACGAGTGACGACCGCCCAAACCACAAGACCAACAAGAGACTTCGGGGGACTGCGATGAACGCATCCATAGCGGCGCTGGCCTATCTGGTCGCAGGCGTTCTTTTCATTCTCAGCCTGCGTGGCCTCTCCAGTCCGGAGACCAGCCGTCAGGGCAATACGATGGGCATGGTCGGGATGGCCATCGCCGTCGCCGTGACCCTGCTGACCCTCGGCTTCACCGGGGCGCTGGATCCGCTGACCCTGGCCCTGCTGGCCGGGGGCGTGGTCGTGGGCGGCGGCGGCGGGGCCCTGATTGCGGGCCGGGTCAAGATGACCGACATGCCCCAGTTGGTCGCGGCCTTCCACAGCCTCGTCGGCATGGCCGCCTGCCTGGTCGCGGTCGGCGCCGTCTATGCGCCCGAAGCCTTCGGCATCAGTGACGGCATGGGCGGGATCAAGGTCCAGTCGATCATCGAACTCAGCCTCGGCGTCGCCATCGGCGCCATCACCTTCACCGGCTCGGTCATCGCCTTCGCCAAGCTGAACGGCAACATGTCGGGCGCCCCGATCATCCTGCCGGCCCGGCACCTGATCAACATCGGCCTGGCCCTGGTGCTCGGCATCATGATCGGCGCGATGGTGATGTCGGGCGGAACCGCCACCTGGGCCTTCTGGGGCATCTTCGCCCTCAGCCTGGTGCTGGGCGCGACCCTGATCATCCCCATCGGCGGCGCCGACATGCCCGTCGTGGTCTCGATGCTGAACTCCTATTCCGGCTGGGCCGCCGCGGCGCTCGGCTTCACGCTGGAGAACATCGCCCTGATCATCACCGGCGCCCTGGTCGGCTCCTCGGGCGCGATCCTGTCCTACATCATGTGCAAGGGCATGAACCGCAGCTTCATCTCGGTCATCCTGGGCGGCTTCGGCGGCGACAGCGGCCCGGCCGGCGAGCAGCGCGTCGAGACCCGTCCGGTCAAGCAGGGCTCGGCCGACGACGCCGCCTTCATCATGAAGAACGCCTCCAAGGTCATCATCGTCCCCGGCTACGGCATGGCCGTGGCCCAGGCCCAGCATGCGCTCCGCGAAATGGCCGACAAGCTGAAGGAAGAGGGCGTCGAGGTGAAATACGCCATCCACCCCGTCGCGGGCCGGATGCCGGGCCACATGAACGTCCTGCTGGCCGAGGCCAATGTCCCCTATGACGAGGTGTTCGAGCTGGAGGACATCAACGCCGAGTTCGCCACCGCCGACGTCGCCTTCGTCATCGGCGCCAACGACGTCACCAACCCGGCCGCCAAGACCGACCCCAAGTCGCCCATCTTCGGCATGCCCATCCTCGACGTCGAAAAGGCCGGCACCGTCCTGTTCATCAAGCGCGGAATGGCGGCGGGCTACGCCGGCGTCGAGAACGAGCTCTTCTTCCGCGACAACACCATGATGCTGTTCGCCGACGCCAAGAAGATGGTCGAGGGCATCGTGAAGGCGCTGTGATCTGGCGCGCAGCGGGTTTCTGAACTGGTGGCTACGCGCCGGGGCGATCCTGCTGGGGGTCGTTCTGGTCGCCTATGCCCTCGTCGTCGGAGTCGTCTTCTTCAGCCAGAGGGAGATGCTCTATCCGATCCTCCACGGGAACCCGACGCCCGACGCCGACGGCCCACCGATCCAGGTCGTGCACATCGACACCCCCGATCACGAGCGGCTGGTCGCCTGGTTCCTGGCGCCGAAGCCGGGGCGGCCGACGATCCTGTTCCTCGGCGGTCAGGGCGGCGGGCTGTCGTTCCAGAGCGGGCGCTGGCGGCGCATGGCGGACGAGGGCGTCGGCTTCCTCGCCGTAGGCTATCGCGGCCATGACGGCTCGACCGGCAAGCCTTCGGAAGAGGGCCTGCACACCGACGCGCGCGCCGCCTGGGACTGGCTGGCCCGGACGACGCCGGCGCGCGACATCGTCATCCACGGCTTCTCGCTCGGCACTGGCGTCGCGACGCGGCTGGCCATCGAGCGTCCGGCCCGCGCGCTGATCCTGGAGGCGCCCTATACCTCCACCGCCGACATCGCGGCGAAGGCCTGGCCCTTCCTGCCGGTGCGCTGGCTGATGCTGGACCAGTACCGGTCGCGCGACATCATCGACCGCGTCTCCATCCCCCTGCTGATCGTCCACGGAAGCGCCGACAAGGTCATTCCCTTCGAACAGGGCCGCGCCCTCTACGATCTCGCCCACACGCCCCGGCGGTTGGTGAAGATGGTCGGCTCCAACCACGCCACCCTGACCCGCGACGGCCTCTACGACCAGATCTGGACCTTCCTGAACCTGCCCCTCCCCGCCACGACCGCGGAGGGCGGGCACCGGGCGGCGGTGGAGGTTGTGAGCGCGCCATGAGCCGCAGCCCGGCCTCCCTATCCCCGAACGACGAGTTGTCGACGGCGCAGCGCCTTCTTCTCATGCCGGCTTCAGTCGTGATGATCGGGCTGGCCTTCTCATGGAAGTCCTGGGTGATGCGCCTGTTCGCCTGGCCCTGGGTGATCGGGCGCGCCGACGTTCTGGGTTGGTGGCCGATCGCGGGGCATTGGTTCTGGTACGGGATCTGCGCCGTCTTCCTGACCTTTCTTATCCCGGCCTGGTGCTTCTCCGTCGGCAAGTCGAACCGGACGATCGTGATCGTCTGGGCGGTCTTCGCCACGATTACGCTCGGGCTGCTGTTCATGGGCGGCCGCTCGCGCATCGAGGTCCGGGCCCACGACATCCGCGTCACCTCGGACCGATGGGGCGAGGCGGACGTCCTCTACCGCGTCGACAACGCCGCCGGCATGACCGCGGCCTGCTGGATCGGAAGCAAGGGCCGGGCGAACCCGTCGCTCTGGGTCTGGTTCCACGATGGACGGGAGCTGGAGTTGCAGGCCCTGACCTCCCGAGCCGCCAATCCGGGCGCGACACGGGCAGGCCTCGACTTCGCCGAAAACCTCGACATCTTCCTGGTTCACCACGGCAACCGCCGCTCGAAGAGCATCGACGACCGCTGCGTCGAGCAGATGGAAGACCGGCTGGACCCGGCCGACGCGCCCCGCATCGGCGCCCTGTTCGCCCGGGAATGGGTCGAGGTGGCGCCGGCTCCCGTGCCGGGTGCCACAGAGGCCATGGTCATCGACATGACGCGACGATGAGCCTCACTGCACGCACCTACATCCGCTTCGTCTGTTTCCAGACCGTGGGCCGCCAGCGGAGCCGCCTGGGCCTGTTCAAGGCCATCGAAGACGCGATGGAGAGCGAGCACGCGCCGGGCTGGGCGATCACCGAGGCGCGCACGCTCACGGGCTGGTTCAACGCCAATCTCGCCATTCCCAAGGCCTTCTCCGCCGGCGGACACAAGGGCTTTGGGCAGCCCGGTCTGTCGTGGTTCAAGCCGGCGGCGGAGGAACACATCCGCCGTATGCATCAGTTGAAGCTGGCGCTCGAGGCCTGCGGTATCCACGTGGAGGTCCTGACCACCCGCGATCCCGGCCTGATCGTCTGGCAGGACGAGTACCAGCTGGTCGCCGAGCCGCGCGGGCGGAAGTTCCGGGCCTGAACCCCGCGACTCGGCTATTCAACCCCCATGCTCACCGCCGCCGAAGTCATCGCCATGCTCGAACTCCAGCCCCATCCGGAGGGCGGGCACTATCGTGAGACCTTCCGCGATCCGCGCGAGGTGGACGGGCGTTCGGTCGGGACGGCGATCTATTATCTGCTGGCCGAGGGCGAGCAGTCACACTGGCATTCCGTCGACGCGGCCGAGCTGTGGCACTTCTACGAAGGCGCGCCGCTGGCGCTGGAGATCGCGTCGGGCGGGATGCGGCGACTGGTGAAGCTGGGCAACGACTTCAAGGCGGGCGAGCAGCCCCAGGCCGTGGTCCCGACCGGCGCCTGGCAAGCAGCCAAGTCCCTCGGCGCCTGGACCCTGGTCGGCTGCACGGTCGCCCCAGGCTTCGAGTTCGAGGGGTTCGAGATGGCCCCGCAGGGGTGGCAACCGGGCTGAACCGCGCCACCGTGCGGACACAGTCGAATCGCCCTCCTGATGCGATCGCGCCGGAGCCCGCCTGATGTCCCTCGAAGACGCCCTGAACCGCAGGCCTCTGGCATTAATCACGGGGGCGTCGTCGGGGATCGGCGAGGCCTTCGCCTGCGCCCTGGCCGAGCGGGACCATGACGTCGTCCTCGTCGCCCGCCGCGCCGATCGGCTGCAGGATCTGGCGGCGAAGATCACCCGCGACCATGCGGTCGAGGCCCACGTCCTGACGATGGATCTGTCGGAACTCGGCGCCTGCGATCGGGTGCTGGACGCGGTCCACGCCATGGGCCGCCACGTCGACGTCCTGATCAACAACGCCGGCTATTCCATCCCCCAGAGCTTCGCCGCCGTGCCGTGGAAGGCCCAGCAGGACTTTCTCATGACCCTCGTCGTCAACGCCTGCGGTCTGGCCCACGGCGTCATCCCGGGCATGGTCGAGCGCGGCGGCGGGCGGATCATCGCCACGGCCTCACTGGCCGGCTTCGCGCCCGGCGTGGCGGGCCACACCCTCTATCCGGGGGCCAAGAGCCTGATGATGAGCTTCTGTCAGGCGCTGGACGCCGAGTATCGCGACAAGGGGCTATGCGTCACAGCCGTCAGCCCGGGCTTCGTCTCCACCGGCTTCGCGGCCGCCAACGGCACCGACGTGGTCATGGCCGAGGCCCCGCGGCGGCTGTTCCTGACGCCCGAACAGGTGGTCGAGGCGGCGCTCAAGGCCAATGACCGGCGCAAGGTCATCGTCGTGCCCGGCTGGTACAACGCCCTGGCCGCCTCCCTGATGCGCGCCCTGCCGCAGGGCCTCGTCCGCTGGGCCCTGATGAAGGGCTCGGCCAAGTATCATCTGGCTTCGGACTGAGACGCCGCACATGACCTCCCGCTTCGACGTCGTCATCATCGGTTCGGGCGCGGGCGGCGCGACCCTGGCCCAGCGGCTGGCCTCGACGGGCAAGTCGATCCTGATCCTCGAGCGTGGCGAGCACCTGCCGCGCGAGGCCGAGAACTGGAGCCCCAGGGCTGTCTTCATCGAGCGCCGCTACCGCACGAAGGACCACTGGTACGACAAGCACGGCCACCCCTTCATTCCGAACACCCACTACTGGGTCGGGGGCAACACCACCTTCTACGGCGCGGCCCTGATGCGGATGCGCAAACGGGACTTCGAAGTCGTCCAGCACGCGGGCGGCGTCTCCCCCGCCTGGCCGATCACCCTCGACGATCTGGCGCCCTACTATGCCGAGGCCGAGACCCTGTGGCAGGTCCACGGCCATCGCGGCGACGATCCGACCGAGGCGGGGAATGAACCGCCCTATGCGTATCCGGCCGTGCACCACGACCCCGGCGTCGCGGCGCTGAAAGGCCATTGGGAGATGCAGGGCTGGAAGCCCTTCTCCCTGCCGCTGGGGGTCAAGCTGGATCAGGCCCATCCGGTCACCTCGACCTGCATCAAGTGCAAGACCTGCGGCGGCTATCCCTGTCTGCTGCGCGCCAAATGCGACGCGCGGACCCTGGCGATCGAGCCGATCATGGGCCTGCCCAACGTCACGCTGCTGACCGGCCGCAAGGTGCTGCGGCTGGAGACCGACGCTACGGGCAAGACGATCACCGAGGTCGTCTGCGAGACGGCCGAGGGCGAGGAGCGCTGGAGCGGCGACATCGTAGCCCTGGCGGCGGGCGCGGCGCCCACGGCGGTCATCCTGCTGCAATCCGCCAACGCCGCCCATCCGAACGGTCTGGCCAACGGCTCCGATCAGGTCGGGCGGAACTATATGTTCCACAACTCGACGGCCATGGTCTCCCTGACGGCGGCCCACCAGACGGTGACCTTCCCCAAGACCCTGGCGGTCAACGACTTCTATTTCGGCGATCCCAACGGCGGCTACGACTTCCCCATGGGCCATATCCAGCTGCTGGAATATATGTCCGGCCAGACGCTGGAGGGGCAGATCGAGGATTGGCTGCCGCCCGCCCTGGTCCCCGACGCCCTCTCCGGCGCGGCGGCCGAGCGGATGCTGTCGATGCTCGTCATCTCCGAGGACCTGCCCATGCCGGACAACCGGGTCACGGTCGGCCCCGACGGCCGGGTGAACCTCAGCTACACATTCGGCAACCTCGAGGGTCACGAGCGGCTGGTGAAGACGCTGAAGGCCTCGCTGGACGGCTTCGTCGACCGCGCCCATCCGATCTCCCAGCATCACTTCCAGTTCGACAGCCTGCTGCCGCTCTACGGCACGGCGCACCAGTGCGGCACGGCGCGGTTCGGGACCGACCCGGCGACCTCGGCGCTGGACGTGAACTGCAAGGCCCACGAGGTCGACAACCTCTATGTCGTGGACACCAGTTTCTTCTGTTCCGCCAACGCCATAAACCCGACCCTGACGGTGGTCGCCAATGCGCTGAGGATCGGCGACCATCTGATCGAAAGACTGGGCGCCAAAGCCCCCACAGCCGCCTGAGCGGCGCCCCCTATCGCGGACCTCACGGACCCGTTATCACGCCGCTGTGAAAACGGCGGGCGCACATCGGTTCGAGGCTCTGGACTCCCTCAGGGGCGTCTGCGCCGTGCTGGTGTTCATGTTTCACATGCCGATCGCCAGCCACTGGCGCGACTGGCCCCTGATCCAGCACGGCTATCTGTTCGTCGACTACTTCTTCGTCCTGTCGGGCTTCGTCATCGCCCACGCCTATGCCGGACGGCTGAAGACGCCGCGCGACGCAGGCCGGTTCATGGTGCGCCGCCTCGGGCGCGTCTGGCCGCTGCACGTCCTGATGCTGGCCTGTTTCATCGGGCTGGAGTTGTGCCGCCTCTGGTTCCATTTCGACAGCGCCACGCCGTTCACGCGCGACCGCTCCATCGAGGCCATCTGGACCAATCTGCTGCTGATCCAGGCCTGGCATGTGCACCCCTATCTGACCTGGAACGGCCCGGCCTGGACGCTGAGCGCCGAAGTCGCCTGCTATCTGATCTTCGCGGTTCTGGTGCTGGTTTCGCCGAAGCGGTTCCGCTGGATCGGCGCGGTGCTGGCCGTCATCGGCGGGATCATCGTGGTCACCCACGCCCGGCGCTGGATGAACACCACCTATGACTTCGCCGTGCCGCGCGCGGTCTACGGCTTCTTCCTCGGCTGCCTGCTGCAGGGCCTGTGGACCCGGATCCCGCGCCTGAAGGCGGGCGCGGCGACGGTGCTGGAGGTCGCGACCGTCGCCCTGTGCTGCCTGTTCGTCGCCTGGGCCGAGGGGCCGGTGACGGTGGCGGTGACCCTGGTCTTCATCGGGGTCGTCTGGGTCTTCGCGGGCGAGGAAGGCAAGGTCTCGCGCCTGCTGGACCTGCCGGTGCTGGTCACCTTCGGCCGCTGGTCTTTCGCCATCTACATGGTCCATATGTTCGTGCTGACGGTGATGCTGATCATCGCGCGCAAGCTCCACTGGATGCCCAACGGACGGCGCATCGACTTCGGCTCGGTCTGGCTGAACGACCTGTTCGCCCTGGCCGCCTTCGTCGGCATCGTTGGTCTGGCGGTCCTGGCCCATCACCTCGTCGAACGCCCCGCCCAGCGACTGATTGACCGCTGGACCAAACCCAAGGTCGCCGCCGCCTGAACCGTGTTATCGTCCCCGCGAAGGGGAGCGATCATGGCCGCCGAAGCGAAGACCAAGCCCACCGACGTCAGCGTCGCCGACTTCATCGCCGCCGTCCCCGATCCGACGCGCCGCGCCGATGCGGAGGTCGTCACCGCCCTGTTCGCCGAGGTCACGGGCCGGCCGGCGACCCTTTGGGGTCCGTCCATCGTCGGCTTCGGGGCGTACCACTACGTCTACGACAGCGGCCGCCAGGGCGACGCCCCGGCCATCGCCTTCTCGCCGAGGAAGCCGCATCTGGTCCTGTATCTGCACGCCGGAGAGGCCCGCGACGCCCTCTTGCCGCGGCTGGGCAAGCACAAGACCGAGGGCGGCTGCATCTATGTGAAGCGGCTGTCGGACGTGGACACGGATGTCCTGCGCGAACTGGCAGAGGTCTCGTACAAGGCCATCAAGGCCCGGTATCCGGACTGAGCTTCCCAACGGCGCAGCTTTCGGTTCAGATGGGTCGGGGAGACAACCATGACCATCAGCCACGACGATCACGCCGCCTCGGGCCGGTCCGGGCTCGCGCGCGAGGGCGACCGACGCGCCACGGCGGCCGTCCGTCTGGCCATCGGCCTGCTGCAGGGCGTGGCCCTGTGGTGGCTGACGCGGTCCTGGCCCAATGAGTATCGCCATCCGCCGGTCTGGCCGGCGACCGATCCCTGGCTGTTCGGCTGCCTGTTCCTCGTCTTCGCCTTCCTGCCGGTGGTGCTGCTGGCGGGCGTGGGAAGGTTGCGGCCGGTCACCCTGATCGTCTGGGGCGGGATCGCCGGGGCGGTCATGGCGGCCCTGGCCTTCCACGACATCGACCGTCAGGGCGTGAAGCTGGACGACACCGTCCTGTCGCCGGTCTTTCTGGCTTTCACGGCCGTGGCCCTGTTCATCACCCACCATCTGATCGTGCCCGCCGACCGGGAGCGCAGGCTGGTCGCCCCCTACCCCGCCTATTTCGACGCCGCCTGGATGGCCGGGGTCCAGCTGGCCCTGTCGATCGGCTTCGCGGGCGCCTTCTGGCTGCTGCTGTTCCTTGGGGCGGCCCTGTTCAGGGTCATCGGCCTCAACTTCCTCGGCGACCTGATCCGCGAGAGCTGGTTCGCCTTCCCCATGACCGGCCTCGCCTTCGCCACGGCGGTTCAGCTGACCGATGTGCGCGACGGCCTGATCCGGGGCGTGCGGGCCGTGGCCCTGATGCTGTTGTCCTGGCTGTTGCTGGTGATGACGGTGCTGGCGGCGGGCTTCCTCGCCGCCCTGCCCTTCACGGGACTGAAGGGTCTGTGGGACACCGGCAGCGCCACCGCCCTGCTTCTGGCCTCGGCCGCCGCCCTGATCGTCCTGATCAACACCGCCTATCAGGACGGCCGCGAAGACAACCGGCCGCCGCTGGTGCTGTGCCTCGCGGTGCAGGTCGCCTCCATCCTACTGACGCCCCTGATCGTGCTGGCGGTCTGGGGCCTGATGCTGCGGGTCGGACAATACGGCCTGACGCCGGACCGGATCATCGCCGCCGCCTGCGCCCTCGTCGGCGCGGTCTATGCCGTGGGGTACGGCCTGGCCGCCGTCGTGCCCCTGATCCGCAAGGGCTCGGGCTGGATGAATGCGCTGGAGGCGACCAACCTGGCCTCGGGAGTCCTCGCCGTCGCCGTCATCCTCGCCCTGTTCAGCCCCCTCGCCGACCCGGCCCGGCTGTCGGTGGCGGATCAGGTGAAGCGGCTGGAGGCCGGCAAGGTGTCGCCGGACAAGTTCGACTACCGCTTCCTGCGCTTCGACAGCGGCAAGGCCGGAGAGAAAGCTCTGGCGGCCCTGACCCAATCGTCGGACGCAGCAATCTCGAGCCGGGCCCGTACCGCCGCCGCTGCCGACACCCGGTACGAACTCGACGAGGTCCAGCCGCTCCTGTTCACTCCGATCGTCGAAGCCTGGCCTTCCGACCGCGCCCTGCCCGCCGACTTCGCCAGACCCTTTGCGGGGATGGGAAGGCTGCGCGACTGTCCGGACGCTGGCGACTGCGTGGCGACGCAGTGGGACCTCAACGCTGACGGCAAGCCCGAAATCCTGCTGGCCACCAAATTCAACATCACCCTCTACGCAGCCACACCGGGGGGCGGCTGGTCCGAGATCGGGGACTATCCGGTCCTTCGTTGTGAAGGCGAAACCCGGATGGACGGACGCCAGGCGCTCAAGTCGGGCATCCTGCAACCTCGCCCAGCGGCGTGGCCCGACCTTTCGACCGGCGGACGCTTCACGTCCGGCCTCGCGCCCAACGACACGTGTCGCGAGCTCATGGCCGCCGGCCGTTAACCTCCCGCACACCACGCCCACCAACCCGATCTTCACCGCATCGGGCGTAGAAACGTCCCGAAACGGGTCAGTGGCGCTTCAAGACGCCGCGGCCTTCACGGTGATGACGAAGGTGTGCTCCCCATGGCCAAGACCGTTCTGGTGGTCGATGACGATCCGACCCAGCGCCGCCTCGTTCAGGCGGTTCTGGATCGCGAGGGCTATGCCGTCGTCCACGCCGAGAACGGCGGCGAGGCCATCGATCGCCTGACCAAGGGCGGCGGCGCGGACGTCGTGCTGCTGGACATGGTCATGCCGGGCATGAGCGGCATGGAGGCCCTGGCCGAGATCCGCACCGCCGGCGTCACCACCCCGGTCATCGTCCTGACGGCCAACGGCGGCATCGACACCGTGGTCAAGGCCATGCAGGCCGGGGCCCAGGACTTCTTCATCAAACCCGCCAGCCCGGAACGCATCCTGGTCGGCATCCGCAACGCCCTGCAGATGACCCAGCTGACCCGCGAGGTCGGCCGTCTGAAGAAGCACGTCGCGGGCCGCACCTCCTTCGACGACCTGGTCGGCGACAGCCCGCCCATGCGTCTGGTCAAGGCCTTCGGCGCCCGCGCGGCCAAGTCCTCCATTCCGGTCCTGATCACCGGCGAGAGCGGCGTCGGTAAAGAGGTCATCGCCCGCGCCCTGCACGGCGCCTCGGACCGGGCCGGCAAGCCCTTCGTCGCCGTCAACTGCGGCGCCCTGCCCGCCAATCTGGTCGAGTCGATCCTGTTCGGTCACGAGAAGGGGGCCTTCACCGGCGCCCACGACAAGCATCTGGGCAAGTTCCAGGAGGCCAACGGCGGCACCCTGTTCCTCGACGAGATCGGCGAACTGCCGCTGGACATGCAGGTCAAGCTGCTGCGCGCCCTGCAGGAGGGCGAGGTCGACCCGGTCGGCGCCAAGCGCTCGGTCAAGGTCGACGTCCGCATCGTCTCGGCGACCAATCGCGACCCGGCCCAGCAGGTCAGGGAAGGCGCCTTCCGCGAGGACCTCTACTACCGCCTGAACGTCTTCCCGATCGAGGCTCCGGCCCTGCGCGAACGCCGCGAGGACATCCCGGCCCTGGTCGACCACTTCATCGGCCGCTTCAACGCCGAGGAGGGCAAGCGCGTCGCCGGCGCTTCGGCCGAGACCATGGCCCTGCTCAGCGCCTTCGACTGGCCCGGCAACGTCCGCCAGCTGGAGAACAGCGTCTATCGCGCCCTGGTTCTGGCCGACGCCCCCTATCTGCAGCCGCACGACTTCCCGGCCATCTCGGGCGTCGCCATGCCCCTGGCGCAGGCCGAGGGTGCGAGCCCGGCCCCGGTCGCCGGCGGCGAGGCCCATGACGGCCTGTCGGTCGAGTTGCCGCCCCTGCCCGACCAGCCGATCCGCATCCTCGACGACCGCGGCCATCTGCGCACGCTCGAGGACATCGAGCGCGACCTCATCCAGCACGCCATCGAGGTCTATGCCGGCCATATGTCCGAGATCGCCCGCCGCCTCGGCATCGGCCGCTCGACCCTGTACCGCAAGGTCCGCGAGCAGGGGCTGGAAGGCGCGCTGAAGGAAGTCGGCTAGGGCCTGTTCTGCTCACGGCCAAGCTGGGGCGACCGACCCTCGCGCCTGTCGTTTCGGGGCAACATTTCACGGCTTTGCCGGAATCTGTCTGAAATTTAACGCATCCGCCCGACGGAGGCCGCGGGGGCGTGCGTTAGAGGCCCATGACACGGCGCATGGCCGGGGGTTGAAGGGGCGCGCAGACGCTCCACCGCCGGTCGCAGACGCCGCCACGCCACTGTTGATTCCGGAAGACCATCCATGACGATCGCTGTCGCCATTCTGTCCGCGCTTGCCTCGGGCGCGATCCAGACGGCGCCCACGCCCGCCCCCGCCGCGACGCCCGCGCCGCAGCAGACGCCGACCACGACCACGACTCCGCCCGAGGAGCAGGAAGACGAAGGCCTGCCGCGCGGCACGGCCTCGGCCGACGCCTATGACCTGGGCACCGTGACCGTTACGGGCGTGAAGCCGCGCGGCAGCGTCCAGGGCGACATCCCGCCTGACGTCACCCTGAGCGCCGAAGAGATCAAGGCCTACGGCGCCAGCAACATCGCCGAGCTGCTGCAGCGGCTCGAGCCCCTGACCACCTCCAGCCGCGGCCGCTCGAACGCCGGCCCGGTCCTGCTGCTGAACGGCCGCCGCATCTCCGGCTTCCAGGAGATCCAGGGCATCCCGGTCGAGGCCATCGAACGCACCGAGATCCTGCCCGAAGAGGTCGCCCTGACCTATGGCTACAGCGCCGACCAGCGGGTGGTGAACTTCGTCCTGAAGCAGCAGTTCCGTCAGGCGACCGCCACCCTCCAGGGCCGCGGCCCGACCCAGGGCGGCCGCACGACCGCCGAGGTCGACGGCAACTACTTCACCATCAAGACCGGCGACCGCTGGAACTTCGACATCGAGCAGCAGCACGACACCGCCCTGTTCGAGAGCGAGCGCGACATCGTCCGCGACGTCCCGGCCAACACCTATGGCCCGACCGGCGCCCCGGCCACGGCAGACGACCTGTCGGCCTATCGCACGCTTCAGTCGCGCGGCGACCGGACGACGCTGCGCGGCTCCCTGGCCCACGACCTGAACTCCACCACCAAGGCCACCGGCAGCTTCAGCCTGGAGGACTCGTCCACCAACGGCTACGGCGGCCTGCCGTCGCTTGCGCTCACCCTGCCCGCCGGCAACCCGTATTCGACCAGCGCCACGGACACGCGCCTGACCCGCTATCTCGCCGATCCGGGCTCGATGCTGCGCAACAACGACACCCTGACGGGCAAGGCGGCCCTGCTGGTCGACGGCTATCTGAGCGAGTGGCGCTACACCGTTACCGCCACCTACGACCGGACCGAGACCGACACCACGACCGGCCGGGGCTATGACCCACTGCCGGTGCAGGCGGCGCTCAACGCCAACGACCCGTCGGTCAATCCGTTCGGCGTCCTGCCCGCCTCGGTCCTGCGCGAGCGCAGCGACACCGCCCACTCCGTCTCCAGCGGCGGCAATCTGGAATCGACCCTGACCGGCAAGGTCTGGGAAGGTCCGGCCGGCAACCTGCAGTCGACGGTCAAGTTCGGCCTGGACACCCGCACCCTCGACTCCGAGTCGGACCGCTCGGGCGTCCACACCGAGAGCTCGCTGCAGCGCGACCGCGTCTACGGCAGCCTCAACGTCAGCCTGCCCCTGACCAGCACCCGGCGCGAGTTCCTGCAGAAGTTCGGCGACCTGTCGCTCAACTTCAACGCCGGCTACGACGACCTGTCCGACTTCGGCGGCCTGACCTCGATCGGCGGCGGCGTGAACTGGGCCCCCACCAGCAAGGTCGGCTTCGTCGTCAGCTACACCGACGAACAGGGCGCCCCGACCATCAACCAGGTCAACGACCCGGTCATCGCCACCCCGAACGTGCCGGTCTACGACTTCAACACCGGCCAGACGGTCAACGTCACCCAGATCACCGGCGGCAACCGCAACCTGGGCGCGGACCAGCGCCAGGTGGTCAAGCTGGGCTTCAACCTGACCCCGTTCCAGAGCGTCAACTTCAACTTCAGCTCCAACTACACCTGGAGCCGGACGGACGACGCCATCTCGACCTTCCCGACCATCACTCCGGCGCTGGAGGCGGCCCTGCCCGGCCGCTTCGTGCGCGACGGCTCGGGCACGCTGGTCTCGATCGACGCCCGCCCGCTGAACTACGCCAAGACCGAGCGGCAGGACCTGCGCACCGGCTTCAACTTCTCCAAGCCCTTCGGCAAGCCGAACCCGGCGGCGGCGGGCCGTCAGGGCATGATGATGATGGGCGGCGGTCCGCGTCCCGGCGGCGGCGGCGGCGGCGCGGGCGGCCCGCCTCCCGGCGGCGGTATGCAGATGCGCATGGGCGGACCGGGCGGCGGCGGCGGTCGCGGCGGCGCGCCGATGCAGCCCGGCCAGGGCATCTTCAACTTCTCG
>Ga0209630_10002932_pt1 | contig 15884 bp, 14 predicted proteins | sample COG_01_FD_184745 | JGI IMG/M metagenome (GOLD analysis project Ga0209630, IMG submission 184745) | Pelagic Microbial community sample from North Sea - COGITO 998_met_01 (SPAdes) (version 2) | ecosystem: Environmental > Aquatic > Marine > Neritic zone/Coastal water | place: Helgoland, sampling... | reverse complement strand
GTGAAGGTGGTCATGGCCTCGACCTTCACCCGCCGCAACGCCGAGATCAGCCTCAAGGCCCTGCGCATGGGCGCCGGCGACTATGTGGCCAAGCCGGAGACGGGCCTGGGCGCCGCCGAGGCCTTCCAGCAGGAACTTCTGGCCAAGGTGAAGGCGCTTGGGCGGGCCCGCGCCAGCACACCGCGGGCCCCCGCTGTCTCGCCCACAGCCGCGCCTGCGACCGTCGTGGCCGCTCCGCCGAAGACCCGACCGCATACAGGCAAGTTCGTCCGTCCCGCGGTCATCGCCATCGGCGCCTCGACCGGCGGTCCTCCGGCCCTGCTCAAGGTGTTCGAGGCGATCCGGGGTTCGGTCGAGCAGCCGATCCTGCTGACCCAGCACATGCCGGCCGCCTTCACCGGCCCGTTCGCCGAACAGCTGGCCCGCGCCGGCGACCGCCCCTGCGCCGAGGCCGTCGACGGCGAGCCCGTCCTGCCCGGCCGCTGTTACGTCGCTCCCGGCGGCTGGCACATGACGGTGGAGAGCCCGGGCGTCGGCGTGCCGCCGATCATCCGCCTGAACCAGGAGGCGCCCGAGAACTTCTGCCGCCCCGCCGTCGATCCGATGCTGCGCAGCATCGCCCGGGTGTATGGCTCCGCCGTCGTCACCCTGATCCTGACGGGCATGGGCGCGGACGGGGCCAGGGGCGTCGATTCCATCGCCAGGGCCGGCGGGCGCATCGCCGCCCAGGATGAGGCCACCAGCGTCGTCTGGGGCATGCCCGGCGCCGTCGCCGCCACGGGCCTGGCCGAAACCCTTCTTCCCCTCGACGAGGTCGGCCCCTGGCTGGTCCGGATCTCGGAGCAACGTGCATGACCGGTCCTGATTTCGATTATTTCTGCAAGCTGATGCGCGACCGTTCGGGTCTCGTCCTCTCGGCGTCCAAAGCCTATCTGGTGCGTGGCCGGTTGGAGCCGGTGGCGCGGGCCGCCGGCCTGGCCGACGTCGAGGGCCTGCTGGCGAAGCTGCGCTCGGGCGCGACGGATGCTCTGATCCGTCAGTGTGTGGACGCCATGGCAACCCACGAATCCTCCTTCTTCCGCGACGGCGCGCCGTTCGAACAGCTCGGCAAGACCATCCTGCCCGCTCTGATCAGCCGGCGCCGGGCGTCGAGGCGGCTGCGGATCTGGTGCGCGGCCTGCTCCAGCGGTCAGGAGCCCTGGTCCGTGGCCATGATCCTGAAGGAAAACGCCCAGCTGGCAGGCTGGACCCTCGAGATCGTCGCCACCGACATGTCCGAGGGCATCCTGACCAAGGCGCGCAGTGGCCTCTACAGCGACTTCGAGGTCCGCCGCGGTCTGCCGCCCGAGCGTCTGACCCGGTGGTTCGAGCCGCATGGAGGGGAGTGGCGCGTCCTGCCCGCCCTGAGGGAAATCGTTTCTTTCCGTCCCCACAACCTGCTGCAAGGTGTCGCAGGGCTGGGCGTGTTCGACATCATCCTGTGCCGCAATGTGCTCATCTACTTCGACGTAGAGCGCAAGCGTGAGGTGTTCGTACATCTGGATCGCGCCCTCGCGGATGACGGAATCCTGTGCCTGGGCAGCTCGGAGACCGTTCTCGGCGTCGTGGATACCTTCGCCACGGCGGAGGGAGCCAGAGGCTTGTATCGTAAGGTGAATCAACGTTACGCGGTGGCGTGACAATCCATTCGCGCCAAGCGTGTTTGTCAAAAAACGATCATATCTCGAAGCTTGGCCATTCATGTTAGTGCTTCGCAGTCTCTCTCCCCCGGAGTCCCCGTGTACGTCGATGAATATTCCATCACAGGCGAGCAAGTCCGCGCGGCGCGGGCCCTGCTGAGGGTCGATCAGAAGCAGATCGCGCTCGCCGCCGGCGTCAGCCTGGAGACCATCAAGCGGCTCGAGGCCGTCGAGGGGCCGATCAACGTCACCTCGCGCACCCTGTCGGCCCTGAGAAACGCCTTCCTGAAGTTCGGCGTGGTCTTCGACGGGCGTGAGGACGCCGACCTGGCCGTGGGCTGGGCGCGCCGCGACGTCGGGCTGATCCTGCGCCCGAGCGTGCCGCGCCCCCGGCGGCGGACAGAGCCGGCGCCCCTGACGCGGCTGATGTTCTGGAGCAGGCGTCCTGCTGACACCGGTAGCGCTCCGGGGGCGGGCGGTGTGCCGAAATGGCTGAAGCAGCAGCTGAAAGCGGACGTCACGGGCGCCGAACTCGAACACGGCGACTATCGGATGCAGGTGCTGGAAGGGCCGACAGACGTGATCGCGGCCATGTTCGACACCCTGCGTCGCGACGGCGCCAACGACGAAACCACCCAGATTCAATCGCGGGCGGTGACCGGCCGGCTTTTCGACGGCTGGACCGTGTTCGGCGATGATCCGGACCTGATCGAAGACATCCTGTTCCGCGACGTCGGCCTGACCGGTGAATTCCGCCCGGGCGACCTGGCCCCGGCGACCGCGCTGGGCCTGTTTATCCTCTTGCTGGCGTCCCAGGCGTCCTCGCGGCGGTAGCGCCATCCTCCGCCGTCAGGGATGGCGTCAGGATCGTCGAAAGAATCGACCTTGGCGGTAAAATCCGGCTAGGTGTCGCAGCCGTGCGCGGGTATTCCATGCGCGCACAAGCTCATCTGCCGCGAGACACCGCCCATGACCGCCGCCTTTACCCGCGTTCCCCATCCCTCGCTGGTCACCGCCGCCGACCGCGCCGTGCTGATGGAAGACCCGGGCTTCGGCCGGGTGTTCACCGACCATATGGTGACCATTCGCTACACCGCCGGTCAGGGCTGGCACTCGCACAAGGTCGAGCCGCGCGGCCCGATCCCGCTCGATCCCGCCGCCTCGGTCCTGCACTACGCCCAGGAAATCTTCGAGGGCATGAAGGCCTACAAGACCGACGACGGCCGCGTGGCCCTGTTCCGCCCCGAACAGAACGCCCGCCGTTTCGCCGCCTCGGCCGAGCGTCTGGCCATGCCGGTCCTGCCCGAAGAGCTGTTCCTCGAGGCCGTCGCCGAACTGGTCAAGACCGATGCCGACTGGATCCCGGAAGGCGAGGGCAGCCTCTATCTGCGACCCTTCATGATCGCGACCGAGGCCTTCCTCGGCGTGCGCGCGGCCAATGAATATCTGTTCGTCGTCCTGGCCTCGCCGGTCGGCGGCTATTTCAAGGGCGGCAAGAACAGTGTCACCATCCGGGTGTCGGAGCACTACACCCGCGCCGCGCGCGGCGGCACCGGCGCGGCCAAATGCGGCGGCAACTACGCCGCCAGCCTGATCGCCCAGGCCGAGGCCGTGGCCAACGGCTGCGACCAGGTCGTCTTCCTCGACGCCGCCGAGGGCAAGTGGATCGAGGAACTGGGCGGGATGAACGTCTTCTTCGTCTTCAAGGACGGCTCGCTGCAGACCCCGCCGCTGGGCGGCACCATCCTGCCCGGCGTGACCCGCGCCTCCATCATCCAACTGGCCAGGGACACCGGCGTCACCGTGCGCGAAGCCCCCTACGCCTTCGAACAGTGGCGCGCCGACGTGGCCTCGGGCGAGGTGGTCGAGGCCTTCGCCTGCGGCACCGCCGCGGTCCTGACGGCCATCTCCAAGGTGGTTTCGCCCGGCGGCGACTTCACCATCGGCGACGGCAAGCCGGGCCCGGTCACCACCGACATGCTGGGCAAGCTGGTCGGCATCCAGCGCGGCCGCGTCGCCGACCCGCACAACTGGGTTCAGACGATCATCGAAGCCTGAGGCGCTTCTCGCAGCGCTTCTGAAAGGGCGGCCGAAAGGTCGCCCTTTTCCATGATCTCGACCCGCTCCAGCCCCAGCCAGCCGGACATGGCCCGCAGCTGTTCGGCGAGGACGCGCGGCGTCTCCGCATTCGCGTCCGGCTCGCGCCAGGCGGCCTGGACCAGCAGGGCCGAGCTCTTGCGGTCGCTCTTCAGATCGACCCGAGCGGTGATGGCCTCGTCCTGAAGCAGGGGCAGGACGTAGTAGCCGTGCTCGCGCTTGTGGGCGGGGGTATAGATCTCCAGCCGGACGCGGACACCGAACAAGCGTTCTGTCCGCTCACGGAACCAGATCAGATTGTCGAACGGCGACAGCAGGGCCGCGCCTTCGATGCGACGGGGCTTGCGCGCGGCTGGGTCGAGGAAGGCCGGCTTGTTCCAGCCTTTGACGGAGACCGGGATCAGCTCACCCGCTTCGACCAGTTCGTGGATCCGCGCCCGGCTGTCGGCCAGCGGCAGGCGGAAATAGTCGCGCAGGTCGGCGGCCGTGGCGATTCCCATGGCCCGGGCCGAAATCCGCACCAGTTCGCGCTGGGCGTCCTCAGGGCTCGGCGTCGGCGCCTCGACGACGGCGCGGGGCAGGGCGCGTTCGGGCAGGTCATAGACGCGCTCGAAGCCACGCCGGGTCAGGGTGGTGATCCGTCCGGTCCAGAACAGCCATTCCAGCGCCCGCTTGCCGTCCGACCACTCCCACCAGCCGGGCGCCCCGCGCGGCCCCTCGGCGAAGTCGCCGCCGGTCACGCCGCGCCGTTTGCCGATCTCGGTCAGGATGCCGTCGACATAGTCGCTCTTCTCATGGCCGAAGCGGGCGATGGAGCCCCAGATGCCTTGCCCGGCCTCGGCCGCCGCCATGCGCCAGCGGAACAGGGGCTGGGTCTCGACTGGCAGCAGCGAGGCCTCATGCCCCCAGTATTCGAACAGGCTGCGCTTCTTTCCCCAGGCCTCGCTCTCCAGCACATCGCGTGGATAGGCGCCCAGACGCGAGAAGGCGGGCAGATAGTGGGTGCGGGTCACCACATTGACGCTGTCGATCTGGATGACGCCCAGCTTGCGCGCCGTGCGGCGAAAGGCGGCGGCGTTCACTCCCGCTGGAGACGTCCCGAAACCCTGCGCGGCCAACGCGATGCGGCGGGCCTGGGCGGTGGAAAAAGTTTCAGTCATGGGGCTCTCTGCGACTCGGTCCGCCAGTGAACGACAGAGTGTCGCGGAACGCAAAGGGAACGGCAGCGCTTGCGATCCGGTCCAGCGTGCATAGATGGGTTACGGACGCTTCGGCGTCCCACCCTCCTTCCAGGGTGTTTCCTCCCAAGAGAAACTTCGGCCGTGTCGTTTGACGCGGCCTTTTTTCTGCTTGTCGTTCTAGACGCCGCCACCCTCGGAGAACTCCGGGTCGGGCCGCAGATAACCGCCCTTGCGCAGGCGTTCGACGATCATTTCCGCCGCCTGTTCCGGCGTCATCGAGGCCGTATCGACCACGATTTCAGGGCTCTCCGGCGCCTCATAGGGGCTATCCACCCCGGTGAAGTTCCTGAGCGCGCCCGATCGGGCCTTGGCGTAGAGGCCCTTGACGTCGCGGGCCTCGGCGACCGCCAGGGGCGTGTCGACATGGACCTCGAAGAACTCGCCCGGGCCCAGCAGTTCGCGCGCCAGCCTTCGTTCGGAGCGGAAGGGGGAGATGAAGGCGGTCACGACGATCAGGCCGGCGTCGACCATCAGCTTCGCCACCTCGCCCACGCGGCGGATGTTCTCCACCCGGTCGGCGTCGGTGAAGCCCAGGTCGCGGTTCAGCCCGTGGCGGACATTGTCGCCGTCCAGCAGATAGGTGTGCTTGCCCTCGAACCGCAGCTTCTTCTCGACCAGATTGGCGATGGTCGACTTGCCCGCGCCCGACAGGCCGGTGAACCAGATGACCGCCGGCTTCTGACCCAGATCCGAGGCGCGCGAGGCCTTGGTGACGTCCAGCGCCTGCCAGTGGATGTTCTGCGACCGTCTCAGGGCAAAGCGGATCATGCCCGCCCCGACCGTGGCGTTGGTCATCCTGTCGATCAGGATGAAGCCGCCGGTATCGGGAACCTCCGAATACGGATCGAAGCCGACGGGCCGGTCGAGCGACAGGTTGCAGACGGCAATGCCGTTCAGCGGCAGGGACTTCGCCGCCCGCTCCTCCAGCGTGTTGACGTTGATCTCGTGCTTGATCTCGGTGATCTGGGCCGAGACCGTCCGGGCGCCGACCTTGAGCAGGTAGGGACGGCCGGGCAGCAGGGGCTCGTCGGCCATCCAGACGATGGTGGTCTCGAACTGGTCGGCGACCTCGGGGGCGGAGGTCGCGGCCGCCAGGATGTCGCCGCGCGAGCAGTCGACTTCGTCGGTCAGTGTCAGGGTCACCGACTGGCCGGCGACGGCCTGATCCAGATCGCCGTCCTTCGTCACGATCCGGGCGACGGTCGAGGTCCGGCCTGAAGGCTCGATCCGCACCGCGTCGCCGGGCCGCACCGCGCCCGAGGCGATCAGGCCGGAGAAGCCGCGGAAGTCGAGGTTGGGCCGGTTGACCCACTGAACCGGCATGCGGAAGGGCTTGGACTGCAGCCGGTCGGCGTCCAGCTCGACCGTCTCCAGATGCTCCATCAGGGCGGGGCCGGCGTACCAGGGCGTCGCGTCGCTCTTCGTCGCGATATTGTCTCCGGCGAGGCCCGACAGGGGGATGGCCAGCACGTTCTTGAGCCCGACCTGCTCCGCGAAGGCCGCATAGTCGGCGACGATGGCGTCGAAGACCGACTGGTCGTAGCCGACCAGATCCATCTTGTTCACCGCCAGCACAACGTGGCGGATGCCCATCAGCGACACGAGGAAGCTGTGCCGCCGCGTCTGGGTCAGGACGCCCTTCCTCGCATCGATCAGGATGACGGCGAGGTCGGCGGTCGAGGCGCCGGTGACCATGTTGCGCGTGTACTGCTCGTGCCCGGGGGTGTCGGCGACGATGAACTTCCGCCGGTCGGTGGCGAAGAAGCGATAGGCCACGTCGATGGTGATGCCCTGTTCCCGCTCGGCGGTCAGGCCGTCGACCAGAAGGGCGAAGTCGATGTTCTGGCCCTGCGTGCCGACCCGCTTCGAATCCGCCTCCAGCTGGGCCAGCTGGTCCTCGAAGATCTGGCGCGAGTCATAGAGCAGCCGCCCGATCAGGGTCGATTTGCCGTCGTCCACCGAGCCGCAGGTGATGAAGCGCAGCAGGGACTTGGTCTGGTGGGCCTTCAGATAGGCGTCGATGTCCTGTTCGATCAGGTCCGACGGCCTGTAGGCGTTCGAGGGCAGGTCCATCAGAAATAGCCCTCCTGCTTCTTCTTCTCCATCGACCCGGCTTGGTCATGGTCGATGGCCCGGCCCTGACGCTCGGAGGTCGTGGTCAGCAGCATCTCCTGAATGATGGCCGGCAGGGTGTCGGCGGTGCTTTCGACCGCCCCTGTCAGGGGATAGCAGCCGAGCGTCCTGAACCGCACCGACTTCATCTGCGGCGTCTCGCCGGGCCTCAGGGGCATCCTGTCGTCGTCGACCATGATGATCTGGCCGTCACGCCGCACCACGGGCCGTTCGGCGGCGTAGTAGAGCGGGACGATCGGGATGTTCTCCAGATGGATGTATTGCCAGATGTCCAGCTCGGTCCAGTTGGAGATGGGGAAGACGCGGATGCTCTCGCCGGGGCTCTTGCGGGCATTGTAGAGCTTCCACAGCTCGGGCCGCTGCGCCTTGGGGTCCCAGCGGTGGCCGGCCGAGCGGAAGGAGAAGATGCGCTCCTTGGCCCGCGACTTCTCCTCGTCGCGCCGCGCCCCGCCGAAGGCCACGTCGAAGCCGTGCAGATCCAGGGCCTGCTTCAGCCCCTCGGTCTTCCAGAGGTCGGTATGCAGGGCCGAGCCGTGGTCGAACGGATTGATGCCTTTCGCCAGCGCTTCCGGGTTCTGGTGCACCAGAAGTTCGAAGCCCAGCTCCTTCGCCATCCGTTCGCGCATCTCGTACATGGCGCGGAACTTCCACGTCGTATCGACGTGCAGCAGGGGGAAGGGCGGGGGCGAGGGCCAGAAGGCCTTGGCCGCCAGATGCAGCATCACCGCCGAGTCCTTGCCCACGGAATAGAGCATGACCGGGCGCTCGGCCTCGGCGACCACCTCGCGCAGGATGTGGATGCTCTCGGCCTCCAGTCGCTGGAGGTGGGTCAGGGTCGGCAAGGCGAAATCCTCGGTACTTGAGGGGGCGACATAGCCGGGCTGCATCGCCGTCCCCTCACGAAATAAGCTGAAGCCAGACCATAGGGATGCTTATCGCGTCTTTTGTCGGGCTGCAGGTTTCGCACTGTTTCCGCCCCCGAACATTCCCGGCCAGCCGCCGCTGGTCAGCAGGGCGACGTCCAGCAGGGCCAGAGGCAGGGGCGTCGACACCGGGGCGGCGATGAAGCGGGCGCGCCAGTCGGGCGCGAACTTCGACTTGTAGCTGCGCAGGCCCTGGAAGCCGTACAGGGCGCCGCCCTCCTCGAACACCAGGGCGCCGACGCGGGCGAAGACGGGGGCCAGGCGGCGATCCTCCAGCCCCGCCAGGGGCGCCATGCCCAGGTCGAAGGCCTCGAAGCCCTCCGCCGCCGCCCACTGGATGGCGCGAATGAACAGATAGTCCATCACCCCCGGAGGGGCGTCGGGCAGGTGGCGCATCAGATCGATGGCCACCTCGCGGTCGTCCCCTTCGCCGGGCAACAGGTTGGCGAAGGCCACGATCCGTCCCCCGGGGCAGGTCTCCGAGGTCTGGCGCACGATCGCCAGCGGGGTCAGGTCCAGGTAGGTGAAGTCGAACCGGCCCAGGGAAAAGGCCTTCTCAGCCCCATTGTGGTCCGCGAGCCAGGCGTCCGATACGGCCTTCAACTCGTCGCCGAGCGCACTCGCCGACCCGGCGGGCAGAACCTCGAAGCTCGCCCCCTCGCGCTCCGCCCGATTGATCGCGGTCCTCAGGTTCTGCTTGGCCTTGCCCTCCAGAGAGAACTCCGCGACCGGCACCACGGCGGTCTCGCCCACCTTGCGCATGGCCAGACCCATGGTGGCGAGGTCCGCCAGCACGCCTTCGCCGACCGAATAGAAGACCGCCGCCCCGCCGTAGCTGTCGGCCAGTTCGGCGAAGGCCCAGAGCAGGTCCAGCCGCTCGCTCTTCAGCCCCGCCGGTTCGCCCATGGCGATCCAGCGCCTACCGCGCACGCGGTAGGCCAGGAAGCTGCGGCCCGAGGGGCTGAACAACAGGGTCTTGTCGCCCAGGGTCGCCAGCCAGGCCTCGGGGGTGGCGTGGTCGGCTTGCGACAGCGCCTCCAGAGCCTTGGCCCGATCCGCCGCATTGCCGAGCCGCCGCCGTCCGGACCCCGGTGAGGACAGCAGCGACACAGCCGCCATGGCCAGGGTCAGGATGGCCAGGATCGCCGCCGCCCTCAGGAAGCCCGAGGCCTCGCGGTCGGTCAGGAAGCTCCACCACAGCTGATCGGTGTAGTCGATGTCCCGATAGGCGAAAAAGCCCAGCCAGATCGCCGCGATCACCGCCGTGGTCAGAAGGATCAGCCAGCCGGGCCGCAGCGGCTCCAACAGTCGCGACCGCCGGTTGAAGGCCGTTCGGCAGGGGATCAGCAGGGCGGCGATGATGGCCAGGGCCAGGGCTTCTTCCCAGTCCAGGCCCTTGAGCAGGGAGAAGACCACGCCCGCCCCCATGGCGGCCAGGGCGGTCCAGTAGGCGCCGCGTCGCCGCCGCCACAAACCCGCCGAGAGCAGTAGCAACAGGAAGCCGACCACGCTGGCCGCGAAATGGGACAGTTCGATCAGAACCGGCGACACCGACCCGCTGAGCGCGCGCAGGCGGTCGGAAAAGGCAGGAGTCACGGCCGAGATGATCATCAGGGCGCCGACCGCGAAGACGGCCACGGCGAAGATCTGGGGCGTCGCCTCCCTGGCCAGACCGGCCAGGCGGCGGCCCACGCCGCGTCGCGGTTCGGCTTCGTTCGTCATTCGACCCTGATGCCACGATCCCGTGAATCGTCCAATCGTGACCGCTCCGGGGTCATTTCTGGGCGGTGGAAACAATCCGAAACATTGCGGGTTTGTAATCCTGCGGCGCTCCCGGCCGCGCAGATATTCGGAGAACGGACATGATCCGCAAGACCGCCCTGATGACCGGCATCGCCGGCCTGATGCTGGCCGCCGCCCCGGCCGCCTTCGCCCAGGATGCTCAACCGACGCCTGCCCCCGCCCCGACGCCGGCTCCCGCGGAAGCTCCGGCGACCGCCCCGGCCCAGTCGCCCGGCACCCTGACCCTGCAGCCCGGTTCCGACGTCAAGGGTTCGGACGGCGCCGTCCTCGGCAAGCTGGAAGGCGTCCGCAACAACGCCGGCGCCCAGGAACTGACCGTGCGCGGCACCGACGGCCAGCTGAAGGGCGTGCCGCTCGCCGGTCTCAAGCCGGAAGGCACGGGCGTGACCGTCGGCTGGACGATGGCTGAATTCACTGCCGCCCCGGCCATCCCGGGCGCGCCGGACGCCGCTTCGTCGGCCGCCCCGGCCTCGACCCCGGCGGCCGAGCCGCCCGCGTCGGACGCCGCCTCGCCGGAAGCCGCGCCCCCGGCCTCGGAGTCCTCGACGACTGAGACCAAGCCCGCCGAAGAGCCGGCGACCGAGTCGACCCCGACCGAGACCCCGGCCCCTGAAGAGCCGGCGACCCCGCCGGCCCAACCCCAGGCCTGATCAGGGTCTGATCCGGGCTCAAGCCGGATAGGGATTGTTAATCCTGATGAAACGCGCCGGACCTCCGGCGCGTTTCTGCTTTCAATGGCGCCATAGCGGCGCCCAACAGAGAGGAAGCCCACTATGCGTACCCTTCTTTTGACCACCGCGGCCGCCGCCCTGGCGATCGCTCTTCCCGCCTCGGCCCAGGTGCTCGGCGGCGGTGTCGGAGCCCAGGTGGGGGCTCAAGTCGGCGTGCCCCAGACGGCGCCCATCACCGGCCAGGTCGGTTCGACCGTTCGGGGTGTCGGTGATCTGACACGCGGAACTGTCCGTGACGCGCGCTCTGCCGCCAGCAGCGCCGCCAATGCTTCGGCCTCGGTCCAGTCGGATACGGAGGTCTCCGCCGACCGCAACGGCTCGGAGGCCAGCCTGAACATCTCGACCGGAGCCATGGTCCACGGTTCCGACGGCAATATGCTCGGCTCAGTGGTTCGCCTGACCCGCAACTCGGCCGGTCGCGTCGAAAGCTTCGTGGTCCGTTCCGCCGACGGGACCTTGCGTTCGGTGCCCGCCACGGGCGCTAGCGTCCAGGGCGACGCCGTGGTCACCGCCTGGACCTCGAGCGAGTTCAACCGCGCCGCCCCGGTACAGTAGTCTCGCCTTTCCGGCATGAAGAAGGGGCGGCCCGCGAGGACCGCCCCTTCTTGACGTCTGATCTGTCGATCAGGCCCGGCGCTTGACCAGGCCGAGCAGGAACAGCAGCAGACAGGCGCCGCCGAATGCCACCAGCAGCGTCAGCAGATTGAAGCCGCCCACCGGAATGCCCAGCAGGGCCCCGGCGATCCAGCCGCCCAGAATGGCGCCCACGACGCCCACGATCAGATTCGTCAGCAGGCCGTGATTGCGCCCCATGACCTTTTCAGCCAACCAGCCGGCGACGATGCCGATGATCAACCAACCGATAATTCCCAAGCCCATCATGTCCTCCAAAGCTTGACTGCTTCTGGCGACCTGAACTCCCGTCGGCGACGGAGGTTGCGTTTCGGGATTGGGACGGGCGTTCCCGGTCCCTGGTCCTAAGCTCCCGCCCATAAATAGTTCGCCGAACGCGGCTACTCCCTCGGCTGGGGAAAGCGGCATGTGGTTTGCGGCGAACAAGGCGAGCCGTTCCATTTCGGGACAGTCCGTCAAACTGGGGAATATGGGGCCATGGCCACCGATATCGATCTTCACCTGGGCCGCCGCCTGCGTCGCCGCCGTCGCCTGCTGGGCCTGACGCAGCAACAGTTGGCGCTGCAAGTCGGCATCCGCTTCCAGCAAATCCAGAAGTATGAGTGCGGCGCCAACCGGATCTCGGCCGCCCGCCTGTGGCAACTGGCCGAGGCGCTGGAATCGCCGGTGAACTATTTCTACGACGGCCTGACCGAAGCCATGGAACGCAAGGAAGCGGCCGGGGCCAACGGCGGTGAGATGTTTTCCCGCAAGGAAACCCTCGACCTGATCCAGGCCTACTACCAGCTCGGCGAGCGCCCGCGTCGCCGCCTGCTGGACCTGGCCAAGTCTCTCCACGCCGAAGAGCCGGCGGCCTGAAGCCGTCGTGAGCGCTCGGGGTTCGGGGGCGAGGCGGCGAGGGCCGAGTATTGCAGACCCGGCGGCGGTCCTTGGGGGAGGACACCGGCGACCGGGCGGGGTAGAGGTCATCGCGACCCCTGACCCCTCAAGACCCGGCCCTCGCCCCTCATGACCGAATTCGAAGCCTTCGCCGTCGAACTGGCCCGTGAAGCGGCCGGGGTGACCCTGCCCTTCTTTCGCGGCGACTACGCCGAAGAGAACAAGGCCGGACCCGGCGCTTTCGATCCTGTGACACAGGCGGACAAGGACGCCGAGGCCGCCATTCGCCGCCTGATCGCCGCCCGCTATCCCGACCACGGGGTCATCGGCGAAGAGTATGGCGAGGACCGTCCGGATGCGGAGCATGTCTGGATTCTCGATCCCATCGACGGCACCCGCGCCTTCATTTCCGGCCTGCCGTTGTGGACCACCCTGATCGGTCTGCGGGTCGCCGGCCGACCGTCCGTCGGCGCGATTTCCCAGCCCTATATCGGCGAACTCTTCCTGGGCGGGCCCTCTGGCGCCGTGCTGATGAGCCGGGGTCAGACGAAACCGATCAAGACCCGCGCCTGCGAGCGCCTGACCGATGCGGTCATTTCGACCACGGATCCCGAAATCTTCACCGGCTCGGAACTGGGCGCGTGGACCCAGGTGCGGGCCGCAGCGCGCCTCGCCCGCTACGGCTGTGACGCCTATGCCTATGCGATGGTAGCGGCTGGCCGCATGGACCTGGTCGCCGAGACCAGCCTGAAGCTCTGGGACTGGTCGGCCCTGATTCCGGTGATCGAGGCCGCCGGCGGCGAGGTCACCAACTGGCGCGGCGAACCGGTCGACGGCACGGGCCAGATCCTGGCCGTCGGCGACGTCCGTATCCGCGAACAGGCGCTGGTCACGCTGAAACGCGCGGCGCTCTAGTCACTCCCCAACTGATCCCGCGCTCAGGCAGCGCGCGACCGCGTCGCGCGCGGTAGCGCACCAACTATGCCGCGCCGACCTCGACGTCGTCGGGCTGGGGCAGGGGCCGCAGGTCCTGGGTCGGGGCGACGTAGTCGGACATGGCGTCGAACTCGCTGAGGAAATGCGCCCTCAGATCGTCGGTCTCCATGATGATCTCGTGCTTGGCGCCCGGGACCTCGACATAGCGGCCGCGGCCCAGACGCTTGGCCGCCCATTTGTTGGTCTGCTTCCACACGCGGTCGTCCTCGCCCGCCTGGACGAAGGTGCAGGGGATACGGACGTTCTTCAGGGCCTTGGGCTTGAGCGCGCGCTCGCCGGCGTCCAGGGCGAAGGCCAGCCAGCCCCAGGTCGGGCCGCCGACCGCCAGGTGCGGACAGGCGTAGAGCTGCTGCCGCCACAGTTCGTAGCGGGTCTCGTCCGTGGTCAGGGCGTCCTTTTCGAAGGTGTGGTCGAAGGGATCGTCCGCATCGTCCAGTACGAAGTCCCCGGCCTTGCCGTGACGCAGGTTCCAGCGAACGGCCAGCTTGACCGACCACATCGAGCGCTTGCCCGTCTTGATACGGAGCATCGGGCCCGACAGCACCGCGCCCGAGAACCGCTCTTCGCCGTTCTCCAGCGTGAGCAGGTTCAGAGCCGCGCCCATCGAATGGCCGACCATGATCCAGGGCTTGGGCGCCCGGGTCTCGAAGGCGTCGAGCAGGCGGTGATAATCGTCGAGGAACTCCTCGACCGCGCGGGCGTGGCCCTTCAGCCGGTCGGGCAGCAGCCGGGCCGACAGGCCCTGGCCGCGCCAGTCATGGGCCAGGACGCAGAAGCCGCGCGCCAGGAAGTTGCCGATGACCTCGAAATACTTCTCGATCGGCTCGGTGCGGCCGGGCGACAGAATGACGGTGCCGCGCGGCTTGGCGGCGACCAGGGCCGAGGGCGTCCAGAAGGCGGCGCGCAGACGCAGGCCGCCGGCGCCGCGGAACCAGTCGCCCTGGCCTCCGGGCGGCGACGAGGCGCCGGGCACGCCCATCAGGGGGGCGTTGGCGGCAAAGGCTTGGGCGCGGTTCACTCAGGTTTCCTGAACTTCAAGGTCATGCGGTCGCTCTCACCGATCGCATCATATTTGCTGCGGTCGAATGTGGGATCGGGCGCCTGGCCTTGCGGGGCCGTCAGGCTTTGCGGAGGCAGGGTTCCGACACCGAACGGATGATCCTTGGTATCTGTTGCATTCGCGTTGATTTCTGACGACGCGACGAAAACAAATCCGGCCTCGGCGGCCAGCTGTTTGACGAAGGCCTCCTGGACATAGCCGTTGGCGGCGGCCGGGTCCTGATCCTCGTCGGGAGCCAGGCGATGCTGCTCGATGCCCAGGACGCCGCCGGGACGCAGAGCCTCGAAGGCGTCGCCGAAGGCCTTTTCGGCGATGCCGGTGGCCATCCAGGCGTTGAGGTTGCGCATGAACAGGACCAGATCGGCCGTCCCCGGCGGGGCCACCTCGCCCGACGACGGTCCGAAGGCGGAGAATTTGATGTCGCCGTACAGCTTCTTGTCGGCCGTAAATCGCGTTTCGTAATTGGCCATCAGCGAGGCCTGGGCGGCGTCGGCGCCGGGGCCGGTGCTGAAGCCCGCCGCGTAATAGGTCCCGCCGCCGCGCGCCAGATAGGGGGCCAGGATCTCGGTGTACCAGCCGCTCCCCGGCCAGAAGTCGACCACGGTCATATTAGGCTGCAGGCCGAAGAAGCGCAGGGTCTCCATCGGGTGACGCCATTGGTCGCGCGGACGGTCGGCGGCGCGCCAGGGACCCTGCACGGCCCATTCCAGCGAGCCCTCGGGCGGGCCGGCGGGCGCGGTCGGCGCCGGCGCCTCGGCCTTCTCGACGGGCTTGGCTTTACGGTCGCAGGCGGCGAGACCGAGCGGCGCCAGGGCGACGGCCGCAGCAAGGCCGCTCAGCACCGATCGGCGTGATCCCGTCATCGCTTCTGGTGTCCCGCCGGACGGCGCGCGTTTCTGCATACGGGTCTCCCGCCGAGCCGCCCCCAAACCTTGCGGTTCTGCTCGGGTCGAACGGGCTTAACGGGCTTCGTCGCGGTCGTCAAAGCCACGCGCGAAGGCGTGATCGGGGACCGGACGAACAGCGCCTCAGAAGGGCTTGCGGAAGCGCAGGGTCATGCGGTCGCTCTCGCCTATCGCGTCCAGCGCGGCCCGCTGTTCGGGCGTCAGGGCGCCGGATCCGTCGCGGGCCTGGGACTGGCGGGTCGGCGGCAGGCTCCAGACCCCGAACGGGTGGTCGTGGTCGTCCCCGGGGTTGGCGTTCAGCTCGCTGCGGGCCTCCAGCACGAAGCCCGCCGCCTGGGCCGCGCGGATGACGTAGCTTTCGGGCACATAGCCGGTCGGGGCGGTCGTCGCGACATTCAGCCCCTCGGCGCTGCGGTGCTGTTCCACGGCCAGGACCCCGCCCGGCTTCAACGCCTTGAAGAAGGCCGCCAGATAGGGCTCGGTGCGGCCGTCGCGGGCCCAGTTGTGGAAGGCGCGGGCGACCACGACCATGTCGGCGGTTCCGTCGGCGACCCCCATGCTGTCTGTCGGCTTGTCGACCGGCACATAGGTCCCGCCGGTCGCCGCGGCGTAGGGCTCGAGGATGTGGCGCCACCAACCGGCCCGGCCGGGCTCGATCTCGACCACCGTCAGCCCGGGGGTCAGGCCCCAGAAGGTCAGGGTCTCCAGCGGATGACGCTGGCCGTCGCGGGCGATGTCGGCGGCGGGGCGGGTGTCCGATCCGATCGCGGACTGTAGCGCCTCGTCTTCCTGCAGCACTGGCGG
>Ga0209630_10002920_pt1 | contig 15919 bp, 14 predicted proteins | sample COG_01_FD_184745 | JGI IMG/M metagenome (GOLD analysis project Ga0209630, IMG submission 184745) | Pelagic Microbial community sample from North Sea - COGITO 998_met_01 (SPAdes) (version 2) | ecosystem: Environmental > Aquatic > Marine > Neritic zone/Coastal water | place: Helgoland, sampling... | reverse complement strand
GATCCTGGACGTGGACGCCATCGTCGCCTCCTGGCGCCGCAAGGCGACCCGCATCGAAGCCACCCGTTCAGACTTCAAACTCGCGAGCTGATCATGACTGAAGTTTCCAACGCCGCAGCCACCCGCGAACTGATCGCCTTCCGTATCGGCGAGCAGGAGTTCTGCGTGGACATCATGTCGGTGCGCGAGATCCGCGGCTGGACGCCCGCGACCCCGCTGCCCCGCGCGCCCGGCTTCATGAAGGGCGTTATCAACCTGCGCGGCGCCGTCCTGCCGATCATCGACCTGGGCGCCCGCTTCGGTCTGCGCACCTCCGAACCGACGGCCCGCCACGTCATCATGGTGGCCCATGTCGGCGGCCGGATGGTCGGCCTGCTGGTCGACGCGGTCTCGGACATCATCCAGCTGACCGACGAAGCCATGCAGCCGACGCCGGACGTGGCCAGCGAGCAGGTGAAGTCCTTCGTCAAGGGCCTGTTCGCCCTGGACGGTCGCCTGATCAGCCTGATCGAACTCGACCGGATCATCCCCGACGCCGCCGAGGCTGAAGCCGCATGACCAGCCCCGCCGGGCGCGAGTCCCTGGTCGAAGGCGAGTTCGTCTTCACCGCCGAGGATTTCCGCCACATCGCCCAGATCCTGCACAGCCACGCAGGGATCGCCCTGAACGAGGGCAAGGCCGCGCTGGTCTATTCGCGCCTGGCCAAGCGGCTGCGCACCCTCGGCCTGCGCAGCTTCCGGGACTATTGCGCCCTGATCCAGGACGCCTCGGGCGTGGACGAGCGTCAGGCGATGACGGCCGCCCTGACCACCAACGTGACCCGCTTCTACCGCGAGCCGCACCATTTCGATCATCTGCGCGACGAGGTCATGCCGATGCTGGCAGAGCGCGCCCGGCGCGGCGGCCGCGTCCGCCTGTGGTCCGCCGCCTGCTCGAACGGGCAGGAACCCTATTCCATGGCCATGACGGCGCTGTCCGTCCTGCCGGAAGCCAACGAGCTCGACTTCCGCATCCTGGCCACGGACATCGACCCGAACATGGTCGCCGACGGCATCGCCGGGGTCTATCCGGAAGAGGCGCTGGATCCGGCGCCCCCGGCCCTGCGCAACAAGTTCTTCGAGAAGGCGCCCTCCCAGGGCCGCAACATGCTCTCGGCCGCCCAGCCCCTGCGCGACCTGATCAGCTTCAAGGAGCTGAACCTGATCGGGGACTGGCCGATGCGCGGCAAGTTCGACGTCATCTTCTGCCGCAACGTGGTCATCTATTTCGACGACGCGACCCAGGAGCGGGTCTGGAAGCGGTTCACCCCGCTGATGAACCCCGGCGCCACCCTCTACATCGGCCATTCCGAGCGCGTCAGCGGTCCGGCGATCAGCCAGCTGAGCACCAGCGGCCTCACCACCTACAGGCTGGCCGCATGACCGGTATTGTTCGCGTTCTCGTCGTCGACGACAGCCCCACCATGCGGGGCCTGATTACGGCCGCCTTGCGTCGCGATCCCGAGATCGAGGTGATCGGCTCGGCCGCCGATCCGCTGGAAGCGCGCGCGTTAATCAAGGAATTGAACCCCGACGTCATCACTCTTGATGTCGAGATGCCCAATATGAATGGGCTGGAGTTCCTCGAGAAGATCATGCGGCTGCGGCCCATGCCCGTGGTCATGGTTTCGACCCTGACCCAGGCCGGCGCCGAGATCACCCTGGAAGCCCTGGAAATGGGCGCCGTGGACGCCGTCGGAAAGCCGGGCGCGGGCGTCACCGCCGCCGAGGCCTTCTCGGAGCTGACCCTGAAGGTGAAGACCGCCGCCCGCTCGCGCGTCCGCGCCCGCGGCCCGGTCGAGACCGTGCGCCCGCACAACGACTATCGCGCCGCGCATGACCATATCCTGGCCATCGGCGCCTCCACCGGCGGGGTCGAGGCCCTGCTGGGCATCATCTCGGCCTTCCCGGCCAACTGTCCGGCGACGGTGGTGACCCAGCATATGCCGGCGACCTTCACCGCCAGCTTCGCCGCCCGTCTGAACAAGGCCTCGGCCGCGACGGTCACCGAGGCCGTGGACGGCGCCCCTCTGCTGCCGGGCCACGTCTATATCGCTCCGGGCGGTCTGACCCATCTGGAGGTGCTCGGCACGACGCCGCGCTGTCGTCTGAGCGACGGCGACACCGTCAGCGGCCATCGCCCCTCGGTCGATGTGCTGTTCCGTTCGGTCGCCCGCCTGCGCAAGCCCATGACCGGCGTCATCCTGACGGGCATGGGCCGCGACGGCGCGCAAGGGTTGCTGGAGATGCGCAACGCCGGCGCCCACACCCTGGGCCAGGACGAGGCCTCTTCGGTCGTCTACGGCATGCCGCGCGTCGCCCATGAAATCGGGGCCGTCGAGCGTCAACTACCCCTGTCGCGTATGCCTTCCGCCATTCTCGAACTGTGCGCCGTGCCCCCGCGCGACGTCCATTCCGCCGCCTGAGGTTTCCCCCAATGCCCGCCGCCTCCGCTATCCACACCCTCATCGTCGACGATCAGATGTCGATGCGCGGCCTTGTCCGCACCAGTATGCAGCAGCTGGGGTTCCGCGAGTTCCGCGAGGCCTCCGACGGCGAAGCGGCCCTGCGCGAGATGATCGGCAAGCCGGCGCACCTGATCATTTCCGACTTCAACATGCCGAACCTGGACGGTCTGGGCCTGCTGCGCGCCATCCGCGCCCACCCGCCGACCCAAGGCGCCGCCTTCATCATGCTGACCGGCCGCGCCGATCGCGAACTGGTGGCCCGCGCGGTCCAGTTCGGGGTCAACAACTACCTGGTCAAACCCTTCACCGTCGCCCAGCTCAAAGAGAAGCTGGAAGGCGTTTTCGGTCCTCTGACATGATGTCGGCGGCGGCCCTGGCCACCGAAAAGAGGATTCACGTGGGCCAGGGCGAGCACCACGTCACCTCTGACCCGAATGTGATGCTGACCACCATCCTGGGCAGTTGCGTCGCCATGTGCCTGCGCGATCCCCTGGCGGGCGTCGGCGGCATGAACCACTTCCTGCTGCCGGAAGGCGCCGGGGCGGGGACCGACGCGGGCCGCCGCTACGGCGCGTATGCGATGGAACTGCTGATCAACGACGTGCTCAAGGCGGGCGCCCGTCGCGAGCGGCTGGAGGCCAAGCTGTTCGGCGGCGGCCGCATGTTCGATTCCCTGCGCGACGTCGGGATGCAGAACGCCGAGTTCGCCGAGCGCTTCCTGAGGGACGAAGGCATCACCGTCGTCGGCGGCAGCCTGCGCGGCTCGGGCGGACGGCGTCTGCACTACTGGCCCGTGAGCGGCCGCGCCCTGCAGCGCGCCGTGACCGACAGCCATGTGCCGGTCCAGGCCCCTCCGAAGATCGAACCGGTCGCCTCCGGCGCCGTGGAGCTGTTCTGATGCCCCGTCTTCGCGCGCTTCTCGTCGCCGTCTCCGACGAACTGGCCGAGATCCGGGGCCAGGTCGACGACCTGTCGGGCCTGACCCAGGACCTGATGGTCCACGCTCCGGCCGGCGACAAGGCCGATATCCAGCAGCGGATCCAGGCCTTCGATCTGCTGATCCAGCGGCTGGACGGGCTCAGCGGCCTGTCCGCGGCGCTGGGCGTCGGCGTGCCCGTCGAGACGGCGCTGCACGCCCTGACCCTGTCGGACCAATTCCGTCGGCTGCGCGCCGATGCCGACGCTCGTCCCGACGCCGCCGCGTCCGGCGACCTGATGCTGTTCTGAGCCATGGCGCGCCGGCCTGACGTCAATGAGAGGGTCAACCTCGCCCGCTCCTCGGTGCTGCTCGTCGATCACAACGAGAAGTCGCTGGCCATGCTGAGTTCGATCTTCCAGGGCTTCGGGGTCAAGGAACAGATCAAGCGCTCGACGACCGAGGACGCGATCCGGGTCGTGGACGAGCGCGACCTCGACCTGATCCTGATCGACTGCTCCATGCCGGACATGGACGGCTATGACTTCATCCGCTGGCTGCGGCGCGATACGCCGCCGCCGGTGCGCTATACCCCCGTCATCATGCTGACCGGACACGCGGCCCAGTCCAAGGTGCACAAGAGCCGGGACTGCGGCGCCAGCTTCGTCGTCACCAAGCCCCTGACCCCGAACGTGCTTCTGCAGCGCATCCTGTGGCTGGGCGCTGACGAGCGGCAGTTCGTCGAGGCCGACACCTACGTCGGTCCCGACCGCCGGGTGCGCAATTTCGGTCCGCCGCTGGGCATGGCCGGCCGCCGTTCCGGCGACCTGTCCGAACACGTCGGCGCCGCCAGCGAGGCCAATATGGATCAGTCGGCGATCGACATGATGATGAAACCGATGAAGGTGCAGCTGTGAGCGAAGCCAGGACGTTCAAGGTCAAGAGTTCGCTGTCCAAGCAGCTGTTTGAGCCGGGCGGCCGCCTGGTCCGCGACGCCGAACGCCTGGCCGGCGAGGCGCTGGACACCCATCGCGAGGAGGCGATGGCGATGATCGCGGCGACGATCGACGAACTGGACGCCGTCTGCGCGGCGCAGCCCGCCGAGGCCGGGCTCCAGGTCTACGCCCTGGGTCAGAAGGTCATCGATCTGGGCGCCTTCTTCGATACCGGCCCGCTGCACGAGGCGGCCTGGAGCCTGTGCGACATCGCGGATCGGATGATCGGAAACGGCGTCTGGCGCTGGCCATCGATCCAGGTGCACGCCCAGGCCATGCGACTGATCCTGGGCAACGACTGCCGCACGGGCCGGACCTCGGCCACCCTGCTGGACGGCCTGCGCCAGGTCGCCCAGCGCCCGTAAGGGCTACTGGCGGACGACCGCCGCGTCGAAGACATAGCCCTTGCCGCGCAGGGTCACGATCAGGTCGCGGCCGCTTTCGTCGTTCAGGCGTTTGCGCAGGCGGCTGATCTGGACGTTTATGGCCCTGTCGCGCACCTCGGCCTCGTCATGGGCGTTCTGGATCAGCTGGGCCCGGGTCAGGGGCCGACCCGGGTTCTCCGCGAAGGTGCGCAGCAGGTTGAACTCGTTCGGGGTCAGGGCGGTGGATTCGCCGTCGGCCCGGATCAGCCGTCGACGCAGGAGGTCCAGCTGCAGGCCGGCGAAGGTCAGGATGCTGGCGGCGCCGGCCTGGGGCGACCGGGCGCGGCGCAGGACGGCGCGGATGCGGGCCAGCAACTCGCGCGGATTATAGGGTTTGGCCAGATAGTCCTGGGCGCCCATCTCCAGCCCCAGGATGCGGTCGGTCTCCTCGCCCAGGGCGCTGGCCACGATCACCGGCGGGCCCATCTCCGACAGTCTGCGGCACAGGGCGAGGCCGTCGCCGCCGCGGATGGAGACGTCGAGCAGGATCAGGTCGGGCCGATCCTCGCGCAGGCGACGCTCCATCTCCGACAGGCTGGTCGCGCAGCGGGTCGTGAAGCCCTGTCGGCCGAGATAGCCGCAAATCGGGTCGTGGTGACCGTAGGCCTCGTCGACGATCAGGATGTCCGGGGAGGAAGATGAACTGTGCATGAACGACTTTGTGCCCGGCAAATGGGGCCGTCCGATTGCACAATAGTTATACAGCTCAAATGTTTGACACGTTCAGACACAGTGCGCCCAAACCATGGCGCGGCCGATATCCGGCGCAACGAAAAGGGCGGAGACCCGAAGATCTCCGCCCCGTCCGCCTCGCCGATCCGATGGATCAGAAGGACTTGCTCAGGTTGATGAAGAAGGTCCGTCCGACGTAGTCGTAGCCCGAGTAGAGCGGGGCGTTGCCGACCCGGCTGACCACGCCCGCCGAGAGGGTCGGCGGCTCTTCGTTGAAGAGGTTGCGCATCCCCGCCGTGGCGGTCCAGCCGTCCGACGCGTACTGCACCGAAGCGTTGTGCAGGTAGTAGTCGCTGACTTCGGCGTCATAACCCAGAGACGCCAGCGTATAGCCGTAGTTCTTCAGGTAGTACTGGTCGTACCCCATCGCGTCGATCCACTCGATGCCGTAGTGGACGGTCCACTTGTCGAAGCTGTAGGCGGCGTCGAAGTTGGCGCTGAACTCCGGCGTGCCGATGGTGCCGACCTCGTCGAGGATCGGATCGTCGGCGAACAGGGTGCTGTAGCGCTCGGTCATCTGGGTGACGCCCAGGTTGAAGATCGCACGGCCCGGCCCGAACTCATTGGTGTAGCGCAGGGTGTAGTCGATGCCGTGGACCACGTCGGTGGCGACGTTGACGTAGCTGTCGTGCACCGTCAGGGCTCCGGTCGAGGCGTTGCGGTCGATCAGGCCGCAATAGCCGTTGTCGGCCGAGAACTCGGCGGCCGCCGAGCTGTAGCAGAGGCCGATGATGCTGCTGTAGCCGATACGCGAGACCCCGTTGTCGATCTTGATCTCGTAGTAGTCGGCCGCGAACGACAGCTTGCCCCAGCCGTCCGGCAGTTTCGGCTGCAGGATCAGGCCGACGGTCAGGTTGTCGGAGGTTTCGGCGCTCAGGTTGTTGTCGGCGCCGCCCGAGGTGATGACGGCGACGCTGGAGGTCTGGTTGAAGTTGGTGGGCAGACCTTCGCTGGCGCAGTTGGCGGCCACGATCGGATCGGTGCCGGTCGAGCCGTAGCTGTTGCACGGGTCGTTCGCCGAGCTGACGTAGCCCGAGGTCGCGCCGACGAACTGCTCGAACAGGGCCGGGGCCCGGTAGGAGGTGCCGTAGGCGCCGCGGAAGGTCAGGAAGTCAAACGGCTGATAGACCAGACCGACCTTGTAGGTGGAATCGTCGCCGTAGGACGCATAGTCCGTCCACCGGGCCGAACCGGTGAAGGTCAGGGCCTTGGCGAAGGGCAGGTCGGCCAGGATCGGCACTTCCACCTCGCCGAACAGCTCGGTGACCGAGTCGTCGCCGCGGGTGATGGCCGAGGTCGAATAGTTCCAGGTGTTGGCGTTCTGGGAATCGATGCCGGGCGTGTCGTTGATGGAGGACTTGCGGTACTCGGCGCCGACATAGGCCATCACCTGACCGGCGGGCAGGGTGAACAGCGGGCCGTCGAAGCCGATGCTGGCGACGGTCTCGTCGTAGATGGTCGTGCCGGTGACGTCCTGTTTGACGTAGTTGACCCAGGCCTGGGGCAGGGTCCCGCCGATGACGGCGGAGGTCAGATAGGGCGCCGCGACGCAGTTGGCGTCGGAGCTGACGCAGGAGAAGGTGCCGTCGGCGTTCTTGACGACGTTCAGGCTCTTCTGCAGCCGGTCGGTGAGGAACTGCTCGGTCGTATAGACCGACTTGGACCGGGTGTAGCTGACGTAGGCGTCATAGTGCCAGTCGGGCAGGAACAGGTCGCCGCGGATGCCGGCCAGCTCCTTGGCGAAGTCGACGCGCTGCTGGCTCTCGGTGTTGCCGAACCCGATGAAGGCGCGAACGCCGACGGCGGAGCCGGGGTTCAGGCCCTGGCTGGCGGAGGCAAAGGTGCTGCCCGCCAGGTTGGTGGGGATCAGCGGGCTGCCCTTGGCGTAGTCGAGGACCAGCTGGCGATAGTCGGTCGAGCTGGACTGACGCTGGTTGACCAGGACCTCGCCATAGACCTGGGCGTTGCCCAGGGCGTGCAGGTCATAGGAGCCTTCCAGATAGCCGGTGGTCACATCGACCGGGGTGATCAGGGAGGTGTTCAGCATGTCCGGGTCGAAGGTGTCGCGGACGCTGGTGTTGGTCGCCGTATTGCCCACGCCCTCGAAGCCGACCAGGCCGGTGGTCACCGCCGAGTTCGGACGCCAGCGGTTGAACGAGGTCCCTGAGGCGCCGGTCGCGGCCGTGCCGGCGATGGTCGAGGTGCCGATGGTGTTGATCGTCACGCCGCCCGAGTTGAGCGAGAAGCATTTCGACAGGCCGGTCAGCGGGTCGATGTAGTCGGAACCGTTGGTGCGCAGGTCTCGCGGGCAGGAGGTGAAGGCCCGGTCGCCCAGGGTCAGCTCTTCACGCACATAGCGCTCGGCCGAACCGGCCAGGTGCCAGCGGTCGCCGTGCGTGCCGGCCACGATCGAGAAGCGGTTCTCGTCGCCGCCGCCGTTGGCGTCGTTGGTGAGGTTGTACTGGCCCGCGACCGTGACGCCGTCGACGCCCTTGTCGGTGACGATGTTGACCACGCCGGCGATGGCGTCCGAACCGTAGATCGAGGAGGCGCCGTCCTTCAGGACCTCGATGCGCTCGATCATGGCGGTCGGCAGGACGTTCAGGTCGGCCGAGCCGACCGAGCCACGTGAGCCGGCCGGGGCGACGCGGCGGCCGTTCAGCAGGACCAGGGTGCGGGTGGCGCCCAGGCCGCGCAGCGACAGGGTGTTGGCGCCGGGCCCGCCGTTCACGACATAGCCGCCGTAGGCGTTGTTGATCTGGGCCGTGCCGCCCGTGACCGCCGTGCCCTGAAGCAGGGAGGTGGTGGAGGTGAAGCCGGCCAGGGTGGCTTCGTCACGGGTGATGACCTGGACGGGGGAGGGGGCGTTGTAGTTGTCCGTGCGCAGGCGCGAGCCGACGACCACGACCTCCTCGACCTGGGTCGCGTCCTTGTCTTTGTCCTTGTCCTGATCGTCCCGGGACGTGGCCGTGTCCTGGGCCAGGGCGGCGGCGGGGAGGGCCGCCGGAACCAGGGCGGCGAGGCCGACGACCATGGTCGTGCCCAGCAGGTGTTTTCTCAAATCGATCATGCGTCCAGCGCGCTCCTGTGTAACCGAGAGGTCTTTCGGGGCTCGATCTGGCCCCGTCGCGGTCAATAGGTGTCATCATCTCGATGCAAGAAAGCCATAAATCGTACAGAACGACGGTATTAAGGCCTGTGTATCCGTATAGGCACGAGATTTTGCTGTATTGTATCCCCGTGTTTCCCGATAAATATGAATGACAACTTATAGTCTGAAGTATTTCGTCTCAAATCCGATTTGATATCTTTGGGGCCGGATTGGGGCGATGGGTGAGGCGCGGGCGTGCGAAACCCTCCGGCGGTGAAGCCGGAGGGGCGGGCCTTGGGGATTGGCAAACCGTCAGGCGGCCCCGGCGGCCTGCAGGATCAGGGTCGCGGTCAGACCGCGGGGCTTGCGCGAGCGCAGCACCAGACGCGCCCGGTTGTCGCGCGCGAGCCGGCCGGCGATGGTCAGGCCGAGGCCCGAACCGCCGGTCTCGCGCGAGCGCGAATCCTCGAGCCGGACGAAGGGCTCCAGCACCCGTTCCAGATCGGCGTCGGCGATGCCGGGGCCGTCGTCCTCGATATCGAGGAAGACCTTCGTCCCCTCCGCGCGGGCGGAGATGCGGGCATTGCCGCCGTGGACCACCGCGTTCTCGATCAGATTGGCGACGCAGCGCCGGAGCGCCTTGGGCCGCACCAGGACGTCGCAGTCGCAGCCGTCGGCGAAGACCACCGGACGTCCCGCGTCGGCCTCGTCGTCGGCGATGGAGCGCAACAGGGAATCGAGCGCCATGCGCGCGAAGGGCTCCTGACTGGGTTCGCTGCGGGCCAGCTCCAGCCCTTCCTTGACCAGGGCCTGGGTCGCGGCGAGGTCGCCCAGCAGCCGGTCCTTCAGATCCGCGTCGCTGACCTTCTCGACGCGCAGACGCAGCCGGGTGAGGGGGGTCTGGAGGTCGTGGGTGACGGCGGCCAGCACCTGGGCCTTGTCGTCCATCGCGCGCCGCAACCGGGTCTGCATGGTGTTGAAGGCGCTGGCCGCCTGACGCACCTCGGTGGGGCCGGCGTCGGCCATGGGCGGGGCATCCAGGCTTTCGCCGAGGGCCTGGGCCGCCGTCGCCATCTGGCGCACGGGCCGCGAGGCGACGCGGGCGACGAAGAAGGACAGGAGCGCCAGGGCCAGGGCCTCGATGCCCAGGAACCAGGGGTCCAGCACGCGTGGGCGCGACGCGGGCGGCGGGGCGCCGGTCACCATCGAGAACTGCGCGCCCCGGGCATCGGTGAAGTCGATGATCCAGCAGGCGGGCGGGTTGAGGCCCAGGGCCTGTGCTTCGGTCTGGACGGCCTTCTCGTGGGTGGCGTCGACCACCACCCGGGCGTCGCGGTTGTCGTTGCGGCGGCAGGCCGTGGATTCGGTAGACCAGGCGATGGCCTTGATCTCGCCCAGCCGGCCGTCGGACAGGCGGCGGTTCAGCGCCAGATCGGGCTGGCCGCGCACGGCCGTGGCGGGCCGGGGCTGCAGGCCGGCGGCGCCGGTCCGGGCCATGTCGGCGGCCTCGACCGGGTCCAGCCCCTTGAGCACCGAGGCGTAGGATTCGATCCGGTCCGTCGTCCGTTCCGCGCGAAAGGCGGTCAGGTCGGCGCGGTAGCGCATGTCGGCGATCGACAGGGAGGCGACGGCCGCCAGACCGGTGCCGAACAGCAGGATGACGAACAGCCGCCCGGTCATCGAACCGAGGAAACGTTCGACCCAGGCCTGCGGACCCTTCTGCTGACCCTCTTGGGGTTCGCCGGTCGCGTCCGTCACGTCAGGACGACATTGGCTGCCAGCACATAGCCCTCATTGCGGATGGTGCGGATCAGCACCTGGCCATCGGCGCCGAACTTCTGGCGCAGGCGGCTGACCTGGATGTCGACGGCGCGGTCCAGGGCGTCCTCCTGACGGACCCCGCCCAGCGAGATCAGCTGTTCGCGGCTCAGCACGCGGTTGGCGTATTCCACCAGCACCTTGAGCAGTCGGTACTCGGCGCCGGACAGGACCACGACGCGGCCGTCGGGGTCGTGCAGCAGCCGCTGCTCGAAGTCGAAGGACCAGCCGTTGATCCGTGCCGCCCGCGCCTCCAGCGGCGTCAGATTGGTCGGCAGGGTGCGGGTGCGGCGGAGTACGCTGCGGATGCGGGCGATCAGCTCGCGCGGCTCGAACGGCTTGGTCAGATAGTCGTCGGCGCCCATCTCCAGCCCCACGATCCGGTCCACGGCCTCGGCCCGGGCCGTCAGCATGATGACGGGCACGGCGGAATCGGAACGCAGGTCGCGGCAGAGCTTCAGCCCGTCCTCGCGCGGCAGGTTCAGGTCCAGAAGAATGATGTCGGGCTCGTGCGCGGCGATGGCGCTGCGCATCTGTGACCCGTCGGCGGCGGTGTCGATCTGGAAACCGGCGTCCGACAGCTGTTCAGCCAGCATGACGCGGATGTCGCGGTCGTCGTCGACCAGCAGGATGCGTGCAGGAGTGTCCATGGCCGCATCCTGAAACGATCTGTCGCTCCTCGCGCGGGTCATTTGGTTTCAGCTCTTGTCGGCGGACATCTCGACACAGTGTGACACAACTTTCCGGTCTCGCGACACAGAGAGAGACCTCCGGAACCTGATTGGGCCGTTAGGACCTCGCATTCGGAAACTGGCGCCGCAGTGCGCCGGAATGACGCCGCGCGAGGATTGAAGAGACCATGACCCAGGACAAAGACACCTCGCCGAAGACCGATGCAGACGCTCCGGTCGCCGCCCGCCGCCAGATCGGGCCGCGCAACCTCACCCGCACCCAGAAGCTGATCGGCACGGTGGTCGCGCTGATCGTCGTCGGCCTGCTTGCGGTGGTGGTGGCCCTGTCGCTGGGCGGCGACAAGGGCGGCGACGGCCAGCAGGGCGGTCCCGGGGGTCCGGGCGGCGGCCCCGGTGGAGGACGGCGCGGCGGTCCGGCCAGCACGGTCGGCGTCGCCACGGCCGCCAGCGCCGACATTCCGGTCCTGATCGAGGCCTTGGGCACGGTGACGCCCGCCGCGACCGTGACGGTGCGTCCGCAGGTGTCCGGCGTGATCACCCAGGTCTTCTTCCGCGAGGGCCAGATCGTCCAGCGCGGCCAGGTCCTGGCCCAGATCGATTCCCGCGCCTTCCAGGCCCAGCTGACCCAGGCGCAAGGCGCGCTTCAGCAGAACACGGCCCAGCTGGCCGCCGCCCGCGTGACCCTGACCCGCTATGAGACCCTGCAGGGGCAGGACTCCATCGCCGGGCAGGACGTCGACACCCAGCGGGCGCTGGTGCAGCAGCTGGAAGGCGCCGTCACCGCCAACCGCGGCGCGGTGCAGGCCGCGCAGCTGAACCTGACCTTCAGCCGGATCACGGCGCCCGTCACCGGCCGGATCGGCCTGCGCGTCGTCGACGTCGGCAACTATATCGGCGCGGGCGACAGCGCGGGTCTGGCGGTCATCACGACCACGACGCCGATCGACGTCGAGTTCACCGTGCCCCAGGACAAGATCCCGGAGATCCAACGGCGCGTCTATTCCGGCGCGACCCTGCCGGTGCTGGCGCTGGACCGGACCCGCACGACGACGCTGGATACGGGGACCTTCTCGACGCTGGACAATGTCGTCGGGACCACGACCGGCACGGTGCGCGGCAAGGCCCGCTTCGCCAACGCCTCGGGCGCCCTGTTCCCCAGCCAGTTCGTCAACGTCCGCATCACCCTCGACACCCTGAAGGGCGCCGTGGTCGTGCCGGCGACGGCCGTGCGTCAGGGCGCGAACTCGGCCTTCGTCTGGCTGGTCAAGGCGGACAATACCGTGACCCAGCGCACCGTGGTGACCGGTCAGGCGACCACGACCCAGGTCGTCATCTCTTCGGGCCTCGCCCTTGGCGACAAGGTCATCACCGAGGGCGGCGACCGCCTGACCGAAGGCGGCAAGGTCACCGTCGCGGGTCAGGCGCCGTCGCGCGGCGCGCGTGCCGCCGGCCAGCACCGCAATCGCCCGGCGGCCCAGTAAGCCGATGAGTCCCTCGCGTCCCTTCATCCAGCGCCCGGTCGCGACCGCGCTGCTGATGCTGGCCATCGTGCTGGCCGGCTTCGTCGGCTTCCGCATGCTGCCGCTCTCGGCCCTGCCGCAGGTCGACTATCCGACCATCCAGGTCCAGACCCTGTATCCGGGCGCCAGCCCCGAGGTCATGAGCCAGACCGTCACCGCGCCGCTGGAACGCCAGCTCGGCGAGATGGCGGGACTGGACCGGATGAGCTCGGTCAGTTCGGCCGGGGCCTCGGTCATCACCCTGCAGTTCGGGCTGAACGAGACGCTCGACGTCGCCGAACAGGAGGTTCAGGCCGCCCTGAACGGCGCCAGCGCCCTGCTGCCCGCCGACCTGCCGGCGCCCCCGACCTACGCCAAGATCAACCCTGCTGATGCGCCTGTCCTGACCCTGGCCATCACCTCCGACACCCTGCCGCTGACCGAGGTGCAGAACCTCGTGAACACCCGTCTGGCCCAGAAAATCAGTCAGACCGCGGGCGTGGGTCTGGTCAGCCTGTCGGGCGGCCAGAAGCCGGCGATCCGTATCCAGGCCGACACCCAGGCCATGGCCTCCTACGGCATCACCCTGACCGACATGCAGTCGGCCATCACCGCGGCCAACGCCAACGGCGCCAAGGGCAGCTTCGACGGCCCGACCCGGACCTATACGATCAACGCCAATGACCAGCTGCTGACGGTCGAGGACTACAGGAACCTGATCGTCACCTATGCCGACGGCGCCCCCGTGCGGCTGTCGGACGTGGCGAAGGTCATCGACGGCGCCGAGAACTCCAAACTGGGCGCCTGGGCCGACGAGAAGCCCGCCATCCTGCTGAGCGTCCAGCGCCAGCCGGGCGCCAATGTCATCCAGACGGTCGACGCCATCAAGGCGCGCCTGCCCGAGCTCCAGACCCAGTTGCCGGCCGCTGTCGACATGCAGGTCCTGACCGACCGGACGACCGGCATCCGCTCGTCCGTGCATCATGTGGAGTTCGAACTGATCCTGGCCATCATCGGGGTGGTGCTGGTGATCTTCCTGTTCGTGCACAGCCTGCGCGCGACCCTGATCGCCAGCCTGGCGGTGCCCATCTCCCTGATCGGCGCTTGCGGGGCGATGTATCTGCTGGGCTATAGCCTGAACAACCTCAGCCTGATGGCCCTGACCATCGCGACCGGCTTCGTCGTCGACGACGCCATCGTCATGATCGAGAACATCTCGCGCCATATCGAGAAGGGCGAGAAGCCCATGGCGGCGGCGCTCAAGGGCGCGGGCGAGATCGGCTTCACCATCATCTCCCTGACGGTGTCCCTGATCGCGGTGCTGATCCCGCTGCTGTTCATGGGCGATGTGGTCGGGCGGCTGTTCCGCGAGTTCGCCATCACCCTGGCCATCACCATCCTGATTTCGGCGGTGGTCTCCCTGACCCTGACGCCCATGCTGTCGGCGCGCTGGCTGAAGCCGGAGGCCGAGGGCGAGCTGAAGGGGATCAGCCGCCACAGCGCGCGCCTCTTCGCCGACGTCGAGCGCCGCTATGAAAAGGGTCTGGACTGGGTGCTGCGGCATCAGCCCCTGACCCTGGGCATCGCCGTCGCCACCGTCGCCCTGACGGCGGTCCTCTATCTGGTCATCCCCAAGGGCCTGTTCCCGGTGCAGGACACCGGCCAGCTGCTGGCCCGCACCGAAGCCACCAGCTCCATCTCCTATGCGAAGATGAGCGAGCTGCAGCAGCAGGCGGCGAAGGTCATTCTGGCCGACAAGGACGTGAAGTCCCTGAGCTCCTTCATCGGGGTCGACGGGACCAACAACGCGACCCTGCACAACGGCCAGATGACCATCAACCTGAAGGACGGTCACGGGTCGCAGGACAGGATCATGGCCCGGTTGAAGTCGGAGGTCGCGGAGATTCCCGGCCTGCGCCTGTTCCTGCAGCCGACCCAGGACCTGACCATCGACACCGAGACCGGCCCGACCCAGTACCGCCTCGCGGTCGAGGGCGCCGACACCGCCGTCGTCAAGGAATGGGCCGGCAAGCTGGCCGCGGCGATGGAGAAGCAGTCCAAGCTGAGGAACGTCTATAACGACGCCAGCGCCACGACCTCGGCGGCCATGGTCGACGTCGACCGCGACACCGCCGCCCGGCTGTCGATCACCGCGTCACAGGTCGACGAGGCCCTCTACAGCGCCTTCGGCCAGCGGATCGTCTCGACCATCTTCACCGAGACCAATCAGTACCGGGTGATTCTGGAGGCCGATCCGACCCTGGTCACCGACCTGAACTCCCTCGGCCAGCTGAACCTCAAAGCTGAAGGCGGGGCTGCGCCGCTCAGCGCCTTCGCCACCATCCGCGAGCAGCAGTCGCCGGTGCAGGTGACCCACGTCGCCCAGTTCCCGGCGACGACCATCGGCTTCGACGCCGCGCCCGGCGTCTCGCTCGGCGCCGCCGTCGGGCAGGTCCGGGCGGCGATCAAGAGCATCGACATGCCGGCCAGCGTGACGACGACGTTCCTCGGCAGCGCGGGCGCCTACGAGAAGTCCCTGACCAACCAGCTGTGGCTGATCCTGGCGGCGGTGGTCTGCGTCTACATCGTGCTGGGGGTTCTGTACGAAAGCTTCGTCCACCCCCTGACCATACTGTCGACCCTGCCGTCTGCGGGCGTCGGGGCCCTGTTCGCCCTGCTGATCACGGGCAACGATCTGGGCGTCATCGGCATCATCGGGCTGATCCTCTTGATCGGCATCGTGAAGAAGAACGCCATCATGATGATCGACTTCGCGATCGACGCCGAGCGCAACCAGGGCAAGTCGCCGCGCGAGGCCATCTTCCAGGCGGCGGTGCTGCGCTTCCGGCCCATCCTGATGACGACCATGGCCGCTTTGTTGTCCGCCGTGCCCCTGATGCTGGGCATGGGGGAGGGGGCGGAGCTGCGCCGGCCGTTGGGCATCGCCATCTTCGGCGGCCTGCTGGTCAGCCAGCTGCTGACCATGTTCACCACCCCGATCATCTATCTGGCCTTCGACAGGCTGGGGCCGAAGAAGAAGGCGACCGGAGCGGCGGGCGCCTCCGAGGACGACGGCCCGCTGCCCGAGGATCTCGAGGGTGATCCGGAGCCAGCGCGGTGAATCTGTCCCAGCCCTTCATCCGGCGGCCGATCGCGACGGTCCTGCTGAGCATCGGCCTGGCCCTGGCCGGCATCGGCGCCTTCTTCGTCCTGCCGGTCGCGCCCCTGCCGCAGGTCGACTATCC
>Ga0209630_10002919_pt1 | contig 15924 bp, 7 predicted proteins | sample COG_01_FD_184745 | JGI IMG/M metagenome (GOLD analysis project Ga0209630, IMG submission 184745) | Pelagic Microbial community sample from North Sea - COGITO 998_met_01 (SPAdes) (version 2) | ecosystem: Environmental > Aquatic > Marine > Neritic zone/Coastal water | place: Helgoland, sampling... | reverse complement strand
AGCGTTAGACACCGTAGGATTAGCAAGAGATAGAATTTCTCGTGCTTTAATTTCTATGGCTAAAAATGAAGAAGGTTTAGCAAAAGCAAGAAAAATAGCTAACGAAGAGCTTATAAGGCAAGCTGCTTTAGACAAAGAGTTTGCAACAAGACAAAATACTGTTGCAGGGCAAATGGACATTCTTAAGTCCAAGATAAACTCTTTTGGTATAAAAATGGGTGAATTCTTATTACCAGCAATACGTAAAGTTGTAGAAATCTTAGGTAGGTTCTTCGATGGTCTATGGTTCATAGTTAATGCTACTAAAAATTTCATAGATGCTATAAAAGCTATTAAAGACGGTATTCATCCAGTTGTTAAAGGTGGTGGTGCACTGGCACTGTTAATAGCTGTTCTAGTCAAGATTAAATCAGTTTTTAGTTTTGTAATTAACCAAATTAAAAAATTTACAGGCTTGTTTACTAAAGCAGCTCCAAAAGTAGGTATGTTTGCTAAAGCATTTGGATTTTTGGGAAAAATGGCTATGGGTACTGTAGCTGCAGTTGTTACACTAGGACCAGCTATTACTAAATTTGGCGATATGCAAGGATTAATAGATGAATTTGCAGGTAGTGTAGAAAGTTTGACAGATAAATTTAACGTACTTAAAACCAATGGGTTGAATGGGCTAGACCAAATTACAGACGATTCTTTGAAATTAATGATTGAAGGCTTAGAAGAAGGTGATTTAAAAAATGCTCTTATAGGAATGCTTGATGAAGGTAAATTAACTGCAGATAATGCTAAAGACCTTGCAGCGTTCGGTAAAGCAATTAATGATGAGATATTAGAAGGATTAAAAACTGATTTCGGTGTTGGTGAGGCAGAGTTTGGTGGTTTGAAAGCAGGAGAAGTAGCAGCTCAGATAAAAGCTTTAGAAGATGCAGGTCAAACTAGCACTCAAATATATAAAGATTTAGTAGACCTTAAAGAAGCTATGATAGTCAAAGATACAGAGGCAGAAGAAATCTTAGTTAAACAAATTATTGCTCAATTAGCAATTGCTGAAGCTGGTAAAGATTCAAGGACTAACCAAGAAGAGCTTAAAAAACTACTTAGAGATAACCTAAAGACAATAGGGAAAACACCAGCAGAGTTTGAAGCTGCTTTAAAGGTAGCTGGTGGATTAGAAAAATTTGCTAAAGAATTTGGTATGTCTATAGAAGGTATACCAGCACTTATAGACATATTATTCCCACCTGCTAAAGACCCTGTACAGGAAGCTTTACTCCAACTTAAAGAAGATGCTTCAGCTTTCAAACAAATGGTTGCAGATGTATTTGCACCAACAAAAGCACAGTTTGAATTAGAGTTTGCTGAAATGGACTTAGCAGATGCTCACCAAGAGCACGCAGATTTACATTCAGAATTAGGTGACCTACACGCAGAAGATGCTCAATTACAACAAGATTTAGTAGATTTACAAACTGCCGAGTTACTTACTCATGAAGAAAAATTAGAAATTGCTGAAAAGCAATTAGAAATACAAGAGTTACAGAATAAGCATGCTACTGAAGCTGCAATGACTCTTGAAGAAACTGTACAACAACAAGATTTAATTAATGAAGCTTTAGAAATAGAAGATAGACTTCGTAGAGGATTGTCATTATCTGCTAATGACCAATTACGTAGAGAAAAGCTTCGTAAAGATTTAAGAAGAGTAGAACTAGCTGCTGCCCAAGGTTCTTTAGAGTTTGCTGATTTAGAAGCTGAGGCTATTAGAGAAAATATAAATGCTCTTGAGAAAAATGCAGTTACAGGAACAGATGCAATTCTTAAACGTAGAAAAGCTGCTGATATTGAAGGTAAAGCTAATTTACGTCGTGAAAAAGAAAAAGAAGAAATTCTTAAGTCACAAAAAGAAATCAATGAACTTAATTTAGAAGCTACTGCTCGTCGTAATGAACAAATTATTGAAATAGAAAAACGTCGTATAGCTATTGAAGAGAGATTAATTGAGATACCTAGAGAAATAAAAGAAGCTCACTATGACATTCACAATGCACAAAAAGAAGTATTTGACCGTACTGCAGATATTCAAATAGGATTTATGGAAATGCGTTCTGTCGGTGAAAAGGAAATGAAACTGCTTGCAGAAGCAATAGGTATGCCTATGAACGAACTTGATGGAATGATGACTCTACTGAATCACTTAAGGGTTGAATCTGCAAAATATATGAACGATAAGGTAGCTGGTGCAATGCCACCTTCCCAAGATATTTTGCAGGGTTCCCAATCAGATGCAGCTAGAAGAAACTATTCATTCTTACAAGGTGGAGCCGGTAGTAAACCATTCTTAAGACACGGTGGTGGTCGTTTCAAGCCGGGTCAAAATTATATCGTTGGAGAATTCGGACCAGAAATGTTGAAAGCATCACCCGGTGGTGGTGGGCAAATCACTCCTATGACAGGTGGTTCTATGGGTGAAACAACAAACAATATAAATCTAAATATTACAGGACTTCCTACAGACCCAATTGCTGCTAGAAAAATAGCACAAAATATTCAAAGAGAACTTACAAAACTTGAGAGAGAAGGAAGGTCTGGAGTTGTCAGATAGAATCTACACACACGCTAATTTTCACGCTCACAAAGTTACCCATGATAATGAATATGTAGAATGGGAAGAGGAAGAATAATAATGTTCGCAAAAATAAAAGATAATCTAGGTTTAATAGCCACAGCTATAGCTCTTATGGGTTCAGTTGGTGCAGGAATACAATCAGTTGGTCAAATAGTTAATACTCTTCAAGGCATTGATGACAGAATGAATCAAGTTGAAGTAGATTTTGAAATGCTAAAAGAAAGCACATTCGTACAAGGCGATATAGCTGTTCTGTTTGAAAAAGTGCAGAAACTAGAAATAGCTAATGATACTAACCAATATGTCCAAATTGAAAAATGGGAATGGGACGATATGAAAATACAAATTACTCGCCTTGAAGCACAACTTATGGACCAAGAACAAGATTTAATGGTAGTCAGAGAAATACAAACTAGATTAGCTTGGTTGGAAGCGAACTGTTGTAGAAATGATTGACAATAAACATTCAGATATATTAAAACCTTGTGAATCAGATTTAAAATGTGGTAATTATTTTTATCATACAAAATATAGGTATTGTGAACAATGTAGAGCAAAGGATTATTGCTAATGGCTAATCAAGTAACAGTAGGTAGAATGAGTTTTACTTCACCTAGAAATATTAGTATAAGCTCTGTGCAAGATGGTTCTAGAAACTCTGTTGACAGAACAATAAGCATGTCTGGTTCATTCGTTGTTGATTCAATTGATGCAGGCAAATCTTTAAGAGATGAATTAATCTCTATGGGTAACTCTAACTTAACTTTTCCTTTCACTTGGACTGGTGATGAGTTAATTGAGGGTTATTGTAGATTAGGTTCTACTAGTGTAGACAATGCTAAATTAGCAACAGGATTATTTAAATACTCTATTGAGTTACAAGTTAAAGGTAGAACTTCAGAAATGATATTTGAATCAAATATGACTGGTTCTTTATTAACAAATTCACACAGCATAACTTCAACTACATATGGAGCAATGCACGCTTTACCAGTTAATGCTTTAAACTATTATCATGCTGAAGCTCCAGTAGATGCAATAAGGGCTTCTAGTGAAGGTAACGTTGCAATTTATTATGATACTAACTTAAGAAGTAGTGCTGCTCAATGGATTGTAGAGCCAGCAAATTACTACAAAGGTGCAGCAAGAATCAGTATAGACAACACAATTATGACTGGTTACTTAGCAAAAAACCAACCTCAAGGGGTGACACTTTCAAATGGTATAATAAGATTAACCTCTGGCAATCAGTCAAACGAATCAAGATTTACTATAGAGTTTTATGATAACGGAGTCTGGTCTAGTTCCAGAGAGATATCATTTAATACTGGTGCCTCCAAAACAGAATGGAATGTTTGGAAAACAGTACAAATACTTAGAAATGAACCACAGGAATGTGTCGTACGTTTCACTACTTATTCTGACAGTAATGGAGATGGGCGACTTGTAGTAGATGCCACTATTAAGCGAGGAGCCCATCACATAGGACTGGTTACTAACCAAGGTCCTACTTCAGATAGAGCTGCAAACTCTAGAATAAATTTGCAAGTGACAAGTAATCACGATACTTTCACAGATGATACTGGGTATATGGTTGAAGATACAGCTGATGGTGATGGACAGAAGTTCATTGTAGGCTCTCCACAAGGATACACAGCAGATGTAGCTGATGGTGAAGACTTAATTTATGTAAGTAACAATCAGTTTAAAACATTTGTTGGTTATGTTTACAATGCAAGTTCTCCTAGTACTATTGACACAGCAGATGCAGTAAGAGACCAATACTTGGAAGGAATATACGAAAACGTTAGACTAGTGAGGGCATAATGGCAATTACAGAAAGATTAATGGCACCGGGTAACTTTACTGTAAACTTCAGTCAAGAATTTACACCTACTGCAATAATAGAATCAATAAAAGAATGGGGACATATTGTTGTCACCCCACAAGAAATAGATGTAGACACACTTAACGATAGTGACATACTTAGTTCATCAAGATACACAGGAATAGTTTTAAACAGAACACTTGAAGAAGGTGTTGTAACTGTAGCTGGTCAAGGATTGGAACTCTATCTGGGTGATGGTTCTGGTAAAGGAATGGTCATTGCTGAATCCAATAATATTGGAAAAGTAAGAACATACACAGACGTAACTTTATCAGAAGCATTATTCAACTCTTCAGTTGTAGATGGTAAACCATTTGGAATAATGAGAGATGAAGCTGGAAACTTACAAGCTATACAACAAGGTACAATTAGCGACCCAGCAACTCTTTATACTGGTCAACACTTCGTTGAAACTGCTTTATCTGCATTAAAATTTATATCAGAAATACTCAATACAGAATATAGAGTTAATCCAAATGGAACTATTGACGCTGGTCCTTCATCCAATTTATTCGTAGGAGTAGGAAATAATGAACCTACTTCAGTAGTTGTTAAAAGTGCTTATGGTGAAGACCCAGAATATGAAGGTGTGACACCAAGTGGTTTAAGAAGTGAGTTCGATGCTACTGATTGGGTTTCTAGAGTTGATTTTACTGGAGAAGTTGGTTATTTCAATATACCTACTGATGTAGCTGGTGAAGCTAATTTATCATCAATACCATATAAAGATTTACACGGAAATGATTTAAAACGTGTTGGTTTAGTACAAGAACCAGAAGCTCCAGAAGAACACTTAAACACTAGAGCACAATCAATGCTAAATGAGCTTGCAAGAGTTAAGAAGATACTTAACCTTGACCTAACTCAGTATGAAGTATCTGGTGATATGAAAGTTGGAGACTTTGTATATGCTTTTGACCCAGATGTAGGTTTTGTTGACACAGACGAAGATGCTACAGCTGAATCAAGAGATAAACACGAAGTAACTTTTAGAGGTCAAACAATAACACCAGCTAAGGTTCGTGTTACAGGTTTAACTTTCCCAGTTATGTCCGGTATGGGTGTTTACTTTAGAGACAAAGATGGAAACTACACAGATTTAACAGAGTATGTACAATTTGAATCTGGTGCTACACAAGTAGAACTAGGAGATGTACTTAGGTCAATAAGAGACGATTTAAGATTTAATGAGTTTTCACTTTCAAGACAAAATGCTGGTGTATTCTCAATCCCAGATTTACCAGCTACACCAACATTACAATCCGGTACATACTTAGACAGTACAGGTGATTCAAAAGGTTTTATTAGAATTACTTTCAATAGACCTCTAAACGAAGATGGTTCACAGATAACAGACGGAAGTCATTACAAAGTTCGTTACAAGAAAACAACTGATAACGAATACTCATATATGAATTTCCCTTATACAAATGCATCAAGTGAATCTTTAATACTTCAAGATTTAACAGTTGGAGTTAGCTACCAAATAGGTGTTGCAACAGTAGACCGTTCTGGATTTAAAAAGATGTCTTCTTATGACGGAAGTGGTGAAGATTTATATACAGATTCAGTTAGTGTAAATGCTAATTTTGCATCTAACGCTGTTATTGAAATAGAGAAAGATGGTCAAGCACCGTCTAAACCTAAACAAGCTCAATCAATAGCTGCTGGTCCATTAAGAGTTCAAGTTACACATTATCTTGGTAAAGATGGTCTTGATGGTGGTGGAAATCCCTTTGGAGACTTTACATTAGAAGGTGACTTAGACCACTTAGATGTACACGCAGTAACACAAAGTGGTAATGTTCAAGATTTTACTGTCGCTGAATCAAATAAAATTGGTGAAGTAAGGGTAACTTCTGGAAACTTATTACAAGCAATACCTGTTGTAGGAACTATGGAGTTAGAAGACTCACAAGATTACTACTTTAGAATAGTAGCCGTTGACAAGTCTGGAAACTCATCAGACCCTTCTGACGGTCAATCAGCTGTAGCTAATTTAATTGAAGAAGCAAACATTGCTGATGCAAACATAACAGAAGCTAAAATCGGAACTGCTGCTATTACAACTGCAAAAATTGCAGACGCAACTATAACAGATGCAAAGATAAATGATTTATCAGCAGGAAAGATTACTAGTGGAAGCATTATTGGTGGTGAAATAACTGTTGGTGGAGTAGCTAATACAAGTGGATTTATAAAATCATATAACTACTCAAGTGGTTCTGCTGGTTGGATTATAAATGCTGACGGTAGTGCAGAGTTTGATGCTGCTGTTATCAGAGGAACATTAGATGCATCTCAAATAAATGTTACAAACATAGATGCTGCAAATATAAGTACTGGAACTTTAAATGTAGACAGACTACCAACTATTACAACATCGGAATTAAATTTTGTTCCAGTTGAAGAAGACAATGTTATAGCAAAAATAAATACCTCTACAGAAGGAATAACAATAAATGCTGCAGCAGTAGATTTAAGTGGGAAGTTAAATGTAACTAACCCTTCTATAACTTCTGGTGATATTGGTGGAATCAGTATTACTGGTTCATATATTGAATCTTCTAATTATACATCTTCTGGAGGTGCTGATGGATTTAGAATAAACTCTGACGGGACAGCAATATTTGAAGATGTTACTGTTAGAGGAAATATCAGTGGAACAATTGATGGAAATACAAATGCTACTGCACAGCTAACTTTAGGAGCAAACGGTAAAATAAAAACTTCTTCGGGAACTTCATTCATTGAATTAAATTCAACAGATGTAAACACTATTGAATTTAAAAAAAGTGGTGCAACATTAGGAACCATTGATGATGTTGGTGACGGTGTAAGTTCTGGTTTCACTGTTCGTTCCGGTACACAAGAGGCATTAATATTTCAAAGTCCGGGAATTCCGGGAATTGTCCATAGAGGAAATGTACATAATTTTGTTAGTGGTGCAAGTAATAGTTTATCTGGTAAATTGCAATTGGGTGGTGACCCCGGTAATGTTTCTGGTCAAATACTTAAAACTAACACCAATAATGCTTATTGGGGTACTGCTACTTCTGCTGGTGTAAATGCAATTTCTGGTGACGTAAACTTTAACTTTAACTCAAATACTGGTAGCGTTATTATAGGTTCAAATCATACACACAGTACAAACAACTTAGTTTTTACAAATAACAGTAGTTTTAACGCTGCTGTAAATCACTCAAACCATAGTGTTCATAATCACAACAACACTAACTTAACTAATTTAGGTAATAACAATGTTATTACTACTGGAAATCAGACAAATAACCATAAACATTCAAACACTGCACATAATGTTAGTTATGGAACTGGAAACTTAGATTCTAACCATATTACCTTTTATCATCCGGGTGCTTGGACAGCTAATTCTAATGCAGGAGCACATCACGGAAATACAACCTATGCATCTTTTACCCACGTGCACATAAACCCACTTACTCACGATTCAAGATTATTAAATGTAAATGCAAACACAGTACCGGGTTTGAACGCTGTAGTTAGAATGAACCCAGTAACAGCTAACTTTTCTTCACAATACAAAGAAAGATTACTACAAGAAGAGTGGGCACTTACAGAGTTAAATCAAAAAACATATAGGTTAACCCATCAAGACGTAAAGCAGGCACTAGAAGATGACGGCATAGACACTGCTGATATAGCTATGATTATTGACAATGTTGCTTACGCAAATGATTTAGCACCAGAGTTAGATGACAATATGAAAGGTTTATTTGAAGGCGAAATTGATGCACTATTAGTACAGTCAATAAAAGATTTAAATGCTAAAATAGCTTTACTAGAAGATAGAATTGAGGAACTGGAGGCGTAATGACTTATTCATTTTTTGACCCTAATGAATCTAGTTTAGAATTATACGAAATAAAAATTAAGAATTTAGAAGAACTACACTATATAGAGACTCAAAAAGGATTAGAAGAAAATCACGTCCTTGACCAAATATCTGCAGAATTGGAAAGTGTGAAGCAAGCTTACATCGACGCTGGTGGTACATTATGAATGAATTAAATGAAATTTATGATGCTATAAGCGTGTCTATTTTTAAAATACAAAATATGCAAGAATTATTATCAGCTATGGAAGAAGATGAACAAACAGGTGATAATCTAAATCAAATACAAAATTCTATAACTGCAGAACAAGAAGTTCTTTCTGATTTAGAAACCCAAAGGGATGCTTTAGAATGAAGTATTCTTTGGGAGGTAAACAATTTATTGAATTTAAATCCGATGTAAAAGGTATTGAAGATTTTGCACAAGTAAAACCATCTAAATACTACTTACCAAGGTGGTTTAGAGAAATGGAAGATTTTATACCAACACCACCTAACGAACAAGGACCACCTAATTATTTTGGAAAAATTGGTGATATCGCAAAAAAACATTCTGGTGGGACAGTAAAGAGATGCCCAGCGATTATAGATTTGCTTACTGAAGGTTTTATTATTCCTATGTGGTCAGACTTTTTAATACAAAGAAACGATGAATTATTAGAGTGGGATAACAAAAACTTTCCTTATGGAATTGAATTTCACGGTAAAGAGCAAATAGCTGGTTGGAATTTAAAAAAAACAGACTTTCCAGAAGGAGTTAAATTTACTAATCCTTGGAGAATATATACACCACCGGGTTATTCAGTATTGTTTATGCCACCTATTTACCAATTTGAAAAAAGATTTACAGTATTACCGGGAATAGTAGAAACTGATGCATATCATCATATTAACTTTCCTAGTATCTGGCACACAAAAAAAGACGCTATAATAGAGAGAGGCACACCATTCATCCAAGTGATTCCTTTTAAAAGAGATAACTGGGATTTTGATGTATCACAAATGACAGAAACTGACATAGAGAACGATGCGAGGGAAAAAAATGAACTTTTAAGTAAGTTCAAAAATAGTTATAGAAATATCGTAGGACGTTTAAATGGCAGACATAATAAACGAAGGTGATTCCAAATTAGAGGTAGTCGATTCTTCAACTGATTCTTTAGCAAGAATATACGCAGAACTCAACGCTGAAGAGCGATTTGAGATTACTTCTACTGAAATTGTTTTTTACAATCCAAATGACCAGATAGAAACTGGTGATGCAACTGATGACAATCAAGGTGCAGCATCTACATTTAACGGATTACAAACTGCACATAATACAATTCATATACAATCTGGTGATGGAGTATCTGTCCCTCAATCAAATCTTTATCTTGATGGTAAATCTATTATTTCTGATAAAACTCTTGCTATTGGTACAACAGGACAAAAAGAATTACATTTTGGTACAAATGGTACACAATGGGTAAAAATTACAGAATCTGGTTATTTAGACTTTAGTAAATTAACAATAACTGGTGACCAAGGAACAGCAGGACAATTAATAAGAAATGCTGGAAATGGAAGTATTGAATGGTACACACCAGATAATAGAAATAGTTTTGGTTCAGTAACAATTGGTGGAAGCTCAATAGATGCTTCTTCTGTTGGAGATAGTTTTGAAATTGTTGCTGGTGATAATATATCTCTTGGAGTTGTTGGTTCTCAACTAACAATTAATGCAACTCAACCTAATGTTTTCTCAACAATTCAAATTTCTGGACAAAATGATGTAGTAGGTGACTCAAACTCTGATACATTAACCTTTGTAGCAGGTTCTGGTATAAGTCTTACTACCGATAGTGCTAATGATACTATCACAATCACAAACACAGGCACTTCTGGTGGAAGTACTGAAGATGTATTTAAGACTATACAAGTATCTGGACAAGCAGATGTTATAGCTGATAGTTCTACTGATTCATTAACTCTTGAAGATGGTGGTGGCATAGAGATAACTACAGATGATGCATCAGATAAAATTACCTTTAGAGAAACTAAATCAAGACTACTTTCACCTCTAGGTTACTTAACTTATGTAGATGAAAACGCAAATACTACAGAAGTACCTATGAAAAACTACTTTATAAACACTACAACTTCACTATCAGTCAATGGTGGTGGGTCTCTAGTAGGCATGGCAACACGAGCTTTACGTCTGCTACAATCAGATGGTAGTACTTATAGTTTTATGATTATGCCTGCAACAAGTGATGGGGACTCTCTTGTTTTCTCCTACACTAAAGCAGACGGAAGTACTGTTACTAAAAATATAACAATGGCTGCGTAAGGGAAAAATGGCAGAATATACACCAATTAGAGGCGATTTCAATCAACAAGACGAACTTGTTGGTTTAGCCGAATTCCAAGCATCTGATTTTATAGGAATAGACGATGGTGGTACTGGTGCTACAACAGCTGCTGGTGCTAGAAGTTCTTTAGGGTTAGAAATTGGTACTAATGTTCAAGCTTGGGACGCTCAACTTGACGATATAGCCGGTTTAACACCTACAGATGCATACTTTATAGTTGGTGATGGTTCTAATTTCGTAACAGAAACTGGTGCTACAGCTAGGTCATCTCTTGGATTAGGCGTATCAGATACTGTACAATTTGGTACTTTACAAGTAACAAACATTACAATTGACTCCGTAACTTTAAACGAGGTTGTAACTGAATCAGAGGGAATAGGAAACTCAGATAATGATACTTCTGTTCCAACTTCTGCTGCAGTTATAGACTATGTTGCAGCTCAAATTACATTAGAAGACTTAGATGTTGCTGGTGACACAGGAACTGGTTCGATTGACTTAGATTCTCAATCACTTACTATTGCAGGTACTACAAACGAAATAGTAACCAGTGCTAGTGGTCAAACCGTAACTATAAGCCTTCCAGATGATGTAACTATTGGTAACGATTTAGTTGTTACTGGAGACTTAACAGTTCAAGGTACACAAACTATATTCAACACTGAAACTTTAGAAATTGAAGATAATGAAATAGTCTTAAATTCTAATGTAACTGGTGCTCCATCTACTGATGGTGGTATAAAAATAAACAGAGGAACAAGTACAGATGTAACACTTCTCTGGGATGAAACTAATGATTATTGGACCGTAGGTGCAGAAACATTTGTAGCAGGTAACTTTGCTGGTGCTATTGATGCTACTGCAGTTCTTGCTGATGGTGTAACTGCAACAACTCAATCAGCTGGTGATAATTCAACTAAAGTAGCAACAACTGAATATGTTGATTCTGCTGTAGACTTAGAAAACGAATTATCAGAAATGAACGATGTCACTCTGACATCTTTGGCAAGTGGAGAATTCTTAAAATACAATGGTGTTGCTTGGGTAAATGATGCCATAGACTTAGGAACAGATACAACTGGTAACTATGTAGAAGATATTACAGCTGGAGATGGTCTTTCTACTACTGGTACAGCAAGTGAAGGTCAAACACCAACTCTTTCTGTAAATGTAGATGATAGCTCTATAGAAATAGACACCGATGCATTACAAGTAAAAGCTCTTGGTATAACAAATGCAATGCTTGCTGGTTCTATTGAGAATGCAAAACTTACAAATAGTGACATAACTTTCACAGACGGAACTACTCCAACTGTTGCAAGTCTTGGAGATACAATAACTTTTACTGGTGGTACTGGCGTAACAATTGCAAACACTGCTGGTAACTTTGATGTAAGTTTCGACATTGCAGAAGTTAAATCACAAGTAGATGAATACGCACAAGATGCTTTAAATGATGCTTTTGCAGCAGGAACACAAACAAGAATAACAGTAGCTTATGACGACAATGCTAACTCACTTAGCTACACAGTAGATGATGATTTAGCAAATTACGATAATACAAATACAGCTTTTATAGATTTAACAGACTTAAGTGCAGATGTACCAAGTGGTATTACTTATAACAATGCAACTGGACAATTTCAGTTAGGTGCAATACCTAACTCTAGTTTAACAAATAGCAAAGTTGTTATAACTGATGGCACAACACCATCTGACTTAAACTTGGGAGACACCCTAACATTCACTGGTGGAACTGGTGTAACAATAACCAATACTGCAAATACATTAGATGTTAGTTTTGACGCTGCTGAAGTAAAATCAGACTTAGACGAATATGCACAAGATGCAGTAATAGATGCTTTAACTTCTGGAACACAAACAAGAATTACTGTTGGTTATGATGATAATGCTGATTCAATAAGTTTAACTGTTGATGATGACTTAGCTAACTATGACAATACAAATACAGCCTTTATAGACCTAGCAGATTTATCAGTAGCAACTGGTTCTGGTCTTACTTACAACTCTTCTACTGGAGAGTTTGGAACTTCTGCAATACCTAATGCACAACTTGAAAATAGTTCTGTAACTATTAATGCTAATTCTCTATCACTTGGTGGAACATTAACATTAGTTACAGATGATATTCAAGAAGATGGTTCACCAACTAATCTTTATTTCACAGATGAAAGAGCACAAGACGCTATAGACGCAGCATTTAGTGCAGGAACTCATACATTAATAACTTATGCTTATGATGATAATGCAAACTCTTACTCTTTAACAGTTAATGATGACTTGTCACAATATGACAATACAACTTCTGCATTTATTACTGCAAGTAGTACAGATACTTTAACTAATAAGAGTATTGATTTAACTAATAACACTTTAACAACTACTTTTGCTCAATTAAACACAGCAGTAAGTGATGCAACATTAGTTGATTTAGATGATTCTCAGACATTAACAAACAAATCAATTGACGCAGCTAATAACACAATAACAAATCTTGATGTAGCTGATTTTGATGCAGCTGCAATAGTTATAGAGTCTGAAGGAATAGCCTCAAATGATAATGATACAACCATTCCTACTTCTGCTGCTGTTAAGGACTATGTAGACACACAAGTTACAGCTCAAGACCTAGACATAACTGACGGTACAACAACTTCTGCAGTTGATTTAGATTCAGAAACATTAACTATTGAAGGTACATCTGGAGAAGTAGAAGTAAGTCTTACCGGTCAAACATTTACTGTTGGATTGCCAAATGATGTAACTATTGCAGGAAACTTAACTGTTCAAGGTACTACAACTCAAATAGATTCAAATACAGTCAACATTGGCGACAATACTTTAGTACTTAATGCTGATGAAACTGGAACTCCTTCACAAGATGGTGGTATTGAAATTGAAAGAGGAACAGATACAAATGTATCATTTATATGGGATGAAACAAACGACAAGTGGACAGTAAATGAACTAGGTTCACATACAATTGTTGCTACTACTTTTGAAGGTGCATTAAGTGGTAATGCCACTACAGCTACTACTTTAGCGACAGCAAGAGATTTTGATTTAACTGGAGATGTTACTGCAGGAGCAGTCAGCTTTGATGGCAGTGGAAATGTTTCACTAGCTACGACGATAGCTGCTGGTGCAGTAGAATTTACAATGATGGATGGTGCTGCTGTTATAGACAGTACCGAAGGCATAGTAGCAAATAACACAGACGATACTTCTTTCCCAACTACTAAAGCAGTTTACGATTATGTAAATGCAATAGATGTTGATGATGATTTAGGAATAGCTGGTGATACAGGTACAGGAACAATTGACCTAGACACACAAAGTTTAACATTAACTGGTGGCACTGGAATAACAACTACTGCTGCAAATCAAGCTATAACTGTAGACATTGACAGTACAGTAGTTACATTAGACGGAACTCAAACTTTAAGTAACAAAACATTAGAAGCTACAACTATAGCTGGGCATCTGATACCCGACACAGATGTTAGTTATGACTTAGGTTCTAGTTCTCTTAAATTTAGAGATTTGTACTTAAGTGGTTCATCAATTTACTTAGACACAAATCAAGTAAATCTTAACTCTGGAAACTTTGAGTTTACTGATGGTTCGAATGTTATAACAATGCCTATCGCTTCTACTGATACATTAGTAGCAAGAGATACAACAGATACAATAACTAACAAAACTGTTATAGACACAGACAACACAATGATTAAAAGTATTGTTGTTGATGTACATAACAGTGTATTTAGATTTAATGGTGTTGAACAAGCTGAACTAGACCTAGAAGCTAACACAACATATAGGTTTGATGTATCTGATACCTCACTAGCAACTGATAATCTTAAATTTTCTGAAACTGTAGATGGTTCTAACACAATTATCAGTACTACAACAGAAGATGAGACTTTTGACCCTACTGCAATCACTGTTAACGGTGAGATTGTAATAGATGACGGAGCTTATACTTGGAGTACTGGAGACGCAGTTGAATATACTGCTGGTAACACTGGTGACTTATCACCACTTGTTACTGGAGTAACATACTATGTCATAGAAATAAATTCAACAACAATAGCTTTAGCTCTCTCAGCAAGTGACGCTGCAAGTGGAACTGCTATAAATCTTGGTGCTGGTGTCACTTCAGATACACACGTTTTAACAAAAACAGTTAATACCTTCGGTTCAGAATACACAACAAATATAACCAGTGGTGGAACTCAAGGTCAAGCTGGTGCTCACTTAGATGTAAGAGTACATACAACTACTCCTACATTGTTCCCATTCTCTTCTGCTAACGCTAGCAGAGGTGGTCGTTCTAAAGCAAGAAGAGCTTTAACTGGTCGTTTCTTAACAACTGATTCAGAAGTTGATGTAGTAGGAAAAACATTTGATTTAGAATTAAACACATTCAAAATTACTTATGCAGTAACAGTTGCTGCTGGTGCAGATGGTGGTAATAAATACTTTATAGATGGAGAAGAAACAGCAAACTTATCATTAGTATCTGGATTTACTTATATATTTGACACTTCTGATTCTTCACTTTCGTCACACCCTTTTGAATTATCTTCTACTTCAGATGGAACACATGCTGGTGGAGCAACCCTAACTAGTGGAGATGGTGTAACCGTTGTAGGAACACCGGGAAGTTCTGGCTCTTATACACAGATAGCTGTTAATTCTACTACACCAGATATTGTTTACTATTATTGTTCAGTTCACAGTGGAATGGGTGGAGATTCTGCTCTTTCAGTAGCAGGTATTGACCTTAACTCAATTACTACTGATGACTTAACACAAGGTACTTCACAACTTTATTACAGTAACCAATATGTTGCTAACTTCTTAGAAGGTGGAACAGGAATTACTTTCGATTCTGTTACTGCAGGTGCAAATCAATACGGTAGATTCTCAATAGATGACACATTAATTACTTCACAAACTGAGTTAACAACTTCAGCAGCAAATGATGACTTGTTCTTAGTTTATGACACTTCTGCAACTAGCTTAAAGAGAATAACAGCAGCTAACTTATTAGCTAATGCTGGTGCAGGAACATTTAATACCTTTACTGTTAGTGACGGTACACTAACAACCCCAATAACAGATGCTGATACATTAACATTCAATGGCACTACTAACG
>Ga0209630_10002917_pt1 | contig 15936 bp, 7 predicted proteins | sample COG_01_FD_184745 | JGI IMG/M metagenome (GOLD analysis project Ga0209630, IMG submission 184745) | Pelagic Microbial community sample from North Sea - COGITO 998_met_01 (SPAdes) (version 2) | ecosystem: Environmental > Aquatic > Marine > Neritic zone/Coastal water | place: Helgoland, sampling... | reverse complement strand
GCTTCCGAACTCGGCCCCGCACGCCGAGGCTGGTGACATGAACAACAACAACCTGCTCAGCGCGGGACACCACATCGGCATCGACACTGTTGGCGGTTCCCGAGGCAACGCGAATTTACAGCTCCGTGCCGACCCAATAATTCAAAAGGTGGAGGTTGGTCCGTGGGGACAGAGCACACACGAGCAGGATACCACCGGTCTCAAATCGGCCTAGATATCCCGAGATTATTTGTTAAAATATTGATTAAATATATATGAAAATCAACATTTTAGGTTACATATTAATGGCGTTTGTCCTGATAATAGCATACCGCATATTTCAGGAATCTGAATATTTAAATCTTAAATGTATTATTTCGGGTGTTGATGGTAAACGGTATTGCGTTCGCGAGCGCAGCAAACTAACACTCGCCGCGGATTTATTGGCAACTATTAACCTTAAAATGAACAAACTGGTTACATATGTAGGAAATAAATATCCCGACCGAGAGAATATTAAACGTTTAGTAAATGGATATAATCCAAAAAAAATAAGCGAGACATTACCAACGAGCGAATACACAGCATACAGCGAAAATAAGGGCGAGAAGATCGCATTCTGTCTAAACACGGAGAAGAAGAAGGGCAGTCGTATGATTGACGAGAACACTCTCATGTTTGTGGCACTCCACGAGCTGTCGCATGTCGCCACAAAGAGCATTGGTCATACGGAAGAATTCTGGAACAACTTTAAATTCTTATTAAAAGAGGCAGATAAAATCAAGATATACACACCAGAAGACTATAAAAAAAATAACAAACGTTATTGTGGAACGAGCATTGTAGACAATCCGTATTTCGATTTATGATTTAGTAATCGTAAATAATTGAAATGATATATAGATATTTTAATTAGAAATATCTATATAAAATGATTCAGACCATTAAAAATTGTCACCCAATTCTCTTGGCGTCTGAACTGTATGCCGACCTTCTCAACAGTACAAGTATGACAAATCATATGATTAAACTGTTGAGGAATGTGGATGGTATAACGGTGGTTCCGTATTGTTATTTTCACGACGACCGCATGGACTACGAGATTAAAGAGGGCAAAACCTACACTGACGAAATTACCAGCGATGATTATCCCATAAACAATGTTGACTTGAGCGACGTTGGAGATATTGTTTCGTATGTCGTGCCGATATTTCGAAGTAAAATTCCGAAGCGCCGACGAGGAAACAAAGTGTGCGGGTTAATCGGTGTCCCAATTCCTAACAATGATGACCCTAACGCGAACCAAGACCATTATGTCTCCTATATCTATTACAACGAGACACTAATGTATTTTGACTCGGCTATTGACGGCGAGTATAAAAGTAACGAAACTTATAATATTTTGATTGCGGCTTTCAATCCCAAAAAAATAGTGGTAAACAAGAAAACGTTCGAAACGGCGTGTGGGCTATCAGAATCGCAGCACAACTACGTAGCGCAAAACATATTTTGTCACACGTGGTCGCTATGGTTTCTCTATCACGCGCTAGTAAAGGATAAGAACATGACCTCTATAAACCGAATGGCACCAAAGACGAGGGGCGACGAGTATGACCGCGATACACTAATTAAAATCAAACAGTTCGTCTATAACACACTTCTTGATAAGCTAGAACTAACATACATCAAAACCAACCTCTCATTATTCGACAGTTTCAGATATATCATTGTTAATAATAGTCCTTCGGAATACAGAGAAATCATTAAAGTTCGCTGATATTACCATATTCATTTATTTTTTGACGATGCTCCAAATTTGAACTTCAAAATCCTGTGTAGTTCTCATAGGAATAATATTGGTGATTTTCCAATTACTATTATCAAGTGTAGGAAAGAAGGTGTCACAATCATATTTATTATTAATAAAGGTAATGACAGCCTCGGTTGATAGATTCAGGTCAATAAACTGCTTGTATATTGTTTCGCCACCAATTATCCATATGTCGTCGTAATTATTATTGTCACAAAACTCGGTTATATCAGCAATTGTTTTGAATGATACAATGTTGTCGTTTTCTCTCGCCTCGTCTATAGTTAATGATGTTGAGATAATAAGATTGTCTCTATCTTTCAAGTGTTTACCGTTGAAACTTTCCCACGTATTTTTTCCCATAATAACAGCGTTGTTTCCGTTACCTTTGGTAAGTTTAGAGAAGAATTGCATATCCTCCTTTATTTTCCAGGGGAGCGACCCATCTTTTCCAATTCCGCGATTTTGACACATTCCAGCTATTATTTTGTATTTCATAATATAAAATAATGTAGTATATTTTTATATATATATGTCTCAAATATATAAAGTAGCACATCTCAAAAATAATGAGATTCAAACACTATATGTATTTTATGGCAGCAAAATACGGAACAATGATTATGAAGTCGAACAATTACAAGAGCGATTTGATAGAGACAAGAATGATGAATTATTTACTGATGTATTTTCTGCTATACAGTTGAAAGATTTAATAGACAAGGATACGGACGTTAAGTTTGTTGATATGAAAATCCACCGCGATGATACGATTGAAGCAATTAAAACAAAAATACTATATGCTAATATGTCGGAGGGTTCCTTCTCTTTCTATGAGATGTATCTTTTCGTTAAACATAAAAGACCCCAAATCCCTGAAAAAATATATGAAAATCTCACCCAGAACAACTCTACTGACCTGAGTAGACTTCACTTAGAACAATATTTACACAACATTAATAAACCCGAACTAATAAGCACATTAGCAAATAAAGATGTGTATGAATATGATGATATTGTTAATCTCAAATTAATAGAAGATTCATACGTTACAAATAAATCTATCGACCAGAAAATAGTAGTGAAGGATACAAATTACCCGTATTTTGTGAATCCATATGATATTACTGAAATAGGCGAGGTCTTAGATAACAGTCAGGAAAATATGACTACTACCACAAACAATAGTCTATTAATGAGCTTTGGCGAATTTGAGAACGATATTATTTATATGTGCCTTACAAAGGATGTCATTGAAACGACAAATGCTAAAAATTTATCCGAAGAGAGTTGTATCAAAATTTACTTTCCAAAGTTATACGACAAGAACATTACATCGTTGGCAACGATTGAAACGAGCAAGGAGACGCTCTCTTTTGTCAGCAAAAATATGGTGTCGGAGAGATTTCTCGTAAAAGAGCACAATATCGACCTCCTGATAGACATACATAACGCGGGTAAAATAGAAGAAGAATTGACATACGAAAAACGAGGCATTACATCCATCGATTTAATATTACACCCACCGTCATCGTTTAATCTCCCGCTGGATGTGGTATTCAAGCTGATTAACACAACAGAGGATATTCTATTAACAAAGTATAACCCAGGAAAAAGTCAGGAGAAAATGTATCGTCTTCACACGTCATATACTGCTACGAATGGTAAGAAAATACCGACGTTACCACCGAAAGACATTTTCAGACTAATGAAGGATATTGGAAAATCCAAATCGGTTGCCGTTTATACTCAATTCACATACAAAGATAATATGAGAAATCTTGTCTGCGAATTTAATTCAAATGGAGACGTTACTATAAAAATAGAGGGGTTTATAGACATTAATGATATAGACAAGACCATTCTGAATGCGGCAAACCCAATCATTGATAAGATTAAAAGTTACATATCACAGGGAGGATATAATATGAATAATTTTGTAACTATACACGACGATAATGTCGAGATTAACAATATAGACTACCACACAGAGATACCTGTTACTAGAAAGCTAAACATTGAGTCTGTAAACAATTGTATATCTGGAGTATTTATCGTTTCTAACTTTGATATTTCAAAAGGGATTGAGATGCGATTTAAACGTGTAGAAAACTATGACGAGATGAGTGCTACCGAGGCGCTAATAATGGATTTAATAAATAAGGGATTATCGCACACGTTGATAATCGACAATCTAGTAGCAAATTTCAACATATCAAATAAGGAGGCAATAGCAAATTACAACGAATTTATGAATTCGGTAGATATAATGCAGAACGACTTTGACAGCAAAAAATTTAAAATTAAAAATAACCCTGGTTTTCAGATTTTCATAACAAAAGATAATAAAAACAATATTTTTCTTGACGTATCAAGAATAGATAAGTCGATATATTTGAAAACGATTGAACTATATTTGGATGCTTTGATGCGAATAACACAGAATCCTGATTTAATTAGTAAATGTAAGAGCGTCACGGATATAAATGATGATGATATTGAACCTGATATGACGGCTGATTTAATTAGCGAGGCCGAACAAATAAACAAAAAAACTGATATTAATGATGGTGCGATTAAACTGGCAGAAGATGTAGAATACGACGATATGTTATTTGGCGATGATAGTGAAGAGGAAAGCGACGAGGAAAGCGAAGATGATAGCGACAGCGAAGGCGTCTCGCTCGCTGACATTGAAGGTGGTGCCGACGTGGGATATGATATGGACCTTGAAAATCTCAAACTTCGCGATTATTTTGCGGAAAGAATGAAAACGCGCGACAAGAATCTTTTCATGGTAAAGGGCGAGGGTAATATTAATTCATATTCAAGGTCGTGTCCATCGCACGAGCGCAGACAACCAGTAATATTAACCGACGCCGAAAAAACGAAGATAGACCGGGAACACCCAGGGTCATATGGCGAGGCGATTGAATATGGAAGTAGTCCCGCGAATAAGCATTGGTATATTTGTCCTAGATATTGGAATTTAAAAAACAATGTAAGTCTTACCGAAAAGAGTGCTAAATCAGGCAAATATGGAGCCATAATCCCATTAAAGGCAAAAAAAGTCTCTAACGGTGAGGAAATATTTGAATTTAAATCAGCCAAACAACTTGATCCGGCTACGAAGGAATATAAAGCACAGTATCCCGGATTCTTAAAGAAGCAGAATGGGGTTTGCGCCCCCTGCTGTTTCGGTGGACCAGAAATAAGCAAGGCACAGGAAGCTCGCAGAGAGATTTGTAGCACAAATAATGAAACCGACACCACTAAGCCGAAGACAAAAAATAAAAAAATAAAGTTAAAACCCACCGTTAAGGAAAAGGAGACCACGGTGCCAGACACCACGGTGCCAGAGACCACGATGCCAGACACCACCAACGATAATGTTAAAAAGAAAGCAGATATTGATTATTATGTAAAGGGAGCAGATAAGTTCCCATTGGATAATAATAGGTTTGGATATCTCCCCGTATCAATAGAGCGATTTTTAAATACGAAAAATAAACAGTGTTATATTAGTGAGACAAATACCAATTTAAAACCGAACCATCCGTGTGTTATGAGGCTCGGTGTTGAATCAAACAGCAATCAGTCCTTCGTCGCTTGTATAGCTAAAATTTGGGCGAATCGCCCAAAAGGAGGCGGAATTGAAAATTCACCAACTATCGTCGAGATGAAACAAATATTGATTGATTCTATTGACTACGACGTATTTGTTGGATTACAAAATGGAAATTTAATTAATATATTTGGCGATTCTACAGCCAACGTTGACCTAATTGAAATGGAAAAACTTAAAGATTCCAAAATATACAATGGTTTAAAATCTGATGACCCTGAAAAAATCAAGTTCTTCAACAAAGTAGTTAGCGCGTACGGAAATTTCGTTAATTTTATCAACAATCCAAATGTAACAATTGACCACACCTACTTGTGGGATTTGATATGCACACCAAACTCCAAGCTTTTCAAAAAGGGATTGAACATGATAATACTTGACATACCAAACGATGACATGACAAATAAGGTTGATATATTGTGTCCTTCAAATAATTATTCTGATAATTTCTTTGATGTGGGTAAGGATATAATAATGCTGATTAGAAAGAAAGAGGGTAAAAATAAGAAGGACGATATATATTTTGAAACAATTATTGAGATGAAAGAGAAGAAGGAGAAGAAGATAATTGCTACACGAATAAATATGAACGGCGATAATTTTGAGGATATTAAGAGCACAATACGCGATATTAAACGTGCGTATAGTAAATGTAATGGAATCTCAAGCGTTCCGCGCGTGTATACTTTCAAGAAAAATATTATTTTATCTGCGTTGGTTAGCGAGCTAAAGGATAACGACTATAAAATCATCGCCCAAATATTCAATTATGATGGTAAGGTTATCGCAGTTAAAACGGAGATTAATGGGAAGGTTGGAATATTACCGTGCTACCCATCCGCACCTATGATTGGCGACGCCGACGATATTGAGTATATTTGGATTGATACAATTATAGGCGAAACCTATGAAAAAACCATAGACTATTTACTGAATCTAAAGGGCAAATCTGACAAGATATTGTGCAAACCAATGGTGAATGTTAAGGAGGACGGTATAATTGTTGGTGTAATAACGGAGACGAACCAGTTTGTCCCAGTTAAACCCGAACCAGACTACGTCGACACTAATTATAAAGGAGTTGACAAAACGATTACTACTAATAATTTTAATGAGATTGACACTATTATAAGCACAGATTCTAGTGTTGATATTGAGCGCATTGAATATATCAAAAAAATCAATCTTGAAACGGGATTTTACAAAATATTCCGTAACACTATTCGAATTATGCTTAGCGAACATAATAACAAATCCAGTAGAACAGATATTGAGTCCATAATTGCTTCGGATAAACAATATAATAATAAATTGCGCGCCATCATCAAAATTTTACAAGCAATGACAAATAACTATTTTAAATTTTCCGATTTTTCAAAAGTTGTAATTAATGACATTAGCAATGTTGTGAGCTGTTATAAAAACGATGATTTATTAGACAAGAAATACTGTATTATTGACGATTCTACAAAAGAGAAGCGAATGATGATTCCTAAGGTAAATCTCATCAATCAACTAGACAACGAGGTCACCTACTTTGGTAAATTGGCGGACGAGCTTCTTCGTTTTAATAGAATAAAGACATTTATTTTTGAGCCAAAATCATTTTTATCACTCGGCGATATTGGCTATAATCTTGGAGACGATGAGATTGTCTTGATGCAGTCATTGTTAAACAAGGAGTACTTTGTAGACATTGAGAAAGAGGTAACAAATGAATATATTAAAACTAATACATTTGATGTCGTGAATCCTTTGAAGACAGAAAATTATACATCGTCATTTAATAAAAACGATTTTTCTAACTCGCCCAAGAAATCAAACTCGCCCAAGAAATCAAACTCGCCCAAGAAATCAAACTCGCCCAAGAAATCAAAACCAAAGAAAACAAATTCTAAAATAAAATTACGATAGATTATGTGGAAAATTCATCGCTACTGGAATCATTGTGAAACACGGCAATTGTTTGGTCATCGTCCCAATCATTTTCGTCGTCGTCCGAATCAGTTTCATCCTGCTCGCTGGTGTTTTCAAAAGTCATATATGTATTGAAACTATTATCTGGCGTATTAATGTTAGCATCCTCAATAATTATATTTTCGGATTCGCGTATTAGCGGCGACGAAATCAACCAGTCTAGCTGAATAGTTGATGCGCGTTGGTTCCCGCGAGGAACCGCCGACCTAATTGCCGAGCCAGTATTTGCTTGTTCGCGCGCGGGTCTACCATTTCTAGTTGAAGTCCTCCGCACCCTCCTCTGTTTTTTTAACTTTATAGGTGGTCTCGTAACAACCGTATCTATAAACTTATGCTCAATTGTATATGTTCTAGTTTTATCACCAAATATAAACGGTTCACCGCTATCAAACTTATATTGTCGGACTAATAATTTTCTACCATATAGAGGGTTAAACCTCTTAAATTCCGCCAACTCGCGTTTTATTTTTTGTTTAGACGCTTTTCTCAGAACAGATATTAGTGTAAACGAAAACGTAACGTAGTCTCTCAGTAAATATGAAAATGCGGCGACGACCTTCACTTTTGGAAAGTCAGGGTCGATATTTGAAGGGTCGAATATGTTGCTATTCTCCACTAGCATTTTAATAAGTTGATTGTATTTTTGTCTATCAGTTGCCGATTTACAAAAATCGTCGATTGCTATTTCTCGCAACATTGGTTCATGTAAATATGTAAATTTAATTAGCGAGAAATCCTGCTTTAAATACTGCTGAAATAAATATGGCATTTCAAAGTGACTATATTTAATAGAGTAATATATGTTATATAACTCAGATTTAGTAAACGGAATATTTGTATAAGGATTTTTGATGGTTTGAGGTTCCGCAAAAAATCCCGAATTATATGTAAGCGCCGCATTTATTACCTGTATTAAATCAGATATCCTAAACGTATATAATACACGTGTCGTATCCACATATAATTTAATGATTGACATCTCAGATATGGAGCTAATATCGTTTAAACATAAATCGATAGCGGAATCGAATTTAATAGAGCGCGATACTTTGTAACGTCTAACGAAACGGCAAAGAATATGATATACCTTCTGGGCTTTAAAAAAACAATCCATATGTCTCTCTTTGATGCTTCCCGTAATAAAATACGGATTAAGAATATTATTATCAAATGCGTGAAATTTTTTATCGGATATAAATGATTCGGATACATACGCAGTGACAGGATTATTAGTTTTAATTATATATTCTCCTTCATATGTATATACACATTCTAATAAAATAGATATAATAATACTAAAACTGTTCATAGTATTATTATTTTATAATATTTATATTGTTTTGAATTCTTTAAAATCCAACATCATAATCGTTTTCGTCGCCAATATCGGTGGTAATTATGTTTTGTATATTATTAGAAACCGATAGTTTGGATATGGAACACGGGTCGTCGTTATAAGCAAGATCACCGAACGCGCCGTCTATGATTTTCTGCGAGCTATCGTCGCTCCATTCCTCGGCAGATATCTCGGTGAACTTGTCCAAGTCGAGGAGCACCTGAAACGCGCTCGTACCGAAATATCCCTCCTGTCCGCACATGACATTCGCAGAGACGCCGCGCATCGGGTCTAGCTCGGCGTGGCGGGCCGCCTTCAGGAACATCTCGGGCGTCTCCTCAAAGGAGGCCTTGGCAATCGGACCAATATTGTCGTTATTGATGCCGTGTCTGAATATGGATACCATCTTGTCGTTACACGCCATCCTATCGCAGAGAAGACTTAGATGGTGATAATTAATGTAGGTGCTGTCAAATTCAATGACCTCCGATATTTCATCGAAAATCGCCTGCCTTGCCGCCTCGATTCCCAAGACTCGATAAATCTCCTGTATATCATTCGTGATGGTTCGCGTCGTATCCACATAGTCTACGCTCAACAAGTCAAGGAGGTTCGTCCCCACGGTGTCTAGCACCCATATATCTCTTCTAGCATATTTCCCATCCTTTTCGGTTACGCTATCGGTTATCTTTCGTGGAATTACACGACCAATGTCTTTAACGCCTCGCAAAACCATGTTATTAAGCAGCTGGTCTTGGAAATTTTGAATTAGATATATTTCGTTTGACTGGTCAAGAGGTTTAGTATTATTATTCTTCTCCTTAATCTTCTTAATCACGCTATTGAGGCGGATTCTAAATACGATACTGTCGCTATTGTAGTCCCCGAAGAGACAATCAAGCTCGTCCGAATATACGTTCTTGATTGCGAAGTTAATATCTTCAATCGTAATGTTTTTGTCCAACATATTTTCGGCGTTCAACTCCATCCGAATAATCCAATTGGATTTCTCTGCCTCGTCCTTATTCGCGTTTCCACAATCATCGAGCATATTCTCAAACTCCTTGAATTGGGTGATTAGCTCATTGTCCTCCTCCATCAACGTGTTCAGGTCGTCCGGGTCAAAGCAAATCTTCACCGAATCGACAAGACTATTGAGGGTTGTATTTTCAATCTTGTTCATAATGTTCTGCGCGTTCTCCTGATTCTCTTCTTGGTCAGTGTGCATAAACACGGTGCACGATGGATTCTTCGGGTTCTCCGACAACGACAGAATTTCTTCGATTCGTGGAACTCCGCGCGTTACGTTCGATTTGCTTGCCACACCAGCAAAATGGAAGGTGTTCAGGGTCATCTGTGTTGTGGGCTCGCCGATGCTCTGTGCGGCGATAATTCCCACCATCTCACCAGGGGCAATGATAGAGCGCTTATATTGAAGGACGATTTTCTCAATGAGAATTTCGACGGCATTGCGATTAAAGCGTTTTACCATAAGCAAATCCTTAGGCGTCAGGTAATAATAATACATAATCTTGAATAGTTCGGTAGGCTTGACATAATGAAACGACTCGATTCGTTTGTATCCGTCGTCAATAAGTTCCAGTGCCTCCAACGGAGTAATATCAACCATTGAATTCACGTTGATATATTGCTGCCCACGAACGTTGTTAATAATCTGCTGAAACGCAACCGGGATATTTACCTTTTTATTGTCGCGCATCTTAAATACGTATTTGATAATTGTCTCGCGATATTCAATCATCATATCAATCATCTCTTTACACCGTTTATTTGTGTCTGGGATTTGCTTTTTAAGGCGTTTGAGCGTCGGTTTTGTGTAGGACGTCGTAAAGACATCGTCCTTCATATTGTCGCTCGGCATCTGATAGTGGGTATATATTTCCTCCACGCTCATATTAACGAGCGGGAGAATCTGGCTCTCCACTCTAATGGGGTCGATTCCGTCATCGCCATACGAGTATTGGATAATTTTGTTTTTATTGTTTCTCACGGTCATATCATACTCTACCTTCAAATCCTCCAAGCCCTTTACGAGACGGCGTTGAATGTATCCTGTCTGTGAGGTTTTGACTGCCGTATCGATGAGTCCCACACGACCACCCATCGCGTGGAAGAACAGCTCCTCGGGCGAAAGTCCAGATATAAAGGAGCTTTCTACGAATCCGCGTGCTCCGGGCGAGTCGTCGAATTTATTAAAGTGAGGTAGTGTTCGGTGCTCGAAGCCATACGGAATTCGTTTACCGTCAACATTCTGCTGACCGAGACACGAAATCATCTGCGATATATTCAAGTCGCTGCCCTTGGAGCCGGCGTTCACCATGATGACAAATCGATTGTCGCGACTCAGACTCTTACGGCCGATTTTCCCTGCCTCATTCTCCACCTTTCTCAAAATATTATTAATCTGGGTCTCAAACTCCTCCTCGTCGCTCTTACCCGTCTTGTTGGTAAAGATGCCGAGGTGAGTTTCGTCGATGAGCGACTGTACGTCCCGTTTCTTCGCCGTGATTACTTCGGCAATTGCGTTGTTCGTATCATCGTCCGCTATCAAATCGCTAATACCAACGCTATACGCGCTCGATTTCATATACTCCGTGACAATATTCTGCATATTGTCTACGAAATCGGCACAATTATTATTTCCGAAATCATTACATACGCGCTGAAGCAAACCTCGTGCGCCATCTCCAAACGCACCTTTATCTAACTGACCTCGAATAAATTTACCGTTGTCAATCTCAATGACCGCGTTTGAGGTTTTGTAGTCATCCTCATCGCCGAACCGACCCGTTTTATATTTCAGCGACATTGGAGGCATAATTTGCGTTAGCAATTCAAAGCTGCTAATCTTCTCGGTGTTCGGCATTTTAGAAACGTCCACCTTATCGTATAACATCAGCATATTCATTGCTTCGCGATGCGTCATTGTAATATTAGGACGAGTGAATTGGTAAGCGCCGAGTAGCGAGTCTTGGAAAATACCGACGATGGTTTTGTTATTCGCCGGACTAATAATCTGCCATTGAACCGCCGCCAGATTTTTTAATTCGGATGCCGATTCGATGTCCTGCGGCATGTGCATGTTCATCTCGTCGCCATCAAAATCCGCATTATACGGTTTGGTATCCGCGACGTTCATGCGAAATGTGTCACCCTCGGGCATAATGACCGTGCTGTGGCACATCATAGACATACGATGTAGGGTCGGTTGCCTGTTAAATAGCACGGGGTCTCCGTTGAGCATATGTCTGTGAACCACATCACCGATGTTGAGCGAAATCGAATCGCGGTCCACGTAACGGAGCGAAATATTGTCCCCGTTTTTCCTCTCCAGAATTTTAGCGCCCGGGTAAATATCTGGACCATTTCGCACGAGCGTCTCCAAATACGACATATTCATTTTGTTGACTCGAACCGGATACGATAGGTTCATCGCGATTTTCTTAGGAACGCCCAGCTCCTTGATTGAAAGGTTTGGGTCGGGCGTGATGACGGAGCGGGCCGAAAAGTCAACGCGCTTTCCCATAAGGTTGCCGCGGATGCGCCCAACCTTTCCGTTAAGACGGTCTTTGATTGATTTGAGTGGACGTCCAGACCGCTGCGCGTGTGCTGCCACCCCAGGTATTTTATTGTCAACTAATGTAGCAATGTAATACTGAAGCAGCATCGTCCAGTCGGTGATTACTGGAGCGGCGGCGTTAGTCTCTATTTTGTTTTGTAGCGTATTATTCGTCTTAATAATATTAACAATTATGTGACTAATATCGTCCTCACTGCGCTGTTGCGAATCGTGCTTAACCGACGGTCTTACCGCAGGGGGCGGAACGGCGAGGACCTGACAGATCATCCAGTCGGGGCGAGACCAGATTGGACTAAACCCCATAAATGTTACATCCTCGTCGGATATGCGTCTGAATTGTTTAAGGACGATTTCGGGCGTCATTACCATAGTAAGGTTCTCCTTGTCTACCCCGTCGATGTCGTCCCATTCTGCGACGAGCGTTGCGAGACCCTCCTTCTTTAGTTTTGCCGGCTGTAGACAGCCACACCCGTCGTTGGTGTCTTCGCCGCACCTTTTAATTTTACTCGCGTCGCGAAACACCGCGTTCCATCGCGCCTCGTTGGATGATTTAAGCAAGTGTTTAAATTGTTCTTTGCTAATAAGCAGCTTACTACACTTAACGCAGGTACACCTCACGATTTTCATAATTGTGCTCAAATACTGAATGTAAAATAGTGGGCGGGCAAGTTCGATGTGTCCGAAGTATCCAGGAGTCTGCATATAGTCCAACCCATCTGTAGGGCACACATATCCTGGCTCTAAAACGCCCATTCGCGGGTCAAATAAGCCATTAATTACGGGTTTATTATTAATATAGGTATCGCGATTCGTAATAGCCGCGACCGAACCATTACGAATTTCCTCTGGAGACAAAATACTAAACTGAATTCCAATAATCTTAGATGCCTCTTTAGTATAATTAGCTTTTTTCTTACTATCAGCCATCCTTCTTATATTACGCAAATAATATTTAGATTGTTTTCATTCAATTTTATACTAAATAATTTTATACTAAATTAAAAAATTGAATGAAATATATTTAAATAAATATTACCACACAGTTTAATATGACGAAGGATAGCAACAATAAACACATTTATCATACTCGCTCGAAAGGGAAATCTAAGGAGATGGCCGCTAAGTCTAGCGAATCATCGGACGACGACTCTGAATGGCTAACTGATGATGATGCGGAGATCGAGATGGATGATATCCGCAGGATTATTGGAGATATCTTCCCGTCCAAATACATTAAAAATAAAATTATCTCCGCAGAGGAGGATAGAACACAACTAGACGATACTACAAAAATGAAAACACAATTTGGTAAAATGAAGGATAAGTTTGAAGGAGGCTCTAATCGTGATTCTTCGATTAGGAAGCAGCCAAAGGGCGAGAAGCCAAAGGGCGAGAAGCCAAAGGGCGAGAAGCCAAAGGGCGAGAAGCCAAAGGGCGAGAAGCCAAAGGGCGAGAAGCCAAAGGGCGAGAAGCCAAAGGGCGAGAAGCCAAAGGGCGAGAAGCCAAAGGGCGAGAAGCCAAAGAGTGAGAAGCCAAAGGGCGAGAAGCCAAAGGGCGAGAAGTCTAAATGTAAGAATACTAAATGTAAGAAAAATAAAAAAAAACCAACGGAAACTGATGATTCCAAAATGGATATGCTAATGCGAGAAATGTTTGGTAATCCTGATAGTAATGATACTGAAAGTGAATATGAAGATGAAGATTCATCTGAATCGGAGGCCGAATCTGACGAAGAATCGGTTGAAGATAGCGAGAGTGGCTCGTCAGACGAGGACGAAGATGCGGTAATTGAATTCGGAAAATCTGGACTATTCAATATCCTATTAACGATGGGACAGAAAATGGACGAGCTGGATGCCGAAGACAATAGCGAAGCGGAAAGTGAAACGGAGAGTGAGGAGGAGAGCGAAACGGAGAGCGAGGAGGAAGAAGATGAAAAGGGGAAAAAGAAAAGGAAAAATAAGAATAAGAAGAATAAGAATAAAAATCATGGGGACACAGAAGTCGATAGCTCTGACGAGGAGGACACAATCACAGATATGGAGGCGTATACCAAAGTTCGTGCTATGATTAGCGGGCTTAGCGATAAGGACAAAAATAATAAGGAGATGCGGTCTATTATTAAGGATTTTGAGACTCGCGAAAACAAATACAATAAAAAGGAGAAAAAGCGGAGTCAAAAGGTTCGAAACAAAAACGCAGAGAAGTTCCAAAAGGTAATCAAGGAGAAGAACTCGCTGAACGATACTAAATTCTTTAGGGACCGACTCACGGTTGATGAACAGAATAAGGTATTGGTAGAAGTAGAGGAGCTTAAGAAACATATGGAGGTGGACAAACCATATCGCCTTACCCTAATCGACGCAGATATTCCGGTTATTTATAAGTCGATTGCCTTCAAGAAAATTAATTCACTAAAATACATGGACGAGGGTGGTGGCGAGTATTATAAAATCAAGAATTGGGTGGACACGTTTATGCAAATTCCGTTCAACGAATACAGAAATATTCCTCTTACTATTGACGATGGTGTAGAGAAATGCCACGAATTTATGGAGCAGTCAAAAAAAACTCTGGATGAAGCGGTATACGGAATGGACGACGCAAAATTACAGATTATGCAGATGGTTGGTCAGTGGATTGCGAATCCAGAGGCAATCGGGTCGGCCATCGCGATTAAGGGGCCAATGGGGACAGGCAAGACTACGCTGGTAAAGGATGGTATCAGTCAAATTCTGGGCAGAGAATTCGCGTTCATCGCGCTAGGAGGTGCCACAGACTCCAGCTTTCTAGAGGGTCACTCTTACACGTATGAAGGTTCGACGTGGGGCAAGATTGTAGATATTCTTATTCAATGTAAATCAATGAATCCGGTAATTTACTTTGACGAATTGGATAAAGTAAGCGAAACGCCTAAAGGTGAGGAGATTAACGGAATATTGACCCATCTTACAGATATTACACAAAATAGCAAGTTTCACGATAAATATTTCTCGGAGCTCGATTTTGACCTTAGTCGGTGTCTCTTTATATTTAGCTACAACGATGAGTCTAAAGTAAACCCTATTCTAAAGGACCGTATGTATCGTATCCAGACAAAAGGATATGATGTCAAGCAAAAAACGATAATTGCTAAAAATTATTTGATTCCGAAGATTAAAGAGCAGGTCAAATTTAAAGAGGAGGATATTGTTATTTGTGATGACGTAATTAAACACATCATTGAGAAATATACCGATGGAGAGCAGGGTGTTAGAAATCTAAAGCGTTGTTTGGAAATTATCCACACCAAGCTCAATCTTTACCGCCTTATGAAGCCAGATACAAATATATTTGAGAAGGACATGAAACTGAAAATTGTGTTTCCTGTTAACGTTACTACCGAAATAGTTGACAATATGATTAAAATTGCGGAACAGACAGGCAATTGGCATCATATGTATAACTAATCGCGATATTCCTAATAAGCAACCAATCAGACAAATCCACATTTAAAATCCACATTTAAAATCCACATTTAAAAATATAAAAACAATAATATTAATATATTTTTTAATTACTCGTCTAATCTTCTGTTACCACCACGTTGATTGATAAATTTGATTTGT
>Ga0209630_10002915_pt1 | contig 15942 bp, 9 predicted proteins | sample COG_01_FD_184745 | JGI IMG/M metagenome (GOLD analysis project Ga0209630, IMG submission 184745) | Pelagic Microbial community sample from North Sea - COGITO 998_met_01 (SPAdes) (version 2) | ecosystem: Environmental > Aquatic > Marine > Neritic zone/Coastal water | place: Helgoland, sampling... | reverse complement strand
TAGTTGGATTGTCCACTCCTCATTTTCTTGGAACAAGGGATTAGCAGTCGCATGTCGGGTGATTTCCTTCAGCCATTTTTTGACCTGTGGGTCATTAGACTCGAACTCTTCTAACACAGACAGCTTGTACTCAGATTTTTGTATGAATGGAACGTTGTATTTCAAGCATGTCTCACAAAACCTAAACTCATCGAATTCTGCGTCACTTGATTGTAACAGGCCAACTATGCTTCGGTAACGAGCATCAAGCAAGTTTGAATTCATCCATTCATACGGACAGTCGGTCAATCGAACAACGATCTCAAAAACTCCTGGCTCCCTCAATTGCTCCGGTGTAAGGGCTTGACCTTCCTTAAGCGTTTTAATGGGATCAATTGCCTTTTCTCCTGAGGTCTGGCCCTCCATTCCTTGATGCCCCCCCCCTGTCTCAATGACAATGATAGGTGAGACCACGGTGAAATACACGCCTGCAGCTCCCAGCATGATGCCCAGGAGCGCCCATACCCAGGGCCGCGGAGTGTCTTTCGGCTTATTAGCGCGCCGCAGCTTATCGACCTCTCGCAGCGTGTCATCCAATTCTCTTCGGATGCTCTCTTTGTTTTGAGTTTCAGCAAGCAATGACTCCTTCGACTGAACCAAATCTGATTGCGCTTGCTTGAGGCTTTTCTTCAAGTCACTAATCTCCAATTCCAAGTCCAAGGTGCCAGAGCTCTGTGGAATGGATGGATTCAAGTTCGAAGAATCGACCCGTACATTCAAATCCACCGCATCCCTTCGGTCCCCCGTATAGGAACTCATGAAGTGAGCGGTAGTAGCACCTTTGGGAAGGTTGACACCAAGGCTGTGCTCAATTTGCTCAGCCATTCGACCGCCGTCCAAATTGAATCCTATAAAACTCTGCGTTCCACCAACTGCTGAATACAGTGAACCCCGAGGTTCCATGTTATGGGGGTAAGGCTGTGGAACAGGCCAACCTTCCATCCGTGAAGAAACAAATTGTACGCCGTTGGTTGCAGCATTGACGAAACGGCTCAATTCATTTTGAAGGTGCGCTGCAAGCGCCTCATTAAGCTTGAATTGACCTGCCATTGCAACGGCTACTCCTATGAAGCCTCCAGCACCGCGCGTAGGACTGCCCATCGCCTTGAAACAACTGATGACTTGCAAAGGCGTATTGCCAGAGCTAAAGAATTGAACCCGCCAGACGAGGCCGTCTGTGGTTTCCGCAATCCCTTGTTCTGGATACAGACTGTCCTTATGACCCTCAAGCAGAGCACTCTGCGAAACTTCCAGCCCTTCTGGACGACCAAAAAAGAGAATTTCAACGTTTGATGCCATGTTCGAATCTATTTAAACTTGAACCACTTTTTCTTTTTTGCTCGCCAGACCCAGGGATCATCATTAATTCCAGTCGTAGTCCGATAGATTCTCCTCGCAAAAAGCTCTGCGGACCATTCGTGCCACTCGAATTTTTCGCTGCCTTCAGCGTCAACAATCTTATCACCAACCTTAAACTTGAAGACATCATCCGGATCATCCGGTGTAATGGACCGCAGCATGGGGTAATAGTCGAGTAACTCGCTCGCTTTCGACGCATTTCCTTCGTACAAATCCCACTTACTGAAGGACAGCAGGCGCGAATAATTTTTGATGTTCCCCTTGCGGCTGAGGAAAAAGCCAAAATCCGTGAGGAGCATTTGTAGATCTGCCTGTTCCCTGCTGTCTCCATGGGAATTTGCAGGTATGACCAAGACGAAAATCAAATCCTCTGGGTCCGACCGCAAGTAATTCTGAACTCGTGGATCAAGCTTGGTGTCCTTCGTCGCATCAAATGCTCTAAAATGCTCTCCCGCTACGTCAAGAAGCGTCAACTCAATGGGGGGGAGTGTCTTGGACGTTTGATACTGTTCGATGTTGATGCGAATCTCCGGGATTTGCTGACCTGAGTCCTTTGCCAATGGTGCGGTACTTTCAGGAAACTCCACCATAATCTGAATTTTACCATTCTCATCAATCTGAATTTTACCATTCTCATCTACCTTATTGGTGAAATTCTTCAAAAGCTTGGAACGCAGTCGGGCACTGGAATCATCCGTATCGACGTCTTGTACATCCGATTCTCTCCTCGTCTGTAAGAAGTACAAAAATGAGCCAAGCATAACGGTTTTACCTGACGAAGGAGGACCAACGAAAACGACTGTTTTGGACTTGGTCTTACTCCTTCGAACGCTCGACTTCAATTCTTCAATTTTCTTGAGCAGAGCATCGTTTGGTTCCCTGGACTCTTCGAACGCCCACTGATAATAGCGCAATGCCATTTTTGGCCGCTTGGCGTCTTCCGCATCTTCAGCAAGCGCAATCAGCGTTTTCGGGAAGTCATCTTGGGCTGTGATGCGCTCGGCTTTCTTTTTAGCACTGAGCGCCGCTTTGTGGGTTGGAACCAAGTACAAGATTCTGTCCGCTTTGTTCAATATTTCGGCCCAGTTTTTCGATTCCTTCGCCGCAGCCATTTCCGCCTCTAGGTCCGCAACCGCCTTTATGGTTCGACCAATTTCTTTGTGACCGGCGAGCAGCTCTTTAACCAAGGTCTCTGCCCCCAGCTGCTCAGCTCGATTCACGCAGTCGAGCACTAACCCCTCGTTCAACTCCTGTTTCGCACGAAGCGCGTCGTTTTGAATGCGCTCCATCTCTGGTCCACGCTTTTTGCACTCATCCAAGCGTCGTTCCCAACTAGCATCCTTGTGGCTTTCCCACTTCGAGAGGTTTTTCAATTCTTCTAGGGAAGCCTCTGCTGCTGAGCAGTCCCCGCGATCGAGCGCCTGATTTAATGCGTTCGCGGCGTCATTCCATTCTGCTTCCACCGCATTGCCCACGCTCTCCAGTCGCTGCTTTTCGCTCTCTAGTTTTTGAGTCCACTCACTGAGGCCTTCCGTTGCCCGAGGCAATTGACGGACACAATCCAGTGCTTCGTTTATGGATTGTAAATTAACTGTTCCGGCCACGATGGCATCAAGAACTTGTCGGATTTGCTGCTTGAGTTGGCGATAGAACTGCGCTGCGTTTGGCATGGCTTTGGTTTGCATCCAATTGAGAAGGAAAATGTACAACCTTTTAACTAATTTCGACCAAGCTAATAGAAACGAATGATTCAAAGTAAAACTACGAACCACCGATGTTGGCTGTTGTTCGTCGCAATTGCCCTCTCAGCTGGCGCTTGGTCGCAAGAATGGGGTGCCGAACAAGAGCGCGATTTGCGTTGGAGTGCGCTGCAGAAAATGAAAGGTAGCAGAACCTCTTATGCACGACTTTCGAAATTACAGGAGGACAACCGAGAGGCTTTCAAGAATCTTTTCTCCTCACCGAATTCAACGCATGTATTAGACATACCGGGGACACCTGGATTAATTTTTGGCAATACAATCACTGCGACTGAGTATTTGGATGTCGCAGCAAAATTGCTGAAAGAAGAGGGCCTGAACATTGAGACGGAGCTGCTTTGGGTCTCGCCATCTATGGAAATTTCATCGACACGTAGAAACGTTTCGATCATCTTCAGGAAAAAAATCAAATGGTATCCTCCTCAACCCCAGCCGCCACTTGAATGGGTGGTGACCTTGAGGGCAGAGTTGGAAGCAGAGGTTAACAAGAATGGTAAGGTTCAGGGGATAAAAATCATATCCGTCCAGCTTGAATCCGTTGCTCAAGCTTTCGTGCGAGTGCTTACAGAAATCAAGTACAAGCCCATCCCGTTTCGTTCGCAGTCCTCTCAATTCCCCCTGACTGTTGATGGAAATCCACTCGAACTAAACAACGACGGTGCTGCAATTGTCTTGGTACCTGAATCCGGCAGAACCCTCGGAATCGGGGACAACACCAATGTGATGCTGCTGGGCAAAAACAAATTACTGACTCTCCGAGAAGTTCCGCAATCAAAATACCTCAATGAACCAGGTATTCTGGATATCTCTCAAACGATTTCTGGTTATAAGTATTACGGGCGATTCACAGCCGGCATCACCGCCGTTCAAATGATAGGACATGGAAAGTACCAATCTGCTCCCGTAAACAGCATAGGCTCCAGCTGGTCACCGGGATTTCGCCTGTCGTTCCTCGCACCCATGAACGATGAACCCGATTGTAAATGGAATTGGACAACGGTCTTAGGTTTGCAAACGAGTACGTCGTCAGTAAACTTCAACGCCACTCAACTCATACAGCATGCCCTTGATTCGGATGCCATGGAATATGAGCGATTGACTGATGTTACTCTCGGCCAAGAATCACTGGTTTCTAATACCATTTTTGCTGGATTAGGGTCAGCCTACAATGTGGGCAATTTCTTCATGAAAGCGACCGTCAACGGCACGTTTACATCAAGCCGTTTTGAGGCCAATGCCGACATTCAGCAGCGAGGGCACTACCCTTCCTTGTATGGAATTACCATCGATGACCCCGGCATCTATGATTTCGGAGCATACAGCACATCCTCGGCCGCAGCGTATGACAACGCATTGGGATGGATGGCAGAAGCTGCCGTGGGCTATCGATTTTCTTTTGGCAGTGCCGATTGGCTGAATTCGGCTCGCCCCATGTGCTACCTCTCCGCAGGCATCCGTCATCATTCGGAGGCGAGGGCAGGCGACAGTCCATGGGTCGAAGAAACCCAATCATTGCAGGGTGCGCTGAATGCATTCGGAAGCAACAATTTCCAGACGTATTTCATAGAGGTTGCCTTTGATCTCAGGAGAAGGACTCCCCCATTAACCAGCTAATACACATGGCTCAATACATATATACATGCCACTCGCCAGAGTGCAATGGTAGAGAATTTTCAGAATCGCGCGCCGACGTCGCGGTCTGCACATCGTGCGGATCGAGCAACATCTCCAGGAAATCATCCAGCAGTCGAATGCTCTACCTGATTACGGCCATTGCCCTCCTCGGTGTTGGTGGATGGTACTTGGCATCCTTGCTGGGTGGAGACGATCCCATTCCACCGAATGAAGACTGCGCTCTTGTTGCGGTGCGTGCACCCGAAGTGGGAAAGTGTGGTTTCCAACTGGAGCCCGTCTTTGATGGCGGCTGCCAACCCGACACCCTTTACTGGACCAAGGACGGCATTGAACAATTACCGTTGCTGACCTCCATGGGGCAGTTTGATATCGATGGAGACGTAACGTTGCGTTTTGCCCTCCAAACAGCCTCATTGGATCTCCCGGGGAAATACCAGGAACTGATTTTGTCATGCAACAAGGCGATTCTCACAGCCAGCGAAAAAAATGCAGAACGGAAAAGAATTGAAGGCATCGTCCAAGCACACCTAACTGACCCGTTTGGCCCATCCAAGTACGACGCTTTCGACGTCACCAAGAGCCTTCCCGATGGCTCGGTTCGTTTGCCTGATGGCCGAATGACTTCAGGCATTTCTTGGCAAAATCTGTTGTTGCTTTTGTGGCCAGATAAACGGTTGAATATTCGCATTGAATTGGATGATTACGGGGATATTACCACCATCTATTTCTCGAAATGAACTACCGACTTTTACACAATTGGCTCACAACAATTAGCCTATCCACCGTTCTCGTATTTGGAGCATATGGTCAAGGACATGCGCAAGAAAGCGAGGTTTCGATTGTGGTGTTCCTCCCGCAGGAAGGCGCTAAACCCGGGGAGGCAGACGCGGCCCAAGCTCGAGCTATCAGCTTATTCAATGAAGGCAAACACTCCCTTTTCTTCATGAAAAGAGACAAGCAAAAGACCCTTGTGGCCATTGACAGCGGCATCGAGGCATCGTTTGAGACTTCACGTTCCTTGTATTCAACATATCCCACAATTGACGTGATTGAAAGCGTAACAGAATTCCAAGAAAGCTTGAGCGATTTCGAACGACAAACTGGCACGAGTTGCCTTGATCCTCAAGGAAGCGTTATCGCTGTTCATCTCGTTATCGAGGGGTCTGTTTTCGATGCCACTGTCGATCAATTTGAAAAGAAGATTCGTTTGCTCAACGGATGGAATAACCCGAGCGGCCAAATCAAGGACGGACTGAACATTTCACATTGGAGATGGGATGCAGGCAATCAAAGAATGTACCCAACCAAACAATGAAATCATGGTAATCGAAACGCACATCCAGAATCGTACAAATTTCATGGCGGCAGTAGCATTGCTGTTCATCAGCTTTATAGTGAGTGCACCGGCTGTTGCTCAAATGCAATTACCCGATTTATTGACGCAACACCTGAAGGAATTGGATTATGCTAAAGTATATTCTGGCAGCCTGTCCCTGAAGGAATTGAAAAAAGGAAACAGCGGAAAGGTCTGGAAAATCTGGAGTGACCGAGACAACAACAGCATCTATGCCTCGCCCCGGCAAGAATCAGCCCAATTCACGGCCCGATTCATGGAGGCCTTTGAAGTGTACGACGTGAAGAAATCTTCAGATGGTGATATTTTCCTGAAAATCAAAAGCTTAAGCAGCTCACTGATCAAGAAAGACGGCTGGATTCCAATGGAGAAGACTCTGGTTTCATCCAAGGCGATGGCGAATAGACTCGGATTGACCAAGAAATTCATGATTCTGGCTCCTGTTGAGAGTGTGAAAAATAGAGATGTCACCTCCCTTGACGTACTGTTTTACAACACGCCGATTAAACGCGGTGCTCGACCCAATGGGTCAGAGGTGCGAAGGTTTACCATTCTTTTCGCTCTGAAAGAAGAAGAGGGAAAGGTCCTGCTGTCTACATCGAATGACTTCACGCAATTGGGGCCCGGCGGAGAGGCCGGCATTTCTGGATGGATTCCCAAGTCGTCATTGACAGAGTGGAATAGCCGAGTCGGATATGCGCCGAACCATGGAAATGCATTTGGAGAATACTACAACAACTCGCTTCCTGTGAATTCGACTAGAAACCGGGCTGAACGAAACTGGACTTCAGGCAGTTCATCTTCGGACCTCACTGCATACAGCATAGCGGACACCATGCCTGACAACTGGAATGCCGCTTTCCCTCCCATGCCGAGTATCACGAAAAGACTGAAGGCAACCGCTACCGATTTTGACAAACAGCTGCGGGAAGTGGTGGTGCTTGTCTGCGCAGGTGATGCGCGTTCATGCGAAGGCGATTTCAACAAAAACCGAGCAGAGCTCGAGCGACTGAAAAGACAACTGCAACAGCTCAATATTTACTTCATACTGGACGGAACGAATAGCATGAGTCCATTCGTCCGCAGTGCCAAAACGGCAATTGAAGAAATCATTCAATCCGTTAGCAATCAGGATCGAAAGTACCTCAGCGTAGGTTACACCATATATCGAGATTATCCGGATGGCAAGTTCGCCGTGGTTTCGACCGAACCAAGTAGCGATTTCGACCAATTTTCAAAAGAGGTCGAGGGTATCAAGTGTTTTTCTCAGGCGCCAACTCGGGCAGAAGCCTTTTACCAAGGCCTAATCGAGGGCATCAAAGCCGCCAATTTCAATGATGAATATGCGCAGAACTTGCTCGTCATCATCGGGGATGTAGGAAACCACATTGACGATTCACTGACTATTGAAGATGTTGAAGCAGCCCTCGAAGGGAAAAAGATTACGCTCTTTGGATTGCAAACCACCAACGGTGCTCATGCTTCCTATATGGATTTCAATCAGGACATTTTGAAACTCGCAGCAGCGAGCAGTTCATCCGGGAATTGGGTGGAAGAGTCAGAGTCCAAATTCACATTCAAAAGCTCCAATAGCAAAGAAATCGCAGCATGGGAAACGGAGTCATCCATTTACATCGGGAATGCAAAAGGTGAACCTACGGACCCCATTCAGATGAGCAATGATATTGTATTTGCCATCCAAAAATTGAATCAGAAAAGGACCGAATTGTTGCGCCAGCTTGTCCAAAGCGATATCGGCGGAAAGAAGCTTCCGACGGTGAGTGGAATCACCACCGAGATGGGAGCGATTCCGACTTCATCTACAGGCTATATCAACACGCAACCCGATTCAAATAAAGCCGCGGCGTTTATCCCGTATGTGTTTCTGTTGGAAGAGGAATACACCAAACTTCAAAATGCATTCAGGCTATTTGCCACTGGGAAATTCGCAGCAGGCGGCACAGAGGAATTCACAAAAATCTTGCTCCAGACTTTAGGTGCCATTACTGGAGACGATCTGCTCAATAACGCCGCGTTAAATAAGGTCATTATGAGCAAAAAACTCAACGAAATATGGAACGACTACTTGCAAGTTCCATGCGGGTTGCCCTTTGCTGAAAGTACGCTGGATGACCTCGATGCCGCCTACTCCAACAGCGATAAAGACGATTGGGGACGTTCGATGTTACGATTCAAACAAAAGGCCACAGAATTCGCAGAGTTCTCAGACAAATCGGAATTCGAATGGTCTCCTGTGCTGGGCATTGCAGAACCCTTCTATTGGGTGCCATTTTCCGATTTTCCAGGGGCCCAATAATGACCAACCTGATCGATATGATTGAAGTCAACAACCTCACATGTGAATATGCGCCCGGCACCCCGGCATTGAGTGTACATGAGTTAAACATACGCTCAGGCGAGCTCACGTTCGTTGTGGGTGCATCTGGTTCTGGGAAAAGTACGTTGCTTGAGGCGCTCGGGCTCATGACCGAGACAGCCCGTTCAACCCCTGATTATTCCTTTAAGCTTAAACCAACAGAGGACAGCTCTGCCGTGGAATTATGTGATTACTGGCAATGGGATGCGACCAAACGATCTGCCATGAGGTCCCAGTTTTTCAGTTTCATTTTCCAGCAGGAGAACATGTTTAAGAGCGTCAGTGCAATGGAAAACATGCTGCTAACCACATTGCAGAGCTCCGAACGTGAAGAGCAAGAGGCAAACGAACGAATTACTGAGATGGCACAAACACTTCTTCCGGGTGTAGTCCTCACTAAACCCATCATGGCCTATTCAGGCGGACAGCGGCAACGATTCGCCTTCATCCGGGCCCTTGCAAAACCGCACCGTATGCTGCTGGCTGACGAACCAACCGGCAACCTCGATCCACTCAAAGCGCAGGAAGCCATGGGTATGACCAAAGCCGTAGTGAAAGAGAAGAATACGGCAGCCGTTATCGTTTCTCATGACATTCAGCTAGCATTGAAAAATGCGGATTGCATCATCTTAATTGAAAAGCCGTTGGATGCAGGTGGAGAGCCTGCAGCGGGACAAATCGAGCCTTCAACCGTTTTTCGGAAAAAGCAGGATAAATGGAAGAGTAGCAATTCCGAACTCACTGAAAAACAGCTGAGGGCAGTTATCGAACAGTCCCTTCAATCACTGAACACTCAATGAAACAGCGCATTCGATACATCATCCTAAAAAAGGAATTCCTGCTCATCGCAGGAGGAAAAGGCATGGCGAAATTGCTCATTTTGGTGGGGATTTTTGGATTCGCCTTGCTGGCTTTAGGGATCAACTCTGGTCTGATGAGTCACCTGACAGAGAAAATGGAGTCCCCCTTCATGCGCCTCGTTGAAGTGGAAAACAAGGTAGGCCAGGTGACCTTTGATGAGTTACAGCTGCCCACTCGATTTGACAGCATCCCACGTTTCCATTTTTGGAAGCGACGAGCTTTCGTGGCAGCTCCAGGCGAGCCTAGAGAAAAAGCTTTGTTCTTTTACGTAAAGTTCAATCATCATGACTCGATTCTTGGGCTCATTGAAAATAGCGAAGACAACATCCTCTTCGGGAGATCTGGCTTCACCCAAAGAGCTAAGCATCCTGCTGCGGTTGTAATCACTGAAGAGATGGCGTCTCGGATTGGCCTAGACTACCCAACCGGTAATGGATTGATCGAAATCAATCAATTCAGCACATCGGTTAACAACAACGAAAGCGGGATTCGATTCCAGGTGGCCGCGATCGTCAAAAAGCTCCCTCAGAATGCTGATGCTATTATTACGGAAGCCGCGTGGAGCATTCTGAATGCCGACCGGGATGAACCCGAATACACCAATCGATTCAAGAAAAAATGCTACTTGGTGTCACCTTCGGACACCGCAGCAGCACAGCAGAATTTTGTCGTCCGCAATATGGAACCTGCTGCCACATTTCAAGAGTCATTCGTAATCCCCCTTTATGCCAATTCATCCAATGACCAATGGCAAGAGGTTGAATTCATACCGCAGGACCTAGATAATGTAACTGCACTTAATCCCAATGAAGATATACCTGCGGGTGATTTCATCTTTTTTCCAGCTGAGAATTTGGTCTCGCTACCCAATCAGTTTGCCAATGCACTTCAAGTCGCTTTCGATGCATTCGCACATGCAAATCTCAAAAACAAAAAAACGCCTATTCAGCTGGAATTAAGTGACATCGAATCCATGCGAAACTTGGGCATCATCTCAGGGCTAACTCAAATTTTGACCGTTGCCATTTCCTTGCTTTCATTGGGCTTTGTCATCAGTTTCGTCCTCAATTTGCTTCTCCAGCACATTGCTAACAACGGACCCAACATTGGAACGTTGCAAGCCTTCGGCATTCCCAACCGCTACATCATTTTGCTCTATAGCAAAATCGGTCTCGGTCTCATTTCCATCGCCTTTATCCTGGGTTTTTTGCTGAGCCTGGTGCTCGGTCCTTTGGTCTTAGAAGGAGTTCTTTCGCAGATTGGGTTAGGAGATGAAGCAGATCAAATCTCTTTTTCAATCAGCCGACCTCTCATAATTGCCTTGGCCTTTATCGCATTCCCAATTACGGTGGTCTACTTCACGCTCCAATCGAAATTGAGCCAATCAAAACCAGGCGATTTAATCTATTCACGCGATAAAACAACCCAGCAATGAAAACCACATCGCTACTCCTCGTTGCTGCAGGATTACTCTCTTTTCACCATGCGGGCAATGCACAAACGGAGCTCACCCTCTGTGACAATGATTCGCTATCTCTGGTTGCAACAGAACTGGACGAAGGACTTGACTCCCTCCTCTGGACCTGGAATTCCGGAGCTGTTCCGTCTGTATGGGAGGCCGAGCTGACTGATTCAGCATTGACCATCGCATCCGCCTCGGCTGCCATGAGCGGCATCTATGAATTGGTGCAGTACACCACGGCAATCTCGGATACCGATACCGTCGTAGTTTCGAGCATTGCAGCGGCGTGGAATGTCAGCGTTCTTGACCCTTTCCAGCTCATCGTTCCGGATCCCACACTCAGCATTTGTCCCGAGGTCGATTCAACAACCTTTTACCCCATTCTCACCACGGGTGGATCGGGTGGGGTCCAATGGAATTGGTTCATCCAAACATCCGATTCCACCTACGCCTGGGACAACCCCAATTCCCCCGCTATTGCCATCAATGCCGCTTCCGACACAGCAAGCTATTTCGCAGTTGCTATGGACGCACAAGGGTGCGGAACCATTGAAGGCCCCCTCCTCAACTTGGACATCCTAGATGGCATCGAAGCAGGCACACTATCTGCCTCGGGCTCAGGAAATGATACCGGATTCTGCTTCGGAAGCGATGTCACCGTGACATCAACACCACCTTTTACAAACACCGAATATGACGTGCTTTGGAATGTCCAAGACGAATCGGGCAACGCCATCCAATCACAACAAAGCGGTGATTTGGGAATCACCATCGAATCCCTCGATGCTGCGGCAACCGTGAACGTTACCTACACAACCGATGACGGTTGTTCTGCTGTAGAGCTCGCTACACTCGAAATCCCGGTCCTACCCGCGTTATCGAATGTCACCATTGCATGGGATGAAGCCTTGAGCACGCTCTGCTACAATACTGCTCCAAGTACCGCTTCTTTGGTGATCAACCCCAATGAATTCACCACCATGGATTGGCAATGGAATGCGAACAACGGGCAAGGTAGCGAACCCATTTTTGGCGCCACCACCACCACCATAACGCCCTCCGCGCTGACAGAGACCACCTCCTTCTCATTGAGTGGTGTATCAGCAGATGGTTGCGGCGCGGTCAACTCCAACTTACTCATTGCCGAGGTGTTTCCTGAACTTGAGGCGCCAGTCATAGATTTTGAATTCATCGGGGAGAATGCCCCCATCTGCTTCGGATCGGAGACGCCGACCCTGGAATTGGTGACTCCTCCCGCGACAGGCATGGAGTTCACCTGGCAATGGGAGGCGGAGGGCACCGCCCTGGCAGGCCAAAACGCCCCTGTTCTTGAGCCGGTGGTATTGGAGACCACCACAGCATTTCAGCTCGCTGCAACGTCCACAGATGGATGTGGAACTGTCACTTCGAATGCGGTTCCCGTTGAGGTGCTCCCGGAGATAACTCCCGGTGCCTTGAGTGCATCTACGGATACAACCTGTTATGGATCACCTGCCTTTTTGACTTCTACGACGCCCACGGGAGCCGATGGCAATTTTGATGTGAATTGGTTTTACGGAACAGGGTCCTCCCTTAATTACCTGCCCACATGGCAAGGACTCGAACAAACGCTGCCAAATGCTATTGAATCATTCTCAACGTACGTCGAATACGAATCGCAATACGGATGTGGAACCGTTACCTCGGACACAATTAATGTTCATGTCTACGAAGCGCTTGAGTCTGGAATGCTTTCCGCATCACAAAGCATTTGCTTCGATACCTCACCTGACCCGCTTACTCTGAGCTCGGCTTCGGGTGGAAATGGCGTTTTCGAATACACATGGCAGATTTTGACTGAAGGGGCAAGTGAACCAAGTACAGGAGCCTATGGCACGATATGGAGCCCGGGGCCTCTGCTCAGCACCATGGAGGTGAGCGTTGTAGCTGAAAGCACTTCAGGATGCGGATCCGTTGAGTCGAACACGATCGAAATCTATGTTTTCGAAGAACTGATTGCCGGAAGCATTACCACGTTGGAGTCTCCCATTTGCTATGGATTCACATCAGCATTTAGCGCCAATGATGCTCCGTCTGGAGAAAACTTGAGTTATCTGTGGTGGCTGGAAGAGCCTGGTGGGGATTTCACAGAAATACCTGGAGAGGTCAGTTTATCTGGATTTTCTCCAAGTCTCAATTCAACTTCAAACTTGGCCATTACATACACCAGCGAGGATGGTTGTGGGACTGTCTGGTCCGAGCCTTTACAAATTGAAGTGCTACCACAATTACAAGCACCTGAAATCATTCGCGAGGGTTCGACTGAGACAATCTGTTACGGATATACCGGGCCAACAATTTCGAATGCCCTACCCGCAACAGGTGGAACGGAATCCTTCCAATACGGTTGGCAGATTCAAAACTCTCTTCAGAATTGGACCACCGTTTCCACCAACCCGGACTTCTTCACGTTTGGCATCATGACGGAAACAACCTCTGTCCGCTTGGTGGCTAACTCCAATGCAGGCTGCGGGGTGGTTATCAGCAATGAATTGACCATTGAGGTTTACGACGAAATCACATCCGGCACAGCGAGTGGAGCGCAAACCCTTTGCTTTGGCGAAGAGGCCGATGCTCTATCCACCACGAACACAATTGGTGCCAACGGGCAATTCAGCTACCAATGGTATGCTGGGGCTCCACCCTCACCTCTGGACGCTGAAACAAGCCAAACACTGATTCCAGGTCCACTCTACGAAACCACAACCTTCTTCGTAGTCGCCGCGAGCGACATTGGTTGTGGGGCTGTCACCAGCAATGCTATAGAAGTTGCCGTTTGGGACGAACTAATTGCAGGCTCCCTCTCCGAGGGCAATGCAGACACGTTATGTTTTGGCAGCAGCGCTGTGTTCAATGCCAATCCTGAAATCAGCGGCAATGACATGATTTACCAATGGTATTTGGGTGAGTACATCGAAAACCAGCCTCCGGAAACGTTGACGCCAATAGCCGGCGAAAACGGCTTAGCCTTGAACATCGATGATTTCAACGTCAGCTTTTGGTTAAGTCTGGAGTACATCTCTCCGTTCGGGTGTGGAAGTGAATTTGCGGTGCCCGTTTATTATCACGTCTTGCCGGAGATGCAGTCTCCGACAATCATTCTCGAAGGCGGAATCCAGGACACTTCGATTTGTTTCGGCGCTACACCTCCGGCCATGATTCAAACGTCTGGTGCAACTGGAGCAAACGGAGATTTCAGCTATGTTTGGGAAATCAGTTCCAATGGGGACGCCTGGAGTCTACTCGATTTTGATACGGATACCATTCAACTGGCAGAGTTACTCTGGAGCGATAACTTCATCCGAAACCTCGGAACCAATCCATTGTGCGGCAGCGTCGCTTCGGAGAACCTGTTCGTTCACGTCTACGATGAATTTGTACCCTCAGCCGCTGGAACATCCCAGTCAATATGCTTTGGATCGACTCCTGCTGAATTGGAAGGCCTCGGTGCACAAGGTGGAGGTGAAGAATACACGTATCAGTGGGTGGAACTTCTCGTCGGCGACACGCTGGAAATATTAGAAGCCACAGAAACCGTCTGGTCCGGTCCTGAACTTTATTCCGATGCCGCCTACATGCTCTACAGTGAGTCTTCAGTGGGCTGTGGCGCTGGGTTCAGTGACGTCATCACCATCAACGTAGCCGACTCCATGATGGCTGGTACAATCCAGATTGATGGACCCGCAGAATACTGTGCTGGTGAAACGGTCTCGTGGACAGCAATCGACGCAACGGGAGGGCTTGAAGGATTCTCAACGAATTGGTATTATTCAAACCCTGACGACTTGGATTGGACGGTATTTGCTGCCGACATGCTCGATGCAACAACGCCAACATTGTTAGACTCCACGCTCGTCTACTTGGAATACATCAATGCATGTGGAACGGTCGTGTCCGATGAAGCATTGGCCATCGTAAACCCACTGCCATCTCTCCCTTCTGCAGTTGGAAGCATCGAACCATGCATCAACAGCTCGGACAACCTCATCGAAGCCTTTCCATTCGATCCGGGATTGAACTACCAATGGGAATCGACCACATCCAATGCCGAAATAACCAGCGGAGAAATGGGGCATCAGATCCTATTCAATGTGGACTCATCGGCCGCTGAATTGAATTTAACATTCCTGTTAACCTTGGAAAATGATTCGACGACGTGCCTCAACGACACCGTCTACCAAATCACCACGTCCTCAGACGTGGCCCCAAGCCTCGGCGAAGTCATCAAGAAGCCCGGTATCAATATTTTGGTGTGCAGTGACAGCTCGGACTGCGCTCAATACAGCTGGGGCGCAATCAACATTGCAACTGGTCAGGAGGAGCTCTTTGAGAATGGCGATGAACAGTACATCTTCATCGAAGACTTGGATCCGGAGTCTTGGTATTACTTCGTTGACGTCTGGTACGATTGCGGTGACGGCCCCGGCTGCATCACACGCATGTATTACAATTACGAGCCCTTCTTGGAGATAGTGGAAACCGAGTCGCTTCACTTTTCAGTGTATCCAAATCCCGCACACGACCAGCTTAATATCACCTCGAGCAGCATGTGGACACGTGGATGGGTTACGAATCCAATGGGGCAACGCATTTTGAATTTCACGATGAATTCAAAATCCCTCGATGTAAGTACATTGCCCGCTGGCCTTTACCTCCTTACCCTTCAATCTGCCACAGATAAAATTTCTACTCGAGCCTTCATTCGAGAACAATGACATTCCGTTCCCTCACCCCCTTCATAACCTTCGCTTTCCTCCTCTCCCTTACCGCCTGTGAATCCGAGGCGGAGAGGCAAGCGCGTGAGGCCGTGGAGGAACAAGCTCGGGTCGAAGCCGAAGCGGAGCGTTTGCGATTGGAGGAAGAGCGACGCATCATCGAAGAAGCGCGCCGAAATTCAATCATGGCCATGGGCTGCTTTTTCAGACCGATTTAAAGGAATCTCAACAATTTGCTTATTCGCATGGCCGTGGGTCGTTGGCCAAATCATTTCAAACCCCACCCATTCCCCATCAATCAAGCCAATTTGATGGTCCCGAATCAATCGGTCAATGTAACC